>VAPL010031005.1_pt1 | contig 10889 bp, 6 predicted proteins | sample 3395061 | NCBI WGS metagenome assembly VAPL01 (sample SAMN08290444, study PRJNA428436) | hydrothermal vent metagenome | isolation source: Deep-sea hydrothermal vent chimney 2 | place: Pacific Ocean: Juan De Fuca Ridge | depth 2182 m m
CCTACACCCTGGTCGATCCCCGGATCAGGCTGGATTGAGGATGCCGGTGATAATGAAAAAGTTCTGGTTTCTTCCGTTACTTCTGGTCAGCGGCATGACGGTGCTGCTTGTACTGCTGCCGGGCCTGCTCGGGGTGAAGCCGGTGGTGCTCTGGACCGATCGTTTTATCTATCTATTGATAGTAGCGGTAATTTTTCTGACTGCCTATATTCGCCATAAGCCGCATCTGCGCCTGCCCTGGCGGCATGTGCTGAATAATCGTCGGGCGCTGGTTGCGGTTGTCATTCTCTGCGCCTATGTGTGCATTGGTCTGCTGGATTCCATTCACTATCGCCAGCCCCTGCAGGGGGAGAACGCGCACAATGGTGAGAAACTGTATTCGGTTGAGGTGTTCAGCGTACTCGATGCGATGCTGTCTCACTTGCGCGAGCGGACGGAGAAAACCTATTCGGCGCCGTTTGCATACCAGCTCTATGCTAAAGAAACGCTGAGCGCCAGTGATGGCAGCCAGTATCGAGATTATCCCAGGCTAAAATATGCTGCGGCGCACCTGCAGGATCCGGCAGGCCAGCGCGGCCAGGATATTTTATTCAAAGCGCTGCTCGGTGCAGGGCAGGGGCTGATCATTTTTGCTGTGTTCATGTTATTGCTGCTGGCTTATCTGGCCTGGCGCCATTCATTAAAATCTCAGCCTTTATCATTTACACAAGTCTGGCGTCAGTGCTGGCATGATGAGTCGATGGCTGGCCTGCGCGTGGCGTTGTTCACCCTGGCTGTGCTCATTATTCTGTCATCGGCTGTCTGGAAACTGAGTTTTTTCTACCATGTATTTGGCACCGACAAGGTTGGCCAGGACGTACTGTATCTGGCCCTGAAAAGTATTCGCACCGGTCTGGTGATCGGCACCCTGACCACGATGATCATGCTGCCCTTTGCAATTTTGCTCGGCATCATGGCCGGCTACTTCCGGGGCTGGGTGGATGATCTGATTCAGTATATCTATACCACGCTTAGTTCGGTGCCGGGCATATTGCTGATTGCTGCCGCGGTGCTGTCGATACAGGTGTATATGGCCAATCATCCCGAGCTGTTCGAGTCGGTGCGAGATCAGGCGGATCTGAAACTGCTGGCGCTGTGTGTAGTGTTGGGTATCACCAGCTGGACCGGACTCTGCCGGTTGCTGCGTGGGGAAACCCTCAAGCTTCGGGAAATGGATTACATCCAGGCGGCGACCGCCTTTGGCGTTGGCCATTTCACCATCATCGGCCGTCATCTGTTGCCCAATGTGCTGCACATCGTCCTGATCATGGTGGTGCTGGATTTCAGTGGACTGGTGCTGGCCGAGGCGGTGCTGTCCTATGTCGGGGTCGGGGTGGATCCTTCCACCATTAGCTGGGGCAACATGATCAACGGCGCGCGTCTGGAGCTGGCGCGCGAGCCCATCGTCTGGTGGTCGCTGGTGGCCGCCTTTGTGTTCATGTTTACCCTGGTGCTGGCGGCTAACCTGTTTTCCGATGCGGTACGGGATGCCTTCGATCCGCGGCTGAATATGCGGGGCAAAGCCTGATGCCCGATAAAATCCTGAATTCCTTGCTTGAGGTAAAAGGCCTGAGTACCTGGTTTGGCAGCCCCGATCAGCCCTTCCGGGTGGTTGATGAGATCAGTTTTGAAATCCGCAAGGGTGAGACCTTTGCTCTATTAGGCGAGTCCGGTTGCGGCAAGTCCATGACCGCCCTGTCGCTGATGCAACTGGTTCCATCGCCGGCCGGGCGCATCGTCTCCGGTGGCGTCCTGTTTCAGGATGAAGATCTGTTGCAGTATTCAGAGCAGCAGATGCGCAGCATACGCGGACAGCGCATGGCGATGATCTTTCAGGAACCCATGACCTCGCTCAACCCGGTGTTGACCATCGGCGAACAGATCGCTGAGGTGTTGCGTTTACAGCCGCAGGCAGATGGGAATCAAAAAAAGATCCGTACAGAGGTGGTAAGCACACTGGCGGCAGTGGGTATCCCCGATCCGGGGCGCAGGCTGAACGACTATCCGCACCAGTTGTCCGGCGGTATGAAGCAGCGGGTGATGATTGCCATAGCGCTTGCGGCCAGGCCTGATTTACTGATTGCGGATGAGCCAACCACGGCCCTGGATGTGACCATTCAGGCGCAGGTGCTGGATCTACTCAAGGACATCCAGCAACAGACAGGCATGGCCATCCTGCTGATCACCCATGATCTGGGAATTGTTGCGGATCGGGTGGACAGGCTAGCGGTAATGTATGCCGGGCAAATCATCGAACAGGCGACCCGGGAACAGTTTTTTTCAGCCTCAGCCCATCCTTATTCACGCAAACTGTTTGCCGCGTTACCGAATATGCACAAGCGCGACACTCAGCTTGAAACCATTCGCGGCAATGTACCGCCGCTGGATACGGTGTTTACAGGTTGCCGGTTTGTCGAACGTTGTGAGCAAGCGCATGCACCCTGTGAGAATGAAATACCGGACTGGCAGACACTGGCCGACGGCCATCGGGTGCGTTGTCATTTATATGCCAGCCAGACATCGGTAGATGAAAGCGTATTTGCTTCCAGCCGTGAACCGATCATCACCGAAAACAGGGCGGCGCAGCCTGTTATCATGCAGGCCCGTGATCTTAAAGTGCATTTTCCAATTCGCAAGGGCCTGCTCAAACGTACAGTTGGCCATGTTTATGCGGTGGATGGCATTGATCTGAATTTGCGTCAGGGACAGACACTGGCGCTGGTGGGTGAGTCGGGTTGCGGCAAGACCACCGCTGGCAAGGCATTGTTGCAATTGATTCGCCCCACCCATGGCTCGGTGCAACTGCAGGAGCAGGAACTGACCACGCTTAAGGGCAGGGCTCTGCGCCGCCTGCGGGCGCATTTCCAGATCATTTTTCAGGATCCGTTCTCATCATTGAACCCGCGTATGATGGTGGGAGAAATTCTGCAGGAAGGCATGCGCGCCCAGCATATCGTTAGCAGCCATCAGCAGCGTGAGGCTATGATCGACAAGCTGTTGCAACAGGTAGGCATGCCGCGTGATGCGAAGTACCGTTATCCGCACGAGTTTTCCGGCGGTCAACGTCAGCGTATCAGTATCGCTCGGGCGCTGGCAGTAAAGCCGGATGTGATCGTTTGCGATGAGCCCACCAGCGCACTGGATGTTTCGGTGCAGGCGCAGACTCTGAACCTGTTAAAGAAGTTGCAGGCAGAACTGGGGATCAGCTATCTGTTTATCACGCATAATATTTCCGTGGTCGAATACCTCGCGCATGAGATTGCAGTGATGTACCTCGGTCGCATCGTTGAAAAAGGCCCGGCCGAAAAAGTTCTGAGCTCGGCAAAACATCCCTACACGCAGGCCCTGCTCTCCGCCGTGCCCGTGATCGATCGCGATAGCGATCGGCAACGTGAAGTGATCCGGCTTGAGGGTGAACTGCCATCACCGATTTATCCGCCACAGGGTTGTCATTTTCATCCCCGCTGCCCGCAGGCGATGGATGACTGCCGAAAAACCTACCCGCCTGTTTCCCTTGTAGATGAGGGATATGAGGTACGTTGTCATCTAATTAATGCCAATAAAGAACAAGATGAACATAGCCTGACCTGAGTGAGGTGAAACCCTGCCGGGCTGATTTAAAATTATAACAAGGTCAAAAACCGGGAAGCCTGATTAATTCCGCTCATCCTGTGAGTCCTTCGGCTTTTCTCAGTAGCGCCTTATCGAAGGGTGAATATATAACATCATGATTTCTAAATGGTTACCGCTCATAGTTCGGCAGATTTACTGTGAACGGCGGAATTGATCAGAGCTTCTCTGAGCAGGAGCGGAAAGTGGTCAGACACCGACAGCTGTGGATATTAGTTTCCCGGAAAAGTCCTGATGCGAGAGTTATTTATTATTTCCCCTATGCCATAACTTGAATAGTGACTATACTGAAAAAAATAAAAAGCACAGAAATGGATATTTAACACTCAATTGTGACCAAGATGCTTGAACTAAACCTCAGGAATAACGATCTAAAAAAACTCATGGGAATTATGCATGACTGTTTGTATGCCAGGGATCATGGAGATCTTCTGAGAATTATTGATTTGTTGAATGAGGTGATCCCATTTAATGGCGCTATCCTTTGCTGGAAGGACAGAGAAAGTGTCGCAATAAATATTGATGAAAGTATCAATCACAGTTATCCACTGAAATGGGTACAAAGCTATAGTGAAAATAACTTTGGTCTGGTAGACCCTGTTGCCCTGATGAGCACCAGAACAATGGAACCGTTTAAATGGGAGACAGCGTACCATGATGTCGAATTGACCAGTGAGATGAAGGAGTTTATCGGGTTAGCAGAGGACCACGGCATGAAAGCGGGTATGTCCTGCTCACGTAACGCCTTTATTGGAGAAAATATCGATACTATCATGTCATTTGAAACAACCGGCTATAAAGTAAGTGAAGAGTATCTTGATATAGTTGCATATATAGTGCCGCACTTGCATGAGGCAATTGGCAGGATAGATAAAGCCGATCAGATACCGAAAGACCTCCCAAACTTTACGCTGAGAGAGAGGGAAACTCTAAAGTGGTCCTATGAAGGTAAGACTGCCTGGGAAATTGGTGTTATTCTTTCTATATCTGAGCGAACAGTAAAATTTCATCTAAATAATATTTACCAAAAGCTCAATGTGGCAAACCGTTCACAGGCGGTGGCTAAAGCCATTCGTTATGAAATCGTGTAGATTATTTTTCAATCGTTCAAAAAACACGTTCTGATAAATCACTGTTAGACCGGCAGCGCAGGCAACCTCAGCATGAGGCTCTAAGGTAATGGATGCTGAATAATTCATCTATATCCGTCCATGTTTTTTCATTATTGAATCCAGCTTGCCTGGCCAGGGAGTGAAACTCAGAAATAGAATATTTATATGAATTTTCTGTATGTATAGACTCTCCTTGTTCAAGGTTAAATACGTTGTTGCCGATGGTGACGGATTGACTGTCTTTGCACAGAAGGTGCATTTCAACTCTTCCTGAAACTTCATTATAAAAAGCTTTGTGTTCGAAACAATCAACGTCAAAGTTTGTATTCAGTTTGCGGTTTATATGGGTCAGGATGTTTAGATTAAACTGTGCGGTTATCCCCTGTTTGTCATTGTAAGCATTATTAAGAATATCGGGATCTTTTTTTAAATCAACGCCAATCAACAACCCGCCATCTGGTTCAACTAAAGCATGCAGGTTTTTCATAAAAGTCACAGCTTCTTCAGGTTCAAAGTTGCCGATGCTTGATCCCGGAAAAAAAGCTACTCGACGTTTTTTAATTGGATAGTCGGGCAGATCTATAGGTGCGGTAAAATCGACACATGCAGCTATAACTCTAAGCTTCGGATATTCAGATACCAGATTTCTGGCAACAGAATAGAGGTAGTCACTTGAAATATCCAGTGGGATATAGGTGTGAGGCTTGAGCATATCTAATAAAAGACGCACCTTTTTGCTGGCGCCACTCCCCGGCTCGATTAATACACACTCTTTCCCAAGATATGTGCAAATTTCCTTCAGGTTATCTTTTATGATGGCTGTTTCTGTACGGGTTGGATAGTACTCGGGTGTTTCACATATCGCATCAAAAAGGTGAGAACCGTGTTCATCATAAAAATATTTTGGCGGGATGTTTCGCGGTTTGTTGCTTAATCCGTTTATGATATCTTCATAAAAACTGGAGTGTTCAGGTTCCAGATCGTGAAACAGCAATCTTTGTGAAAGGGGGGGGCGTCATTGGCTGTTCTCCATAAGAAAAAACCGGTAAAATTTAAATTGATTGCCGGTTTTATTAAGTTCTAAAATCAACCGCCACGTGCGAGCTGTCACAGTATGGCCTGTCTTTTGATGCGCCGCAACGGCACAAAGCAGTTCCCGTGGTGCGATGGGTTCTGCATCCTGTTTCCGAACAAACTCCGATATTTCCTTTCACAGGTTCGGCGCAATTCAGTTTGCTGATAAAATGGGGTTAACCCTGATTTGTCGGAATAATCCAGATCTGCAGAAAACGTTTGTAATACTACCCGCTGGGCAGCCTTCACTGAGAACTCCATACGCTCAGGGATATAATAATTTGCATATAATAACGCCTGATGAACGTCCAGCCGCCTTATTAGCTCGCTCTCGCCTGCACATGAAAATAACTAACACTCCCGATTAAGTTTATGAAATAAGGCAAGTTTTCAAGGTTTCAGAAACAATAAACAGCCTGTTTTTTTATTATCTCTAAAAATAAATCCAGGAGAACCTGTACGAAAGGACAGTTTCAGGATTTCGAGATTACTTTATAAGCTTTCACTTGTGGTAATTGTTGTTGACGACAGGTAACTCAGTGAAACGTATAGGACTCAATACTGACAAGGAAAGGCATGCCGTCTGGTTAGAACTATTCTTTGATCTTGTCTATGTGGTAGCACTAACACGGCTAACGCATATTGTTGTTAAGGGACACAATGGGCACATAGGAACCAGTGATTACCTGGCATTCTTCGCACTTTTTGTCCCGGTGTGGTGGTCATGGGTTGGTCATACGATGTACCAAAACAGATTCGGCACCTACGACATTACAGACAGCCTGCTCACATTATTACAGATGTTTTTTGCCATTATGCTTGCATTTGGGGTTGGCAATGCATTTGGGGAAACCAGTACAGTATTCGCATTATCCTATGCAGCAACACGCTGGGTTTTAATTCTTATGTATATGCGAGTATACCTCGGTAACCCGGATGTTCGACCGATCGCAGGCGGTCTGTCCTTTGGTTTCGGTGTAGGTTCATCTTGCTGGATGATATCGGTATTTTTTCCGCCACCAGCGATGTATGTATTATGGGTTGTAGGGCTTGTAATTGAACTGGCAACACCTCTTTTAATACGAAAAAGCCTGGCCCTGATTCCCGTGCACAACACACATTTACCAGAACGTGTCGGACTTTTTGCTCTGTTGGTACTGGGTGAATCTTTTCTGGGACTTGTCTCGGGCGCAGATAGTTATGAGTTTTCTAAACCTCTTGTCATGAATTTATTTTTTGGCTTTTCTATAATTTGCGCAATTTGGTGGTTATATTTCGAAACCCTTGAAAAAGCACTCACAGGAAATTTGCAGGGTGCTGCGCACCTGTTTCTTTACGGGCATTTGCCAATATATATGGGTATAGGATTGCTCGCTGCTGGAGTGCAAAGACTGGTTTCCATAAATCATTCAACAAACGATTTAAGCCTGATATTTTCTTTTAGCTTATTGTTGATACTGGTGCCACTACAATTTATTCACTATCAATATATAAATAAACATGAACGCCGATTATTTTTTATGCGTGGAGTGTTGATAATTTCGTCAATTTTTGCATTTATTTATTTGGCTGATTTGATAAATAATCAATCCCTTGCCTTCATGATTGTTTTTGTGTTGGTGGTGTATATTCGTATTGAATCCGCGCTTGTACGAAATAAATTTACAGCTGAGACTTAAGAAGTGGATGCGCTTATTTTGCAGGACTGGCGGCCAACCAAACCATGCCATAAAAGAATTTTAACAAGGAGTTTGTTATGTCAAATAAACTACGAGAACAGATATATCCCGCACTACCATTAGATGCATGGGAGGAAACAAAGCAAACACTGCATCTTTATATTCAGATTGTTGGAAAAATAAGGTTGGGGCTTTTCCCGAAAACAAATCACTGGTGGCATGCTCCGCTATATGTTTCCACTCGAGGCCTTACGACGCGACCTATCCCTTATCGCGAAATGATGTTTGAGATTGAGTTTGACTTCATACATCATGTTCTTTCAATACGAACCAGTAATGGAGGACTCGAGTTGGTTAATATAAATGGAGTGTCCGTATCACAATTCTACAACAGTGTTCTTGGTACTCTTTCTGAACTTGGAGTGGATGTCGAAATCAAGGCTGTCCCCTATGATAATGTCAGTAAAGAGCCGTTTGAAAACGACCACTTTAATGCAAGATATGATCAGGAATATGTAGAACGATTTTGGCGAATACTGGTTCTTGTTGGTTCGGTGTTTGAAAGATATAGAGCCATATATACAGGAAAAAGCACCCCTGTTCACCTGTTCTGGCATCATCTTGATCTTGTTGTTACCCGATTTTCTGGCAAACGCGCGCCGACAAAAAAATGGCCGACCAATGTCGAACGTGAAGCATATTCCCATGAAGTAATGAGCTTTGGCTTCTGGGCGGGAGATGAGGTGGTAAGAGAAGCCGCTTTTTATGCCTATGTATATCCTGAGCCGGAAGCGCTGGTAGAGCAACGTCTGCAGCCGGATGCGGCTGTCTGGAATACAGATCCTGGCTATGCCATGGCCTTTTTGCCCTACGAGTCAGTGCGACAATCACAGGATCCCGGCGGGGATATCATGCGTTTTCTACAAAGTGCTTACCAGGCGGGGTGTGCATGCAGCGAGTGGGATTCAAAATCTTTTGAGTTGTGATTATTTTCATTAAAGCGGGTAAATTGAAATGAAATTAAAAAAAGCGATTATTTTATCAGTCACATTGTTATGTATTAATTATTCTGTTTATGCCGGAAAGTCAGTTCCCCCGGTGATGCAGTTTGATGTTTCCCAAACGGTATCTAAATTACCTCTTGCTGATGATGTTAGTGCGGATGATGCAATTGTAGCGCTCAAATCAAAAGCAATTGAGCTGAATATGAAATTTGTTGCCCATCAACCTCTATCAAAAGAATTAAAGGCTCGTGGTATCAAATCGGGACGACTTGAAATCTTTCAGTTTTGTAATCCCGCTGATGCTCACAAAATGGTGGAATTTAATCCGATTTTTGCAGCGTATATGCCTTGCCGGATAGCCCTGGTTGAAGATAGTAACGGCAAAGTCTGGTTGATGATGATTAATCTGGATATGTTGATTAACAACACAGATCTGCCACCGCAGCTAAAAACAATTGCAATGCGCATCAATAAAACGCTGACTCAAATAATGGAGGCCGGTGCAAGTGGTGATTTTTAGTCCATCTGCGGCTACTAAATCCGTGGATGGTTCTGAATAAATAATTTTATAAAAACAGGGAGCCAGGGTGAGGGCACAAGAAGTTGAATGGAGAAAAGGCATCTGCGGTATTTGCCCTGCAGGCTGCTGGATTGAAGCCGGGATACAGGACGGCAAAATTGTGGATATTCGCGCCGACAAAACCCATCAACTTGGTATGATCTGTCGTCGGGGACAGCATGCCCCGGAAATTATTTACTCTGAACATCGCCTGAAGCATCCTATGAAGCGCGTGGGGCCCAAAGGCAGTCATGAGTTTGAGCCGGTCAGCTGGGATGAGGCTTATGACACCATTGTCAGAAATCTCAACGCCATCAAAACAGAATCCGGCCCGGAGGCTGTTTCTATTTATACGGGGCGAGGTGCATTCGAACTCTCACTTTGCGACATGTACCAGCCAAAAGGGGTTGCGGTTTCTTCTGCATCTAATATTCTTTTCCCCTTTGGTTCTCCTAATACCATGGGGGTTGGTGCGCTATGCTATGTCTCCTTTGCCATGATTGCGCCCGATGTAACATTGGGAACCATGCTGACAAATATGTACACGGATATGGAGAATGCAGAGCTACTGCTGGTATGGGGCGCCAATCCAGCGACTGATTCTCCCCCATTAGATATGACTCGTCTTGAAGCGGCCGCAAAAAGGGGCTGTGAGATTGTGGTAATCGACCCGCGGCATACCGAAACGGCCAAACGCACGGGTGCCGAATGGATTGCCATCCGTCCTGGTACTGATGGCGCTCTGGCTCTGTCCATGATTGGTGTGCTGATTGATGAAGATTTGTATGATGAAAAATTTGTCGACCAGTGGACGCAGGGTTTTGATGAGTTAACAACTTATATACAGCATTTTCGCCCAGAAGTCGTAGAACAAATTACCGGTGTACCCGCGGACAAAATTCGAGATCTCGCTCGACGTATTGCCAGAGCCACAGGTGCTGCACCCGTTATGTACACAGGTTTAGAGTATTCCAACAGTGGCATTCAGGCTGTTCGCGCTGTATTAAGCCTGTTTGCTATCAGTGGTCATCTCGATACGCCGGGCGGAATGGGTCTGGCTATGCGTAACCAGCATTTCCCCATTAATCGTTCCTGCAATCAGGAAAATCCCAATCTACAACGAGCTGCAGCGCGGGATAAATTTCCACTTTACAGCGACTATCGTGGGGAGTCTCATGCTTCCGGCCTGGTCGATGCGGTACTGCATGGTGAGCCGTACCCTGTTCGTGGCCTGATTATCCACGGTGCTTCTTTGCTGACTTCCTGGCCGCAAACCTCCATCTGGCGTGAAACACTGTCCAAACTTGATTTTGTTGTCAGCATTGATCGTCAACTCACTGCGGATGCCGCATACGCCGATATCGTGCTACCGGCCACCACTATGTTCGAGATCGATTCGTACATGGTCTATGGCCCTGTCTTCCGGCTGCGTGAAAAACTGGTGGAACCCGTAGGTGAAGCGCGCAATGATTATCTAATTATGGCAGAACTGGCTCAACGGCTGGGTTACGGTCACCTTTATCCTCAAACTGAAGATGAAGTCATACGCTTCGCATTAGAAGGCTCAGGCTATAGCCTGGAAGATATTCATCACAATGGCGGCTGGGTTAAATTGCCCACGCCAATGATGGAATACAAAAAATATGAAAAAGGGGGGTTGCGAGCAGACGGCAAACCCGGCTTCGAAACGCCCAGTGGCAAGTTTGAAATCTGGTCCAGCAAACTGGAGGAGTATGGCTACGAACCATTGCCGAAATATATCGAGCCCGTTGAAGGTCCACAGGCAGCGCCG
>VAPL010085969.1_pt1 | contig 10889 bp, 6 predicted proteins | sample 3395061 | NCBI WGS metagenome assembly VAPL01 (sample SAMN08290444, study PRJNA428436) | hydrothermal vent metagenome | isolation source: Deep-sea hydrothermal vent chimney 2 | place: Pacific Ocean: Juan De Fuca Ridge | depth 2182 m m
AACCGTGAGGTCAACACCCTCGGCTCCAAGTCCGTGCATGTGGACAGCACCCGCGCCTCGGTCGATATGAAAGTCCTGATCGAGCAAATGCGCGAACAGGTACAAAACATAGAATAAGTGTAGGGTCGGATTTATCCGACCACTTCGTTCGCACGCTTCTGAGTGGGGACACATAACAAGGGTGGCTATGATTAATTCCGTTCACCCTGAGCCCTTCGTCAAGCTTAGGAGAGCCTTGTCGAAGGGCAGAATTTTACAATGGTAGCTGTTCATGGTTCGGCAGGGCTCTCCTGAGCCTGCCGAAGGACTCGCCACGAACGGCGGGATTAATCAGAGTTTCCCAAGGTTATTAACCAACTGGATGAAAAATGAACCGCGACGAACAACAATTCCTCAATAATCTCGACAAAAAACTCTGGAATGCCGCCGACCGGTTGCGCTCCAATGTCGATGCCGCCGAATACAAGCATGTGGTGCTGGGGCTGATCTTCCTCAAATACGTCTCTGACGCCTTCGCAGAGCGCCGTGAAGCGCTGAAAGCGGATTTTGCCAACCCGGAACATGACTACTACCTGGGCGAGGACGCTAAAGAGCTGATTGCCGAAGAGCTGGAAATCCGCGACTACTATACCGAGAAAAATGTCTTCTGGGTTCCGGCGCTGGCTCGTTGGGAAAATATACAGAACAACGCCAAGCTGGTCCCCGGCGTGAAAATTGAGCTGGCAGGTTCAAGCTACGAATTCCGCTCTATCGCTAAACTCATCGACGACGCCCTGGAGCAAATCGAAAAAGAAAATCCCCGGCTCAAAAATGTGCTCGACAAACGCTATGCCCAGCGCCAGATCGACCCCGGCATCCTCGGCCAGCTCATCGACGAAATCGCTAAAATCCCGTTCCAGCACGCCAGTCTGCACGCTAAAGACATTCTCGGCCATGTTTACGAATACTTCCTCGGCCAGTTCGCCCTGGCCGAAGGCAAAAAAGGCGGCCAGTATTTCACACCCAAGGCCATTGTCAGCCTCATCGTCGAAATGCTGCAACCGTATCAGGGCCGCGTTTACGACCCGGCTATGGGTTCCGGCGGCTTTTTCGTGCAGAGTGAAAAATTCATCGAGGAACATGGTGGCAGGCTGGGCAATATCTCGGTTTATGGTCAGGAATCTAACCCCACCACCTGGCGGCTGGCTGCCATGAACATGGCCATTCGCGGCATCGACTTCAACTTCGGCGGCGAACCGGCCAACACCTTTAGCAACGACAAGCACCCGGATCTGCGCGCCGACTTCGTTATGGCCAACCCACCCTTCAACATGAAAGAGTGGAATACGGGCATCAAAGACGACGATCCCCGCTGGCAATACGGTATCCCCCCTGCGGGCAACGCCAACTTCGCCTGGATGCAGCACATGCTCTACCATCTCGCGCCCAATGGCAGCATGGGCCTGTTGCTTGCTAATGGTTCCATGAGTTCCAATACCAGAAACGAAGGTGAGATCCGCAAAAAACTGCTGGAAGAAGATCGCGTCGAATGCATGGTTGCCCTGCCCGGCCAACTGTTCACCAATACCCAGATCCCCGCCTGCATCTGGTTTCTCAGCAAAAATAAAAAGAAGGGCAGTCACACAGCTCCTTCTGCTCGTCATTCCGGCGAAGGCCGGAATCCAGAATTACGGGATCGCAGCGGCGAAGTGCTTTTTATTGACGCCCGCAACCTCGGCTACATGAAAGACCGGGTGCTGCGTGACTTCACCCCGGAAGACACAAAAAAGATCGCCGACACCTTCCACGCATGGAAACACGCTGTTGGCCATGACTCTAAAACAAATCCCGTTCATCCTGAGCTTGTCGAAGGACAATACGAAGACATCCCCGGCTACTGCAAATCCGCAACGCTGGAAGAGATCCGGCAACATGACTACGTCCTCACCCCCGGACGTTACGTTGGTGCGGCGGAAGAGGAGGACGACGGTGAACCCTTCGCAGAAAAAATGGCGCGCCTTACTGCGCAACTGAAAGAGCAGTTCGAGCAAAGCAGCAAGCTGGAAGCGGAAATCAAAAAGAATCTGGCGGGGTTGGGGTGTGAAATCTAATATTGACACTCTCGAGTCAATGTGTGAGTTGATTGTCGATTGCCCACACTCAACACCAAAGTGGACTGATACTGGTTTAATTGTTCTTCGTAATCAAAATATTCGGAACGGTAGGCTAGATTTGTCCGGACCAAGCTATACAGATGAAGATAATTTTCAAAAAAGGATAAAAAGAGCAAAACCACAAGCCGGAGATATTGTTTTCACTCGTGAAGCCCCAATGGGCGAGGTTTGCATGATCCCAGATGGCGTGCGGTGTTGCCTTGGGCAAAGACAAGTATTATTAAGACCCAAAAAGAGTGTAAACGGAAAATATCTGTTCTTTGCATTGCAGTCACCGGTCGTTCAACATGAAATTTCTTGGAATGAAGGTACCGGATCAACAGTTAGTAATGTACGCATTCCGGTTTTAAAAAATCTAAATATTCCGAGGCATCCGGGTTGCGAGGATCAAATCGCAGAGATTTTAAGCTCACTGACTGACAAAATCGAACTCAACCGCCAAATCAACCAGACCCTCGAACACATCACCCAGGCCATTTTTAAATCCTGGTTCGTCGATTTCGAACCCGTTAAAGCCAAGGTCATTGCGTGGGAGAAAGGCGGCAATGAGCTAGCCCAGTCCCTCGCCGCACAGGCTATCCTCTGCGGTGCGCTGACCCTGCCACAGTTGCAGGACATGGACGCCGGTTATCGCGGACTGGAACACAAACTCCATCCCCTCATTACAGAGCGCTTCCCCGATCAACACGGCCTGGACTTCTGGACACCAGAAACCCTCAATCAACTCGCCGCACTCTTCCCTGATGAGTGTGAAGGCTCAGAGCTTGGTGATATACCGAAGGGATGGGAAATTAAACCATTATCCAAAATGATAGAACTGACAGGTGGTGGAACACCGAAAAGATCAGAAGAGAGTTACTGGGGTGGTGACATACCATGGTTTTCTGTCAAAGATGCCCCCAATGATGGAGATGTTTTCGTCATAGATACAGATGAGAAAATAACAGAAGCGGGATTAAACAAGAGTTCAGCAAAACTACTGCCTGAAGGAGTGACAATTATTACCGCAAGAGGAACCGTAGGCAAGTTGGCGTTAGTTGGAGTCCCAATGGCAATGAATCAGTCTTGTTATGGTGTAAAGGGTGCCAATGGAATTGGGTCTGCTTTTAATTACTTGAATCTTAAACAAGCGCTTTCAACATTGAAGCGACAAACACATGGTGCTGTATTTGATACGATTACAACAAAAACATTTGATTCCGTGTATGCGGTTGAACCGTGTAACAATAGCATCAAGATTTTCGAGAAAATGGTTGAACCATTGTTTGAAAAAGTAAGAAATAATTTGTTTGAAAATATGAATTTGGTTGAGTGCCGTGATTCATTGCTTCCAAAACTCCTCTCCGGCGAAATCACACTTGGAGATACCCAATCCACAGCGGAGGCTGTTGCATGAACAAGGAAATGACTTTAACTAGTTTAGCGATGCTGAAAGTTAGTATTGATAGTGGAAAAGACTATCTGGAGTACCTCAAACCATTTGTGATACAGGCTTTGGCACACGGAAAACTAGAGATTGTAAGTGATAAAATTGTTGCCGATAAGCTTCAGGAGGAGTGCGGTTTGATAATACCGCACAGAACCATTCAGATTGTATTGAGGCGCTTGGTAAAGGCGGGTTATCTTAAAAAAGATCAAGGTATATATCACGTAGTAAAGGAGTTGTCTACTAAAGATTATTCAAAAGATAAAGCGAATGCTTCGAGAAATATATCGGCTGTTACGAATTCATTAATAGAATTTGCCGCGCAAAGTGCGGAGAAAGATATTAATGAAGAAGATGCAATAGAGGCATTAATAGTCTTTCTTTCTGAATTTTCCATACCTTGTTTGAAAGCTTACCTAAGAGGCACTGCACTTCCTAATATTGCACATAACAATACAAATTGGAAAATTGTTTTGGTAAGCCAATATCTTAGCAAGATACATGCTTCTGATCCGCAGGGTTTTAATGGTTTTATAATGTTAGTGCAAGGGCATATGCTCGCGAACGCATTATTATGCCCGGATCTACAATCAGTATCAAAAACATATAAAGGTGTGACATTTTATTTAGATACGCAATTGTTGCTCCAATTATTAGGGCTGGAGGGTAAGGCTAAACAAGAAGCAGTTAATGAACTACTCGGGCTGATCCAAAAACTGGATGGAAAGATAGCAGCATTCAGTCATACACACGATGAATTGATTAGTGTTATTAATGCTTCATCAAATTATATCGATTCACCTAAGGGGCGAGGCTCGATCGTTTATGAGGCGAGGCAATCTGGTAAAACCAAATCAGATATGCTTTTAATTGCTGGGCAGGCTCAGGAAATTATGGAGTCGGTTGGTGTTATTGTAAAGCCTACGCCCGCCTATAATTTAAAGCTTCAAATCGATGAAACAGCCTTTAGTGATATTCTCTCAGACGAAGTGAGTTACTATAGTCCAAGAGCAAGAGAATTCGATATTAACTCAGTTCGAAGCATTTATGTACTCCGTGGAAATACATGCCCATACTCAGTTGAAAATAGTAAGGCTATATTTGTTACAAGCAATGCAGGCTTCTCTAGAGCTGCGTATGAATACGGGAAGAATATTGATCAATCAAGAGCGGTGTCTACTGTAATTACAGATTTTAGCTTGGCAAATACTGCTTGGCTTAAAGCACCGCAGGGTGCCCCTACTTTGCCGCAAAAAGAAGTAATTGCGTTTGCATATGCTGCACTAAGGCCGAGTGATGACTTCCTTGAAAAAATGCTTTCTGAGGCCGAACGTTTAGAGAAGCAAGGCAAGATTAGTGCACGTGATCACCAGTTGCTTAGAAGTAGTCCATATGCTCAAAATGAGTTGATGAGTCTAACGCTTGGAGAAGATGAAGCGCTTACTGAGAGATCATTTACGACAACTCTAAGTCGTGTGTCTGCTGAGATTAAGAAGGAAGAGGCCGAAAAGTTAACAGAAGAACAGGTGGCGCATAGGGAAACACAAGAAAAACTTTTTCACGAGCTCAATAAAAACCAAGTGATTCAACAGAAAATTTACTGGGTTAGTGTAAAAAGAGCGCGAATTATTTCGTGTGCTGTATTTTCCATGATAGTAATACTAGTTATTTTAGGAATTGTTGCAGGTCTAATTTCAAGACCGATCAATCCAATAATCAGTTGGTCATTAACTACAGGGCTGAGTGTTGTTGCATTGCTGACGTTACTAAATTTGGTATTTGGAACAACCGTAAGGCGAATTTATAAATGGTTTTATGAGAAATTACAGATTTTGTTTTACCATCGTTCTGCCAAAGCACTAGGTATTGAACTAGATGGTCGGCAACAGGAAACAGATTCTTCGGCATGATCACCGAAAGCCAACTCGAACAACTTTGCCTCGACGGGTTCCGTGAAAGGGACTATGTATATGCCCACGAACCAGACAGGATGTAGTATGGCGAACAGGCGGATATTCCATATCACTCACGTCGATAATCTGCCTGGTATTATCGAAATGGAACGCTTATGGTGTGATATGCAGCGCATTGCACAGGGGTTTGCCAATACAAACATTGGCTATAGTCATATCAAGGCTCGCAGGATGGCGCATCCTGTCACTGTTTCTGAAGGTGGAACCCTGGGCAATTATGTACCATTTAATTTTTGTCCACGGTCAGTCATGCTCTATGTCGTGTCACAGGGGCATGAGAATTATGAGGAAGGGCAAGAGCCGATAATACACCTTGTGTCTTCAATTGATTCAATATTAGCGAGTGGCCGTCCCTGGATGTTTACAGACAGGCATGCGGAATTGTTTTATGCAGAACAATACGACTCACTAGATGATTTAGGGCATGTTGATTGGACAGTGATGCCTGAGCGTTATTGGGGCGGTGACCCAGATAAAAAAGAAAAGCGGCAGGCAGAGTTCCTGGTTAATGATTGGTGCCCATGGCCTGTGATTGAAGAAATAGCTGTTATCAATCAAGTGGTTAAAGATAAGGTAGAGGCGGCCCTTGTAAATTCAGCTCACAAGCCACCTGTTCAAATCCGTAGAAATTGGTATTATTAACAGATGCTTAGAGATGATAACCATGATCGAATTTAAAAAAGGCAATCTATTGGCAACTGACGCCGAGGCTCTGATCAATACTGTGAATACAGTAGGGGTGATGGGTAAAGGTATTGCCTTGCAATTCAAGAAAGCCTTTCCTGAAAATTACGAGGCGTACAAAAAAGCATGTGACGAAGGCAGAGTTAAGCCAGGACATATGTTTATTGTGGATCGCGAATCTCTGACTAACCCCCGCTATATTATTAATTTTCCTACCAAACGCCATTGGAAGGGGAAGTCGAAACTGGAAGATATTAAAAATGGTTTGGTCTCTTTAGTCGAGGACGTTAAGAAGTCAGGAATTAAATCTGTAGCAGTGCCCCCGCTAGGTTGTGGACTTGGTGGCTTAAGTTGGGACCAGGTTTATTCTTTGATGAAGGAAGCCTTTGCTAAAGCTCCAGATGTTGAGTGGTTAGTGTTTGAGCCATCAGGTGCGCCCAAAGCAAAAGATATGGTGAATAAGACTGCGCGGCCAAAAATGACAAAGGGTCGTGCGGCTGTTTTAGGGCTTATTAATCGCTATCTTGTTCCAGGGTATGACTACCCTGTTTCATTGCTTGAAATTCAGAAGCTGGTCTATTTCCTTACTGAATCGGGGGAGCATCTTAATCAAGTTGTATTTGAAAAAGCATATTATGGGCCGTATGCAGACGTGCTGAGACACGTGCTTGAGAAAATAGATGGTCATTTTATTTCTGGTTATGGCGATGGAAAGAATAAACCAGATGTGCCAATCAACTTGTTACCAGATGCAGCAAAAGAAGCAGAAGAATATATTAAGTCACATCCTGATACACAAGGTCGGTTTGACAGGGTGGTGAAATTAATAGAGGGTTTTGAAACCCCTTATGGAATGGAATTATTATCAACCGTTCATTGGGTGGCTATCCGGGAAAATTCTGCTGCCATAGAAGACTATAATATTGCTTTAGATGAAATTCGAGAATGGAATACAAGAAAAGCAAAAATAATGCAGCCAGCACATATCCAGGCTGCGTGGACGCGACTAAAAGAACAAGGCTGGTTTTCTTCTCCATGGCCACACCAATAAAGTTCTAAGGAAGCTCTGATTAATTCCGTTCACCCTGAGGTTGCCGAAAGACTCACCACGAACGGTGGAATTGACCAGAGTTTCCCCTTATGCTTTAGTTGATACTAAAGCCTTTTTCTTTGAATTATAAAAAAAGCTTTTATCGATTCTAAATGATCAGCGAAGACCAACTCGAACAGCTTTGCCTCGACTGGTTCCGTGAAGGGGGCTATGAGTACGCCAATGGCTACGATATAGCCCCGGATGGTGATGCACCCGAGCGAGAAGACTACAGGCAGGTGATTCTCACCGGCCGCTTGCTCGATGCTTTGCAGCGCATTAATCCCCATATCCCCAGAGCCGCTTTGGAAGAACAGGTCGTTCATGTTCTCAGTAAACCCGAAAGCCCGGTGCTGATTCAAAACAACCGCCAGTTTCAGCGTTATTTACTGGATGGTGTCCCGGTTGAATATACCTTCATAGATAACGAGCGTGATGAAAAGAAGACTGACCATGTTCAGCTAATTGATTTTCATAACCCAGACAACAACCAGTTTCTGGTGGTCAATCAATTCACGGTGCAAGGTACCAAAATGAACCGCCGCCCGGATGTGGTGGTGTTTATCAATGGTCTGCCCATTGCCGTGATTGAGCTAAAGAATCCCGCCGATGAAAATGCGGATGTGTGGGATGCCTACAATCAGTTGCAGACCTATAAGGAAGAAATTACTGATCTGTTTGTATTTAATGAAGCTTTGGTAGTGAGTGATGGTTGGACTGCGCGGGTGGGTTCCTTAACGGCAAATAAAGAGCGTCTTTTACCCTGGCGAACCATCAAAAACGAAAACGACAAGCCAATAATGGAGTTCGAACTGGAGAAGGTCGTTAAAGGTTTTTTTGATCGAGAATTATTGCTGGATTACATCCGTTACTTTGTGCTGTTTGAACAGGACGGCGACACTATTGTGAAAAAGATCGCTGGTTATCACCAGTTTCATGCTGTGCGTGAAGCGGTTCGGGTAACAATCATTGCTTCAAGCGCATCTGAGCATAATCTGCAAGAAATGGAACGCGCCACTTATGGTAAAGAGGTGGTGCCCGGTTCCCGCAAGGCCGGGGTGGTGTGGCATACCCAGGGTTCCGGTAAAAGTATTTCTATGGTTTGTTATGCCGGTAAATTGCTGCAACAGCCACAAATGAATAATCCGACCATTGTTGTCGTTACTGACCGAAATGATCTGGATGGCCAGTTGTTCCAGACTTTTACCGCCGCCAGGGAATTGCTGAAGCAAACACCGATACAGGCCGATGGCCGTGAAGCCCTGCGCAAAGAACTAAATGATCGACAATCCGGCGGTATTATTTTTACCACGGTACAAAAATTTTCCCTGTTGAAAGATGAAGAACGACATCCGGCGTTAAACGAGCGTTCCAATATCGTGGTGATCTCCGATGAGGCGCACCGCAGCCAGTATGGCCTCGACGCCAAACTGGACACAAAAACCGGCAAGTACAAATACGGCTATGCCAGGCACCTGCGTGATGCTTTGCCTAATGCCTCATTTATTGGTTTTACTGGCACGCCAATCGCTTTTGAAGATAAAGATACCCGCGCAGTATTTGGTGACTATGTCAGTATCTATGATATCGAAGATGCTGTGCAGGATGGGGCAACAGTTAAAATATACTACGAAAGCCGCCTGGCCAAGCTAGATATTAATCAGGAAGAGATTGAACAACTCAGCCAGGAAGTCGATGAGGTGGTTGAGGATGAGGAGGACATCAGCCAACGGGAAAAGACCAAGGGTAAATGGACGGCATTGGAGAAGCTGGTTGGCGCAGAACCGCGCATTAAGGAAGTGGCGGCAGACTTAGTGCAGCATTTTGAAGAGCGCAATGCTGCGATTGAAGGCAAGGGCATGATTGTCTGTATGAGCCGCGATATTTGCGTACAGATGTTTGATGCTATTACTGCCTTAAAGCCTGAATGGAAAGGCAGCTTAATCAAAAAAGATGAGAGCAAAGAAGGCTATTACGATACCGCTGATGGTTCGATTCGTATCATCATGACCGGCAGTGCATCTGATAAACAACACCTGCAACCGCATATCTACGCAAAGACTCAGAAGAAGTTATTAGAAAAACGATTCAAGGATCCCAATGACCCGCTCAAGCTGGTGATTGTGCGCGATATGTGGCTGACTGGTTTTGATGCTCCCTGTGTGCATACCATGTATGTCGATAAACCCATGAAGGGGCATAACCTGATGCAGGCCATTGCCCGTGTGAACCGGGTGTTTAAAGACAAGCCCGGTGGGCTGGTGGTGGACTATATTGGTATCGCCAATGAATTAAAGAATGCCCTGAAAGTCTACACCGATTCTCAGGGCAAAGGACGTCCGGCTAATCTCGCACAGGAAGCCTTTGCGGTGCTGCTTGAGAAGATGGATATTGTGCAGGGAATGTTTCACGGCTTTGACTATAGCGAGTATGAAACCCACGCAATTCAGTTACTGGTGCCTGCTCTGAATCATATCCTGAGTCTGGATAAGGAAGGCAAAAAAGAACGCAAAAAAGAATTCCTTGATGCCATGACCAGCATCCAGGCTGCCTTTGCGCTGTGTGGTACCCTGGATGAAGCCAGGGTACTGCGTAAAGAGATTGCATTTTTCTCAGCGGTTAAGGCAGCCATTACCAAGCACACCACAGTAGACAGGAAGCGCACCGAAGAAGAAAAGAACTCGATACTTAAGCAGATATTGGATAATGCGGTAGTGGCTGAAGGTGTGGAAGACATCTTCAAACTTGCTGGATTGGAAAAGCCCAATATTGGTTTGTTAGATGATGCCTTCATGGAAGATGTTCGCAATATGAAGGCGAAAAATCTAGCTGTTGATTTATTGGAAAAGCTGCTGCGTGATGAAATCCGCGCCAGAACCAAAACCAATGTCGTTCAGGAAAAAACCTTTAGCGAGCGTCTGGCTGAGACCCTGCGAAAATACCGTAACAGGGCCATAGAAACCGCGCAGGTCATTGAAGAGCTGATTCAGATGGCCAGGGACTTCCAGGAAGCCTTGAAGCGTCATGAAGGCCTTGGACTCAATGAAGATGAATTAGCTTTCTACGATGCCCTGGCCAACAATGAAAGTGCAGTCCGTGAGTTAGGCGACGAGATCCTTAAGAAAATCGCGCATGAGCTGGTAGAAAAATTACGCAAGAGCACGACTGTAGACTGGCAGGTTCGTGATAGTGTTCGGGCTAAATTACGAAATATGGTGCGTGTGCTTTTGCGGCGATATAAATATCCACCGGATAAAGCGGATGAGGCGATTGATCTGGTTTTGAAGCAGGCAGAAGTCCTGTCTAATGTGTGGACACATTAAATACCAATTAGATTTTGCAGATTGAAGGCATGTTTATTTGTAGCTATTATTGTGGCTGCGCGGGTATTGCCAGTAAATATATTTATTAAATTCAACAGTTTATACTGATATTATGTATACAGGTGCAGAATATTAAATGAGTGTAGGGTCGGATTTATCCGACCACCGCATCAGAAAACAGCATTGTTGGCGGGTTTAATACCCAAAGGGCACTATGACCCGCCCTACATCTCAAATAAA
>VAPL010287058.1_pt1 | contig 10888 bp, 13 predicted proteins | sample 3395061 | NCBI WGS metagenome assembly VAPL01 (sample SAMN08290444, study PRJNA428436) | hydrothermal vent metagenome | isolation source: Deep-sea hydrothermal vent chimney 2 | place: Pacific Ocean: Juan De Fuca Ridge | depth 2182 m m
GGCGCCTGTTCGGGTCGCCTTCGTCATCAAGATGTTGCGGGCGCAGGCCTTCATCTTTCTGGCCGTTGATAAACCACTGAATTTCTTTGGGTACCCAACGACTGTCGTCGATCTCCAGACCCTTGAGGAGTCGCTTGATCAGGCGCAGCTGATCGTCCGAGTCAATGATCTGGAAGTTCTGTGGCAGACCCGCCTCGCGCCAGTGACGACGCAACATGCGGTGCGCTAACCCGTGGAAGGTCCCGATCCAAAGGTGTTGTACCGGCACATTGAGCAAACTTTCGATACGGCTGCGCATTTCTGCGGCCGCCTTGTTGGTAAACGTTACCGCCAGCAGGCTTTGCGGCGAAACGTTCTCGACCTCGATTAACCATGCAGCCCGATGTACCAATACGCGCGTCTTGCCGCTGCCGGCACCGGCGATAATGAGCGCGGGCTCAGACGGGGACGTTACCGCCTGACGTTGCGCGTCGTTCAGTTTGTCGAGGATCGGGGTGACGTCCATAGAGGATGCAGTGTTGCGGGGTGCGCGAAAGCGCGCCAGTGTAGCAGAGAACGGCAGCAAACCACCGCACAAAACCTGGCGGAAAACGAGCTTTACTGTTCCCAGCGAACGCCCAAAATAGCCTGGTTTCGCTCGTACTGGATGCGCGTATCGTTCGACACAGTTTCCCGGTAGCGCAGCTCGGCTATCAGACTCAGGCGACGGGTCATACGATAACTGCCGATGACCCTGATGTCGGCGGATTCCTGGGTTTTGCGCCCCGCGAGCGGCTCCTGGAATGCGAACGCGTTGGGATAATCGTAGAGTCGATAGGTGCCCCTGGCTTCAAGGTCAAAGCGATCGCCGGGCGACCAGTGAAACTCAATGCTGGCGCTGTCACGAGTGTAGTCGTTGTAACCGACGTATTGATCGATACGCTCCGTACGCTTGAGGTCGAAACCAAACCACATGCTGTCAAGAATGCGCTGTCGCGCCGTCAGTTCCAGCGAATAATAGTCGTACCGAATATTCGGGTTACCGACGCGTGGCTGGCCGTCGAGGTCATAGCCCGGGCGATCACCGTAGCGGCGACTGTAACCGTCGGCCGTAACTCGAAGCAGCGACGATGACGTAAACTTGTATTGAGCGAACAGGCTGAGCAAAAAGTACTCATGGTCGTATTCAGGAATGACAAGTTGCGTTTCATAGTTCCACAACTGTCCTTTGATTTTCACGCCTACAGCAAGTCGTTCATGGGACTGGCGGAATGTCAGCTCGGGTCCGTAGCGCAGGTAGTTCAGCCGATCGCCAATGGCGATACCGCCAATGTCGCGTTCCTGGCCGTCGTCGGGGTCATAGTAGGTCTCCTCGTGTTGTGAGACTTTAAAGGCGCTACGGACCTCACGTTCCCGGCTGTCCTCCTTGCGGTAGTACTCGCTGCCAAAACTCACCTCGTGCTGATATTCGTTGGCGTTCTCGAGGTCGGTGTCCTGGTAGTACCGGCCGGCAAGCCTGTAGGCGACATAAAAGCCTTCGAACTTCAGGCTGTTGATGAGGTACTTCGCGCTTAAACTCACCGGTACAAAGGCACCGCTTTTTACCTCCGGCACGATTGTTGGCGAAGTCGGATCAGACAGGTCTACGTAGGGTTGGTCGGATGAGCGGAAGGCATTGTCGTCATTGCCGAAACCGACACGAAGGCGAAACTGAAAGTCAGCGAAATCGCGCTTTCGTTTGCGTTCTGCGACGCGCAACTCGAACTCGTCGGGCCGGGCCTGCTCGTCACGAATTCTGGAGATGGCGATAACGGCGAAACGTTGAATCTTCTGGTCGAGATTTTGATCGCGCGCCAGGCGAAACCACCGCAGCGCTTCGTCGACCTCGCCGAGTTCGTAGGCGTTGAGGCCCAGGTTGTATTGGGCGGCGGTTCGCAGCGACGAATCTTGCAGAGCCTGGAGGAGTTCCTCACGTGCGCGTACGTGCTGTCCGGCGCGGTAGTGGGCGACACCGGAGTTGTAGTGCAGTGTCGGTGTGTCCATGCCCGCTTCGCCTGCCTGGCGGTAGCGCAATAGTGAGGCCCAATAGAGGTCGTCGCGAAACAGGCGATTAGCGTCCGAGAAGTACTGCGCAGCGGTCATTGCGGTGGCATTTCTGGCCGGAACGATACAAATGAGCATCGCCAGCAAGGCGAGCCAGATAGTGAGGGAAGTTCTGTTCGGCATGTGGGTGGCGTTGCCTCGCGTTATGTCAGGCTCGAAGAGTACCGACTAATGCGGTCCAAAAACTATGACGTAGTCGAAAAAAACCCCCCCGATTGGTCACAAAAGGGGGGATTTAGCGTTTTATGGGTGGTTTTTCGAGTTAGTCGTCGTCGTCGTCGTCATCGTCATCGTCGTCGTCATCGTCATCGTCGTCTTCGATATCGTCGTCCTGCTCATCGCCGTCCTCGAAGTCATCGTCATCTTCTAGTTCGTCCTCGGTATCGCCCTCATCATGGTCGAAGCCGTCCTCGTTTTCGAACTCATCGTCCATATCGTCATCGTCACGCTCATCCTCGCGTCCATCCTCGTGCTGATCATCATGATCCTGATCAGCGTCATCCTCAGGGTGGGCTTCTTCATCTCCCCAGTCGTCGTCGTCAACGTCGTCATCGTGCGGGCCGCGCATTTCGGAAATCGATGTCTCCAGGTCGCCAGCATCGTCGACAACGATCATCGTGACGTCGAGTCCGTCGAGAGCATTGTCAGCGCGTGCTGTTGCCGGGAAGAAGGCAATGCAGGTCAACACCAGTATTGCCAAAAAAATATTCAGTTGCTTCATCGTCCTGCTCCGTTAGCTGACGTCTACACGCAGCCGGAATGTCCGGTCGCGGTCATCGTGAATGAGGGTAGCGTAAACCTCGCCGCCAAGAGGTGACGTGGCTATCAATTTGAGCGGTAGCAGGTTTCTGCCGGGCTTCAGGCTGGTTTGCCAGGTGACTTCGCGTTGCCCGGGAAAGCCGGACATTTCGATGCCGTCCGGCAGCCGCACCGTCAGCGTCGCTGTGTCCAGCGCCTCGGCGGATGCAAACACCAGATTAATTGTACGTGGCTCTTCCAGCGTCATTGTAATGCCGGGAATACTCGGGTCCGCCGTTGGAAGATCGGGCGTTGTGAGGAGAACGCCGCCGATCATCCACAACGCCGCACCGGCAGCAACGGCGGAGCCGAAACCCGCTAACATCCACCGATTGCGCTGTCGACGTGTGCCTTCGTGCGTCGCTCGCACCAGCGCCTGGTCGAAGTAGCCTGCGGTTGGTTCCGGCATTGGATAGTCCTTTAAGAGCGCCTGGATCTCTCGATCCTGCCTGTTTGAGTCATTGTTCTGCATAATTATTCCTGCCTGTCCCAATACACGACGTACGTCAGAGAAAAGTTCCGTCGTTCACCAGAATTTCCCGCAAGCGGGCCCGAGCACGGTGCAGGCGGGACTTCACGGTACCGACCGGTATGTCCATAAGCTCGTGGATTTCCACGAGCTTATAACCTTCTGTGTCGTGCAATAGAATGATTAGACGATGCTCCTCGCTGAGCTGGTCAAGAGCCGCATCGAGCTGGAGCAGGCGCTCCAGTCGTTCCTGATTCCACGCCGGGTCATCGGTTCCAGGCAGCCCGGCGATACCGTCGCCGATCATTTCACCCTCCTCGATCGTGTGCATGCGGCGTCGCGCGAAGCGCCTGCGCTCGTCAATGAAGAGGTTGTACATAACGCGCGACAACCACGAGCCTGGCTCGTCGATACCGGCCAGACTATCGAGCTTTCCGAATGCCTTGATGAGAAGCTCTTGAAACAGATCGTCGGCTTCGGCTTTCTGCCCGCACAGGCGCCACGCCAGGCGGTACAGCCGGTCAAAATGCGGTCGCACCAGTTTTTCAAACGATTGTTGTTGGTCGGTATTGTTCATTGCTATCGAAGTTTAGAGAGTTGTGAAGCGCTCGCAAGGTGCACAATGGCGTTTCGCGGGCTCGATAGGGCTCAGTCCACTGCCCACGACAAACTACGGCCGTTGTCCGGCACGAACAAAAACATAATTCCGATGGCGCACGCCGTCGCGAACGTGATTGCGGTTCGCAAACTCCGAATAGTGCAGGAATTCACCGCGCCCTTTGTTGCAGAGGCTGCGATGATCCTCGGGTGAAACGTAATAAAAGAACCCGTCGTAGCCAAGTTTCGTGAGAAACGCAAACAGTTCGCCGGTCGCGGCCTCCGAATCGTGGCACTCGAACAGCAATGCCGGGCGGTCACGGCGCAGCATTTGTTCCGCACCGTGAAACACGTCAAGTTCATGACCTTCGACGTCGCACTTAATGAAGCTAACCGGATCAAGGCGGTGTTCGTCGATGTAGTCGTCCAGACGGATGACGGGTATCTCGACCGCTTCAAGGCCGGCGCCTGCTTCCTTGTGAAAACTCGCCATGCCGGAACCCGGTTCGGATCGCCGCATCGTGAGAGTACCGGGCTTCGATGACAGGCCCTGGTTGACCAGCGTCATGTTTTCGAGCGCGAAGCTGTGCTTTACATCGGTCAGGTGGGAGCCGAGTTCGGGCTGGGCTTCGAACGCGATGAGTTTGCCGTCAGGCCCGGCCGTACGCGACATGTAGATCGAGAACACGCCCTTGTTGGCGCCGATATCCAGGACCGTGGTGCCTGCGAGGTTTGCCCTGCGAACGTACTGTATTGACGAGACTTCGGATTTGAAGCGCAATCGCCAGCAGCGGTGGACCATGTGCAGCTTTTGCCAGGGGCTTAGCGGCATGCTCGCTTCGTCGCATACGGTGACACTAAAGGCTCAACTGAAAAACGAAGTAATGATCAATCAGTAGTGCGGCAAACAGAAACCCGAGATAGCTAATGGAGTATTTGAACATCTCCATCGGCAACGCTTCGTCTTCGTAGTCGCGATACATGCGAACGGCGTAGTATAGAAAGTATCCGCCGAGAACAATGGCGCTCACCAAATAAATCACGCCACTCATGCCGATCAAATACGGCAGGACAGTGATCACCAACAGCAAAATCGAATACAGAAGAATATTGAGTCGTGTGTAAGCCTCTCCGTGTGTAACCGGCAACATGGGAATATCGACCTTGGCGTATTCTTCTTTTCTGGCAATTGCGAGCGCCCAAAAGTGCGGTGGTGTCCAGGCGAAGACAATGAGAAACAACAGCAGCGCAGCACTGGTGACTTCGTTCGTTATCGCGGCCCAACCGAGGACCGGGGGTGCGGCGCCGGCTGCGCCGCCGATGACGATATTCTGCGGCGTCGCGTGTTTCAGCCACACCGTATAGACGACGGCATAACCGATTAACGATAAAAACGTGAGAATTGCCGTTAACGGATTGACGAGATACCACAGGACAATCATCGAGATCAGGCCCAGCCCCGAACCGAACGTGAGTGCCGCTTTCTCGCTTAGCTTGCGTTGTGGCAATGGGCGACCGCGGGTTCTCGTCATCAACTGGTCGGTTCGCGCGTCGAGCACATGATTGAAAACCGCGGCAGAAGATGACGCCATACCGATGCCCAGGGTGCCGAAAAAGAGTGCGCCGAGATCGGGCAGACCCGGAACAGAGAGAAACATTCCGACGATAGCCGTAAAAACAATCAGCATGACGACGCGAGGCTTGGTTAGCTCATAATAGTCGCGCCAGCTCGTGTATGTTGCTTCAACATTTGCGTCCACGTTTAGCCTATCCTCGATAACTTCAGCAATCGCTTGATGTCTTCAACCATATCGCTCGGGTCGATTGTGGGCTCGAAGTACATCACCAGATTGCCGAGCGGGTCTATCAGGAAATATCCACCAGCCAACAGTGCTGCAGGTTTCTTGTTTTTCAGCAATTCGGACAGACCGCGGTCTTCGAGCGTTATCAGTCCTGCGTGCTCACTGGCCAGGAACACTGTATCCGGCGGCGAATCGCCGTGCAAGAAAACCCGCAACAGGCGGCCCATTTCCCGGCCCAGCATCTTGCGAGACTGGCGGATTGTATGCAGCGCGTCTGTGCAGGCGGTGCCGCATGCCTGCTCGTTAGCGTATACGAGAACCCAATCGCCGTCGACCAGCGCGCCGATGGTCGACTCGGGCAGCGTCTCGGCGGTGTTGATGATGGGCTCCAGCAGCGCCCCGTGGTTCGTGCGTCCCTGTGGCTGCAGCGCGCCGCTGTAGTACATCCACGCCGCGATGGCCAGCGGCCCGAAAAAAACGGAGGCGATCACCAGCATTTGTACGCGTGCCCAGGTGGTTTTTTTCTCTTTCATGTGTCAAACCGTTTCTTGCGGTAATTCCAAACGAGCAGCGCGGCCAGAACCGCGCCCATTGCGAACCACTGCAATGCGTACCCGAAATGCTTCCCGGGCCCGAACTCAGCGGGCACCCAGTGTCGGAAGAACCCTCGTTGCTCTTCGTTGTGCATCAGCAAGACAAAGGGCTGAACATCCCGGCCCAGTGCCACCGCGACCTCTTCTGCCGATGGATACACCGCGTATTTTGGCCAGACCGATGTCGAAGGGATTGCGTCGCCCATCTTGTAGCCGGCGCGCGGTAAGGAGCCGGCCCTGCCGCGAACGGTAAGCGATTCGGTCGTTACGTCGAGCCTGGTGACATCCAGCCCGTCGCGCCCTTTCTCCAGCCAGCCGCGGTTAATGAGTAACACCGGTGCGTCGTCGCCGACGATCAAGGGCGTAACGACGTAGTACCCGTAGCGGCTGTTCAGGATTATGTTTTCAAGGAGGATTTGATGGTCAGTATCGAAACGACCCGTCACTTTCAGTTGCTGGTAGGGGCGAACGACCATGCCGTCCTGCCAGGACGCAAAACCGGTTTCGTCATCATACGCGTACTGCGTTGCGCGTTTCTCCAAACCGCGGGAAACCTGCCAGACGCCAAGTCCGGCGAACTGAACGACGAGCAGCATGCCAACAAGCAAGGGTAGCCAACTGGGCAAGGGCTTCTTGGTACTGTTGTTCACGTTATACTTCGCACTCTGATTTTTCTCTGGTCGCATTCATGAAGTACGTCGTCTTTTTATTACTGGCCGCTATCGTGGTCAGCCTGGGCTCCGGCCTCTACTACCTGTCGCGCGACGACGCCGACTCGAGCAAAGTCCTGCGGGCACTAAAACTCAGGGTAGCGCTATCGGCTGTCCTGATTCTATTCCTGATCGCATCCTACTTGCTGGGCTGGATACCGGCACCAGGTTAGCGGTATACGTCTTACATCCAGTAAACGAAGACGTACAGTCCAACCCAAACGACGTCGACGAAGTGCCAGTACCAGGCCACGGCTTCGAAGGCGAAGTGATTGTCTGTTGAGAAGTGCCCTTTCAGTACCCGGAACCAGATAACGGTGATCATGATGGCGCCAATAGTCACGTGCAGCCCGTGAAACCCGGTCAGCAGGTAGAACGTCGATCCGTAGATGCCGGAAGTCAGCTTAAGGTTCAGGTGCTCGTACGCTTCAATATACTCTACGCCCTGCAGGTATACGAAGATGAAACCCAGGATGAAGGTCATAGCCAGGAATGCGGTCAGTTGTGTGCGCTTGCCGGCCAATAAGGCGTGGTGGGCGATGGTAATCGTTACAGAGCTGGTCAATAGCAGCGCTGTATTGATAAGCGGCAAACCGAACGGCCCCATTACTTTGTAATCGCCGCCGACGTTGCCCGGGCCGTTGCTCGGCCAGGTGCTCTCGTAGCCCTCCCACAACATCAGGTTCGTGAAGAAGCTGTTGCCCTCACCGCCGAGCCAGGGGATCGCCATGTTGCGGGCATAAAACAGGGCGCCAAAAAAGGCGGCAAAAAACATGACCTCCGAGAAAATAAACCAGAACATGCCCTGGCGGAACGACTTGTCAACCTGGTCGTTGTATAAACCGCCGACGCTTTCGCCGATCACGACGCTGAACCAGCCAACGAGCATGAAGACGATGATCGCCAGACCCGTCAACATGATGTAGAAGCCGGATCCGACTCCATTGAGCCAACTTGATACGCCGAGCATCAGAAATAGCAGCCCAACTGAGCCGACTGCGGGCCAGTGACTGCCGTGGGGGATGTAGTAGCGATTGTCTGTCTGTGTGGTCATCTTAGTTCTCTGAATTCGCCGCCGCGCGAGCGGTATCGAAAAACGTGTATTGCAGGGAAATCGTATCGACGAATTCCGGCAAGTCCGGATTAACTATGAACTGCAGCGGCATTGCGCGCTCTTCATTCGCCATGAACTCCTGGTTTGTAAAACAAAAGCACTCGATTTTTATGAAGTACTCAGCGGCAGAAGTCGGTGCCACGCTGGGTACCGCCAGTGCGATTTTTTGCTGGTCCGAGAGGTTCTTTGCTGTGAACGTCGCGTAGTACATTTTCCCGGGAGTCACCGTCATACTATCGGCGTCCGCTACAAACTCAAACTGTGCGTACTCGTTGACCGTCGTCAGAAACTCAACTCGAATCTCGCGACTCAGGTCGGGAGCCTCTTCAACCATTACCGCCGTTGCATTTGTGCGACCGCCGAAGCCGGTGATTTCACAAAACACGTCGTAGAGAGGCACCAGCAGAAACCCGAATCCGAACATTGCGATCGTCATCAACAGTAACTGGCCGACCAGTGAGCGATGGTTGTTAGTCTCAGGCACGTACAAACCCCATCATTATGAAGCCCACGAAGAAAGCGAGTGCAATCGCGGACATTAGCAGTGTCGTGCGGCGAATACTCTTCCTGCGCTCAGTATCACTCATGTTTAATGAAATCCATCGGAGTTGCTGAGTTTCGGCGGCGTTTCAAAGGTGTGATACGGTGCTGGCGATGGCACCGTCCATTCGAGGCCGCTCGGCTTATCCCAAACCTCGGCCGTTGCCTTCTTACCCTTCTTGGATGTCAGCAATACCCAGACAAACAACAACTGCGCGAGACCGAATCCGACGGCCCCAATGCTGGCGACGGTATTAAAGTCAGCGTACTGCGTGGAATAGTCCGGAATTCGGCGCGGCATGGCAGCCAATCCCAAGAAGTGCATCGGAAAAAATGTAATGTTCACAAAAATCGTCGATGCCCAGAAGTGCACTTTGCCAAGTGTCTCGTTGTACATATAGCCGGTCCACTTTGGCAGCCAGTAGTAAACGCCCGCCATGATCGCGAATACGGAACCTGGCACCAAAACGTAATGGAAATGCGCGACGACAAAATACGTGTCGTGGTATTGCACGTCCGCCGGTGCGACCGCAAGCATCAGGCCGGAGAAGCCACCAATCGTAAACAGGAATACGAACCCGAGCGAAAACAGCATCGGCGTTTCGAAGGTCATCGAGCCGCGCCACATCGTGGCAACCCAGTTGAAAATTTTCACGCCGGTCGGAACGGCAATCATCATAGTTGCAAACATGAAGAACAACTGTCCGGTTAGTGGCATGCCAACCGTAAACATATGATGTGCCCAGACGATGAACGACAGAAACGCGATACAGGAAGCGGCGTATACCATCGAGTCATGCCCGAAAAGCGGCTTGCGCGAGAACGTCGGAATAATTTCTGACACAACGCCGAACGCGGGCAAGATCATGATGTAGACCTCGGGGTGACCGAAGAACCAGAAAATATGCTGAAACAAAACGGGGTCACCGCCGCCGGCCGCGAGGAAAAAGCTGGTGCCAAAAAACTGATCAGTCAGCAGCATAGTGACAGCGCCGGCAAATACCGGCATGACGGCGATCAACAGGTAGGCTGTGATCAGCCAGGTCCAGACGAACATCGGCATCTTCAGCAGCGACATGTTTGGGGCGCGCATATTGATGACAGTAACAATAATGTTGATCGCGCCCATGATCGACGACAGGCCCAACAAATGAACCGAGAAAATCAGAAACGGAAACGAATCGCCGGTTTGTAATACGAGCGGTGGATACATGGTCCAGCCGCCGGCCGGTGCGCCACCGGGCATAAACAGCGTCGATGCCAGCAGGCCAAACGCCACCGGCAGTATCCAGAACGACCAGTTGTTCATTCGCGGCAGGGCCATGTCCGGCGCGCCGATCATTAGCGGTATCATCCAGTTGGCAAGACCGACGAAAGCCGGCATGACGGCACCGAAGACCATTATCAGTGCGTGCATCGTCGTCATTTGGTTGAAAAACTCGGGGTGCACGAATTGCAGCCCCGGTACCGCCAGCTCGGCGCGAATGACCATGGCCATTAAGCCGCCCACAAAGAACATGACGAGGCTCAAGACCAGGTACATCGTACCAATGTCTTTGTGGTTGGTAGCGTACAGCCAGCGGCGGAAGCCTTTTGCCGGGCCGTGATCGTCGTGACTGTCGTGCGTGTCAAGCGTTGCAGTTGTCATTGTTTATTGCTCCGCGCTGTGGCTGTTGACCCAGGCCGCATAGGCCTCAGGTTCCACCACTTCGACGACAATTGGCATATAGCCGTGATCTTTGCCACATAATTCGGCGCACTGGCCGCGATACGTACCGCTTTCGTTTGCGATGAACCAGGCTTCATTGACGATGCCCGGAATGGCGTCCTTTTTGATAGCGAAGTCCGCGACCCACCAGGAGTGGATAACGTCGTTCGATGTAAAGAGCATGCGGATTTTGGTTCCGCGGGGAACTACGACCGGGTTATCCACTTCCAGCAGGTAATTATCGACAGAGTAGGGATCAACGCCGGACTTCTTGCGACGAGCTTCGACGCTGGGGCGTGCCAGGCTCGAAAAAAACGCTATCTCCGAATCCTGATACTTGTAGTGCCACTTCCACTGATACGCGGTGACCACGATCGTAAGATCCGGATTACGCGTGTCCTCCATCTTGACCATCGTCTCTGCCGTAGGTATCGCCAGCAGCACCAGAATGACAACGGGGATTGCGGTCCAGATA
>VAPL010344785.1_pt1 | contig 10880 bp, 10 predicted proteins | sample 3395061 | NCBI WGS metagenome assembly VAPL01 (sample SAMN08290444, study PRJNA428436) | hydrothermal vent metagenome | isolation source: Deep-sea hydrothermal vent chimney 2 | place: Pacific Ocean: Juan De Fuca Ridge | depth 2182 m m
GAATTTGTTTTAGGTAATTACAGTGTTAATGAATTAAAACAAGAAATGCTCGATTATATTGAAATGATAAAAAACCTTAATAATACTTCTGATTAATTAACTCCAATATTAAAACAACCGGAATGACGGTTACTGTTAAATTTGAACTTTAAAAAATAACTGTAACGTAAGCTACGTTTTTGATTGCTTTAAACAAACTAATCGATCGCTAGTTGTTTACTAATTTTAAAACAAACGTCATTTCGGTAGTCTTTTGAGCCGGAATCCAAAGCTTAAACACCAATATTATTTATTACGTTATTATTTTTATACCGTTCAGAAGTTAAATTACAGTTTGTTTAGCTTCGTAACTATTTGGGTAATTATTTTTTAGTAATTCAAAATAAGTTGTTACTTTGGTGGTATTTTTTTCGTGTTGGTAGTGTTTAATTAATAACACTAGTCCTGTTGGTATTTTTTCATAGTCGGGGCGTTGTTCTAATAATAATAATATTATATCTTCTGCTTCATCTGAATAACGGGAATCTATAAATTTTCTCGCGAGCTGAAATAATATATCTTGGTCTAATCGCGGTGGAATAGCCAGTTGCGTATATTCTATGTAAATAGCATAAAGTGAATTGATAGATTCTTGGTCGGACTTAGTGATGGATAATAAATTATGGGCTTGAATATGAAACATCTCTGAAGTTGGATTATGTTTTGAAATATTATAAAGCTGAAATTGAACATTAACGTCATTGGGGTTTGTCGCATACAAGTTTTGAAATAGTAAACTCGCTTCTTCAAATTCGAGTTTAGATACTAAATCAAGTGCTTTATTATAATCGGATAAATAGTTATCGCTATCATCATTTTCATTAACATAATCAATATTCACCCAATTTGTAAAACGTTTAATAAAAAACGCAATGAGTGCACCACTTAATAAACCGCCAATATGAGCAAGGTTATTAACATTGGATGGTCCCCAGAGCTGTAACGATAAATCATATAACAACCATAATGGTAATAAAATAATGGCAGGAGCTTTTACATAATTAAAATAGACTAATAGATAGTAAAAAAACTTAATTTTTCTAAATCCAAAAACAACCGTATACATACCAACCAAGCCTGAGATAGAGCCCGAGGCACCAATACTTGCGCTAGCATTATTGGGATCTAAGTAGATATAAAATAAGCCGGAACCAACCCCGGCAAATAAGTAAGATGCGATGTAGACTGGGCGAGCGAGAGCAGATTCTAAAACAAAGCCAAAGATAAAAAGAAAAATCATGTTGCCAATTAAATGGCTCCAATCAGCATGGAGAAATTGATATGTAAAAAAGTCTAAAAATTTTGGCTCAGATGCAAATAATGCATAACGATAACCTGTTATATGATTTAACTTAAAATCAAATTGATCATGTAATTGTTTCCAGTGTTTATAGTTTTTATTATCTGGTTTGATTATGTGGTTTTGATCTAGTAATTTTTTGAAATCACCATCAGCTAGCATATCAAATATAACTAACTGTAAGTTATACGGTTTGTTTTTATTTTGTAAAACACTATTTATTTTGTTGGCTTTCTCTGTTTGTGAATTATTTTTTAAATAGTTAATGTAAGCTGGTAACTCATACTCGTACAACGTTGAATTCATATAATAATTATATGCATCATTGAATTTATTTGTGTCGTTAGTTTGGTAGATAACAAAAATCAGCATATTAATCGTAATGAGAGCTAATGTGATATATGGCGGATTATGCCAGTCAAGTTTTCTGTCTAGGGGTAAAAACATAATTGATAATTATTTATTTTTTGTGGGTTGCTTATAATAATAGAGCTTTTTATTCTTTAATATTTTACTTTAATGGTTATAAATATTCTTAATAAAATATGGCACAGGCTTTATTTGCAAAAAATTTATACGCTGCTATCTTTACAAGGTTATTTAATATGATAGTTTTTTAATGACATTAATTGTGTTGCAAGCTCAATAGTTTTAATTAAACATTAATTCTTTTGCAACTAATCAAAGTATAAATATATTTTAATTTAATATGTCATTAATTTTTGTTTGTTAAGATATTTTGCAGATACAAAAACTAGAAATTATATAACGATAAAACAATTAGACATAGCGTATTTTATTTAACACATATTAGATATGGTTATATATGGATATATAATTAAGCGAAGAAGAATATAGTGAAACTGTGAAGCACTTCCGCTTCTATATTTAATAGTAATTAGATTGAGTCGATACTAACTATAAGTACATTAGCCACGTCACTGAGGTAGAAATAATATGAATCCTGTTTCTCACGTAAATGTTCAAGACACTGTTGTTAACGTAATAGATAATGAGCTCACATTTGATCAGTATTTAAATGTTGATGATAAAGAATATTTACTGGATCACGGTATAGTAAGACATGTCAATGAAGGTGAGATTTTATGCCAGCAACATCAGGTTGATAATAAACTTTATATTATTATCATGGGTGAAGTGGAAGTGAGCGAAGAGCGGGAACGAGAGCATTTTGTTTTGGCGCATTTAGGAACCGGTGAGTTGTTTGGTGAGATTTCAGCAATGTTTAATACGCCAAGAGTATCAACTGTTCGCATTAGTAAGCCTACTGTTTTATTAGAGTTTAATGGTGAAACGATGCAACATCTGGTGTTGAGGAATGCGTCATTATACGATGCCATTATAACTCGGTACCGCAGTCGAATAACTGAAACGGCATTACGTTCAGTGTCAGTATTCCGACACTTACCGAACAATACGTTGAGTAGTTTACAAGAAAGTGCCTCAATTGTGAGTGTGCCTGTTGGTGGCTCGATAGTACAAGAAGGTGAGCAAGGTGATGCTTTGTATATCATTATTCATGGCACAGCAAAGGTAAGTCATGCTGAGTATAATCGAAAGCTTAATCTTGCGATTTTGCAATCCGGGGAATATTTTGGTGAATGGTCTCTGTTAACTGGCGCACCTCGTGCCGCAACTGTTTCGGCATTAACCCAAGTTGATGTGGTTCGAGTTGATTGCACTTCATTTTTGAAATTTATCCAAGAAAATCCCGATATTCGTGAGAGAATTGATTTAGTCGCACATAATCGTCATGAACAGGCCGATTACCTTGGGCATGTTCGAGGAGCGCCTGCTGATTTAGGGCGTATGTTTAAAAACTTTAATAATGTTAGTGTTGATAAGATGAATAAAACATTACATCATTAATTTTTTAAGCTCATTTATTATGGAGGCCTGAATATTTCGAATATTCAGGCCTTATTCATTATGGGAGCTAATCAACGTTTTGGGACATAATTGGGGCGATTTGATTTGAAAGTTACTTGGATTTAACGCTATTATTGAAAAACTTGAATTACTTGAGGGATATAAGATGAGTTTATTTTTTCGTAGAGTTAAGTTTTCTCGATTGGTTGTTACATTAATCTTGGTTTGTTTTAGTTTAAATGTCACTGTTTCAGCGGCATTGTTAACAACATTAGAATCGGTTCATTCTAAGCAACCTGAAAATATAATTTTAATTCAAGCTATCAATCGAACCGAATTAAAGCAGCAGTTAGTCGCTTTTGGCGTTGCTCCTAAACAAGTTGAATTACGATTAAATTCAATGACCGATGCAGAAATTTCTGCTTTGGCATCTGAAATCAGTGATCTACCTGCCGGTGGTGATGCTTTAACAATAATCGCGATAGTATTTTTAGTGTTGTTATTTACTGATATTGCAGGATATACCGATTTATTTCCGTTTGTTAAGAAAACCGTTAGAAATAGCCCACAACCCCAGCATGACGGTGAAGTGATTGACAGACGTGTTGAGCGAAAACGAAAAGAGCCTGTTGTGATTGAAAATTAATAAATTGACACTCTTGCGATTATTTATACCTCGGATATTTCAAGGTTTACGTTATTTTAGTATTGTTAGCGCTTATGCTTTATTAAATGCGTGTGCTGGCACGCCACAAACGGATGCGTTGTATGATTTAGATTATGCGGCGCGTTTTCCTGCTACAGAACTCACTCAAACGGTGTTTTTCCCTCAAGAGCAATACCAATGTGGACCGGCAGCATTAGCGACAGTATTGGATGACAGTGGTGTTCAAGTTTTACCCAAGGAATTAACACCGCTGGTTTACATTCCTAAGAAAAAGGGTAGTTTACAAGTTGAATTAATAGCCGCGACCCGTCGATTTGGACGTATTCCTTATCTCATCCAACCATTATTGCCACATTTACTCGATGAAGTGAAATCGGGTAAACCGGTTTTGGTTTTTCAAAACTTAGGGTTAGACTGGTATCCGCAATGGCATTTTGCCGTGGTCGTTGGTTATGATCTAACTCAGGATGAAATTATTTTACGATCGGGTAAGCGTAAGCAACACCGTGTTACTTTAGCACTATTCGAGAGAACCTGGGCTCGGGCAGGTTATTGGGCGCTGCGAGTTTTAAAGCCCGGCGAGTTTCCTATTCATGTTGATGAGCTTCGATATTTAACTGCGCTGGTAAGCTTAGAGCGATTATCGCAGTGGCCGCTTTTAATCCGTTCCTATCAAGCTGCCGCACTTCGATGGCCAAATAACCAGAATTTTAAAATGGGCTTGGCAAATAGTTATTATTCGAACAAGCAGCTATCAGTTGCTAAAGAGCATTATTTACAAATCATCAAGCACTGGCCAAATTATGCACCAGCGTTTAATAATCTGGCTCAAGTCTTTTTGGATAATAATGAATTACCAATGGCATTAAAATATGCCCAAAAAGCCGTTTCACTGGCAGGTGTTCATCAAGCTGTTTATCGGAAAACCTTATCTGAAATTGAAATTAAACTCGATAAATAGCTTATGTAGTCTATGTTATAGAATAACAATAACTTTATTGAATTGAACTGAGTTTATTAATAGATAATTTCAGAGCGCGTTTCTTTGTTATTAATTTTGTTCTCGCACTGATGTATTTATACCTTACAGCTAAATTGCAGTTATGGAGGTTTTTTTGAACGGTGTTGAACAATTAACCCAAAGAATCAATGATGAATTTGAAATGGGGCGTATTAGCTTGCCATCGTTGCCCGAAATAGCACTTAAAGTCAGGAAGGCTGTGAACGATGAAGATAAAAGTCTACGTGATTTGGCTAGCTTAATTCAAACCGATGCTTCGATAACCGCAAGAATAATACAAATTTCAAATTCACCATTATACAAAACTTCAACACTGGCAAGTGATTGCTACACTGCCGTTTCAAAGCTCGGTATGAAAACCACTCGGGATATTGTAACCTGTTTAGTGTTGCATAATATGTTTTCGACCACTTATACCGTAGTTCGTAAACGACTTGAAAATATTTGGAAAGAAAGCAGTTACGTTGCGGCAATCAGCAGCGTGCTTGCTCGAAATATACCAAGCTTAGAGGTTGATACGGCATTATTAGCGGGTTTGGTGCATAATATTGGTAAGCTGCCAATTTTAAAATATATTGAAGAATTTCCAGAGTTACTGGAGCATGAAAAGCAATTTGATAATTTGCTTGAATCAATGCACCAAGCAATTGGTGTTAAAATTCTTCAAAAATGGGGATTTGATAATGAAATTCAAAAAATTCCAATGCAAGTGACAGATTATATGCAAGAAAGTGTGAATGCTGTTAGCTATAGTGACGTGGTTATTGTGGCGAAAATTCACAGTATGTTCGGTTCATCACAAGCTGCAACGTTACCGGTATTAGCGGATGTGCCATCGTTTAAAAAATTAGCTTTGAGTGATGGAGGGGCTGAAGCCAGCATGAAAGTGCTGCAAGAGGCAAAGCAAGATATACAAATTGTGTTACGTTCATTAGCATAATTAATGCTGAGCAACAAATAAGTAAATTGTGTGCTTTAAGTCTGGAGCTGGAGTCTGAATTTTTACTTGTTAATGGATAATTGCTGATAATTAAAGTTTTTCTGTGCGCTTCAGATTTAATAGACGTTAATATTAGAAATAATCTGCATTAAATACTATCATATCCATAATAATGATAATTAATTTGGGGTTGTTCATGTTTAAGAGAGTTTTTATTATCGGGCTATTTTTTTGTTTCGATACTTCAGTTTTTGCAGGTTCTATCAATGCGCAGTTGAGCAACGATGCTGCACGCTTTATGTATGTCGGTGGTGGTACGAGCAACCGGTTACAATATGAGGCTGGAGTCATTTACGATAGTAATCAAGATTATCTAGCAATGTCTGGGTTATTGGTTAGTGGTGAAAATATGGATGCACCTATCGTAGCAAGTTTAGGTTTGCGTGCATATTATGGTGAAGTAACTAATAGTGCTATTCCAACGAGTACGGTTGCGGTTATTGCTTTAGGCGGTGATTTATCCTTTTCTCCTGTTACTTTACCGGGCTTTGAATTTGGAGGGCATTATTATATTGCACCTGATCCGGTTTCGTTTGGAGACAGTGTTAAGATGATAGATTTTGGAATAAGAGCTGGTTATCAAGTAATTCCTCTTTCAACACTATTTATTGGTTACCAATCCGTTACTGTTGATATTGAAAATCAAGGCAAGGTTATCGTTGATGAGGGGTTTATTTTTGGTATGAAGTTTACTTTTTAATTTTGTTTGTTGTTTTAGATTTTAAAATTAAAAAAACCCGATTGAATAATCGGGTTTTTTTAATGGAAATTAACTTCTTTAGAAACTGCTTTATTTAGCCATTTCTTTAAGTGCCTTTAATGCTTGAACTTTTATGACATTTCTAGCGGGTTTTGCTTTAAAAATAGTTGGTTCACCGGTGAAAGGATTAATGCCTTTTCGAGATTTTGTAGCAGGTTTACGTACAACTTTGATTTTTAATAAACCGGGTAATGTAAAAATACCAGCAGCATTACGTTTAACGTGACCATTAATTAAATTTTGTAATTCATCAAATACGAGTGTGATTTGTTTTTTAGACAATTCTGTTCGTTCAGCAAGCTCGCTAAACATAGCCGATTTTGTTAAAGGTTCTTTAATAGCTTTGATTTTAGGTGCGACTTTTACTGCTTTTTTCTTCGATGTTTTCTTTTTTGCTTTTTTCTTAGTAGCCATGGTTGCTCCAAATTATGATCGTTAGACTTTTGCGAATTGCATATACAATAGCATACTCTGAAACAAAGTGGCGTTAAAATTCATTTTTTTTGATGAAAAGGCTACTATTTCAGTATAAATCGCGTTTTAAACTTCGTTAGAATATAAAATGAATTAATAAATAACGAAAAAGGATCATGTTTTACAATGAAAAACTCAAATTTACGCTAGAATTATAAGCTTCTTATTTTTTATTTTTAAAGTTTATAGTCTAAAACATCTAAATTGGTAGTATATAAATGTATCTGTGCGAAATTGATCAGCTTGAAGAACTTGCTACTATGCAGTTTGAATATTCTTATAAAAATGACGTTCGACAAGGATTTATAATTAAATGGCAAGGGAGTTTAATTGCTTACCAGAATTTTTGCCCTCATACCGGGGTCGAACTAAATTGGCAGGAAAACGTTTTCTTAAATTTTGATAACACAATGGTTCAATGCGCAACTCATGGTGCCCAATTTCAAGTGTCTGATGGATTATGTTTGTGGGGACCTTGTGTTGGCCGGTCTTTAATAGGCTTGCAGATAAAACAGGTCTTTAATAAGGTATATTTAGTGTTAAATAATGATTGAAGCTGGTTAATTTATATTAAAATTGTTTAATTTAGTAACTTATTGCTATAAAGAGCTTTGAACTGATGCCGATATCAATTAGTGTTAACATCCTGAAAATTGTATAATATTTTGTATTCAACAATGTATTGTAGAATTAAGATGCGTATCAAGAGTATAATAAAACTAGTATCGAAATAAGTATAAAAATTTAAATGCCATATCTAAAACCAAGTATAAATTCAAGAATGAAATTACTAACATTTTTAAGCAGTCTTATTTTGTTCACTGTGTCAGTGCCTAGCTTGGCTGATACCGTTTATGTGAGTGATAATTTACGTGTCGGTGTTCGACCTAGCCCAGATAGTAGTATTGCACCTATTGATGTAGTTACCTCCGGTATGCATTTGAACGTCATAGAGAGTGAGGCAGGTTATATTAAAATAAGGACTGACACAGGTATTACCGGCTGGGTTAAAGAAGTTTATATGACCAAAGATATTCCTGTTCGTGAAAAATATAATGCGCTAAATACCAAGTATGAGGCACAAAACGATATTATATCAAAATTGAAAGAATCAATTAAAGGTCTCACAAAAGTTAAAGTAGCGCTTATAACCGATCTTGATAAAGAGCGAACTGAAAAATCGAACATTGAACTGCAGCTGGCAAGATTTGTTGAGGCAAAATATGTGGATGATTTGGGGAACAGTCAAAATTTTTTAATTATCATTTTTATTACAATTTTTGCTGTTGCTTTTTTGATCGGAATGCTTTGGTATCGTTATTTAGTGACTCGACGTTTAGGTGGTTTACGCCTTTAGTAGCAATCTAAGCAGACATTGCTGAAACCATTAAATTCAGGTTTTCACTGCATTCTAATACTTCATTAACAGATTCTATAATAATATCGTGAGTCAGGCCTAATCTTGAAACTAATTCTTCTGGTAGTAGCTCGGTAAAAGCATCTGATTGGCTACCCAATTTGAGAGCTCGATCAACTAATAACACTAAACCAGATAACTCACAATAAGGTCCTAGGTAGTCTTCATTATGGTGTTCGACAACGGTTACATTTAAGAACTCGGGCATATTCCAATTATTGAGTAAGATGCAACCTAAATCAGTGTGATGGATTCCTAATAGTTGGTATTCAATAACCGTCATCGGAACTTCAGGTTTTGATGCTATTAATTTATTCAACCAAAAGTATTCAGTTTCAAATGAACTTGCCAATACTAAATATCCTATGTCGTGTAATAGGCCTGCAAGATACGCTTGACCCGGGCTAGGTCGAAATTCAACAGGACACTTTTGTGACAGTTTCTGACATATTGCTGCGCTGAAAACGGCGTGTTGCCAAAGTGCTCGTGAACCTAGCGGGCCTGATTTATCGAGTTTAAACGAATTGCCCATTGATAGGCCAATCGCGAGATGTAATACAGTATCAAATCCTAATACACGTAAAATAGCATCATAAACAGTTTCTACGCTGCCGCGTAAGCCAAATAAGGCTGAATTAGCATACTTTAAAATGAGACTGGTTAAAGCTGGATCTTGCGCAACAATATCCGATAGCGAATGTACCGATGCATCGGGATCATTTTGTAATTGTAAAATTTGAGTTGCTATTTCTGGTAAAATTGGTAATGTTTTTATATTCTTTATTTTATTCATTAAATCTAATCTTGGTGCACCAATCGTTAAATTGGGTTGATAGATAAATTCGGGTTTTTCTTCTGAGAATTGACAACCGATTGGACTATCTGCAATTAATTTTTCGAGCTGAACAGTTTCAACACTGAGAAATTGTTTTTCTAAGTCATTTTTAAAAAGTACAGTGACTAAGTCACTTACTTCAATATCGATAATGATTTGTATATTTTGCTGCTCCATTATTTCAGTAATCGTGCTAGCCAATGATGATTCAATAACGGAGTTAATTTCTGAAACAGTGGAGTAATATACGGGTTGTTTCAATATAGCGACTATTTTTGCAAGATTAATATGATGGTTTGCAGGGCATATAGCAAAAATGAGCGCATTTTGGGTATTTAACAGGGTTATTTTTGCAAGATTCGATAAGCTTACTGCATTTGCTGACCAGGCATTTTGTGAGCTATTTGAAACTACATTCTCAATGTAGGTAAATTCAATATTATTTAAGTCGAATATATCACTGAGTATCTTTGTAATCGCCATGCGGTGGATTTACCTATTTGAAATAGAATAGTAATCGGCAAAACGGTAGAATTATTTAATAGTTATTGTGATGTTTATCTCAAAATGAGTGGTGTCATTTGTTTAGTGAGACCTACGGATCACTTTATATTACAGAATATAATCTATAATATGATTATGCTGTTTTATTCATATTCTGCTGGTTAATTTGGTTATTTGTTACAAATTAATAGGCTTTGAGTGAAATCAAACTATACTTACGTAGTATTTAGTTTCGATGCTACTTTTTTTAATTTAAAGTTATATTTATATAATCACATCTATTACGGTTAATCATGGGGAATCTCGATAAAAAAAATCACGTAGCAGTAAGTCGAGAAAACTTACGTCAATTAGAGCCTATTTCTACTTTATCAGACGAACGTATTGATGAGTTAGTTAGCCTATCCTATATCGAAGAAGTCAATTTGGGTGTTAGCTTATTTCGAGAGGGTGATGTTGATAATCAAACAATTTATATTCTTAAAGGTGACGTACAATTAAAATCATCGCGTTCTCAAACTGAAAAAATCATTCGAAGTAGCTCTAGAGAAGGGCGTTTTCCGTTAGACGATAGCCAGCCAAGGCAATGCACCGCTGTGGCGATGAGCCCGGTTGATATTGTTAGAATTGATAATAGTGTGCTTGATTACATGATGATGTGGGATCAGCTGGCGGTTGCTGAAATAACAAGCCCTGAAAAGCCTAGTGAAGTTGAAAAACCTAATGAAGTTAAAAAGGTTGAAGATTCGGCTCAAGATGATGTTGAAAAGTTAGTCAAAAAAGCCGTATTGGATTCAATAGAAAATGCCAAAACTACTGATTCCAGCACTAAAGCTGATTTTACTAAAACAATTAAACCTGAATTAAATGCTATAAAGAATAATAGATCGGCTACAAGGCCTAAAATAGATAAAGGGAAATTAGATTTAGATGTTGGTAATGCTAAAGATTATACAGTTAAAACTAATCAAGA
>VAPL010514846.1_pt1 | contig 10870 bp, 11 predicted proteins | sample 3395061 | NCBI WGS metagenome assembly VAPL01 (sample SAMN08290444, study PRJNA428436) | hydrothermal vent metagenome | isolation source: Deep-sea hydrothermal vent chimney 2 | place: Pacific Ocean: Juan De Fuca Ridge | depth 2182 m m
CAATAATTATTTGATAAGCTTCGGACTCTAAAGGGATTAATGTTTCTGATAAGCGTAACAAGTCTTTAATTACCCTGTCTATTAGACTCATTTGTTGAAAAATCCATTGATAAACTTGTTTTGCATTGATTTTATCTATGGGTGAATATTCATTATCTGAAACAATCTTGATGCATTGAACCAGCTCGCTAGTACTAAAGCGAATGGCTGTCTCGTAGAATGCCGATCCTTCCATGTCGTATAGTTGATCTGTTTTGTATTGATCGACAGGCTTAGAAGCTGTACATAAAACATTTGAGTCTATAGCGGTCTTTGTTATTAGTGGGGGATAGTGTGTTTTACCCGTGTCCTCATCAATAATTTTTATTGCTCTGTATAAATAACCGGTTGCCTGTGATTTGTGGCCTGCAATGCCTATATTAAGTAAAACAGGATGGGGCTGGCGACTAAAAAGTGCCAAAGCATAAGCTGTAGCCGACGCCATGGCGACTTTACCTACCCCTGTGACTGTCAAGATGATTTGAACTGACTTATAAAGAGAAAAAGGGTGAATATTCAGGTCTTTTTTTAAGCGGAAAAATTGGATCAGTGGTTTGGCTTCACAAGCTAATGCAACAAAAATAAAAACCTGATGATTTAATTTGCTTTTGTGTTCTAGTCGTCTCAATTATCTGAACTTTCTACTGTAGCGGGTTCGACTGATGGTTTTGTATTTTTTGCAATAGGTCTTGGTTTTTTAGTAAAACCGGTTTTGTTGCCTTGATAGCTTTTCTTGCGAGGCGGCCTTTTTGCTGGCTGCTTAATATCCGTTGCGATGACATCGCCAGTTATAGGCTGTACTACTATCTTTTCACCTATAAAGTCTTCAATGTCAGGCATAGAATAGGCGTAGTCTTCGCAAATAAAACTAAATGCAACCCCGCTGGCACCAAATCGAGCGGTTCTGCCTATTCGATGCACATAATCTTCTACATCTTGGGGTAAGTCATAGTTAATAACATGTGAGACTTCTGGAATATGCAAGCATCGAGCTGCTACATCAGTTGCAATCATCAGATGAACTTTATTTTCCTGAAAATCATTTAACAGCCGCTGGCGTTTATCTTGCGGAACGTCACCGCTTAAAACGGCTACTTTGTATGCATTAGCGACAAGATAGGATTCAAGTTGTTCTGCACATCGCTTGGTATTAACGAAAACAATACATCGTTGGGGTTGATGTTTTTTTAGCAAGCCAAAAAGTAAAGGGATTTTTTGATCATTAGCCGGGCAAAAAGCACTTTGGGTAATGGCTTTTGAAGTGACGTCTTCCGTTTCAATTTTAACTAATACCGGGTTATTCATGTGCTCGTAAGCCAGTTCGGTAACTTTATAGGATAAAGTGGCCGAAAACAGAAGATTAAGTCGCTTCTCAGCGGGGGGCATTTGTCGTAGCAAAAAACGGATATCTTTAATAAAACCCAGATCAAACATTCTGTCTGCTTCATCCAGCACAGAAACTTGAATATGCTTAAGGTTCAGAGCTTTTTGTCGGTAAAAATCAATAATGCGGCCAGGTGTACCAATGACAATATCTACATTAGCCTTGAGTGAATCCTGTTGTTTCTTATAATCGGTGCCACCATAGATTAATGCATATTTTAAATTGAGTTGCTTGCCTAGCAATAATGCATCTTTATGAATTTGAATAGCTAGTTCTCTGGTAGGCGCTAAAATCAAGGCTCTGGGGTTTTTAATGTTTTCACTTTCGTCATTAATTAAATGCTGAAAGGTCGCCAATAAAAAAGCAGCAGTTTTGCCAGTGCCTGTTTGTGCCTGGCCTGCAATGTCTTTACCTCGCAGAGAAAGTGGCAGCGTTTTATCTTGAATAGGGGTGCATTCAATAAAATTAGCGCTTTTTAAACTTTTAATGATTAGGTCAGATAATTCAAGATTACTGAAGCGTGTTTTGGTTAAATGTGTTTCTTTCATCTGGCATAGGATAACGTAAAAATTGTTTTCTCTGAAATTGATTGACAATTGAGTACGATCAATTCTATAGTTGAGCTTTAAAAATTTTGGAGAATAAAGTGAGTGATGCTGTCCTACATGTAACAGATGCGGATTTTAATGAAACTGTTATTAAGTCTGACACCCCGGTTTTAGTGGATTACTGGGCTGAATGGTGTGGACCCTGCAAAATGATTGCACCTGTTCTGGATGAAATTGCTACTGAATATGCGGGTAAATTATCAGTTGCAAAAATAAATATTGACGACAACCCTGCAACACCGCAAAGTTATGGTGTTCGAGGAATACCTACTTTAATGATTTTTAAAGATGGCGAGGTTGAAGCCACAAAAGTAGGTGCTTTAAGTAAATCTCAATTAGCTGACTTCATAGACAGTAATCTCTAGAAATATCTCTTATTCTGCCAGGGTTTTCAAAAAATTTGCTTAATCCTGGCTTTATAGCGTATACTCTATCTGTACTCACTTCAGTGCGCCCCAACAAACACCTAGATTTATCCCACATAAGCTAGATTATCTTTTTTTAGATTCTGCCGTTTGGCAATCTTAAATTCTTCGTATTATATGAATCTTTCCGAGCTAAAACCAAAACCCATTAGTGAAATTGTATCTATTGCCCAATCACTAGGTATAGAAAATATCGCCAGAGCCCGCAAACAGGAAGTTATTTATTCCATTCTGAAAAAACAGGCTAAAAGTGGAGAGGACATATACGGCGATGGTGTGCTGGAAATATTGCAAGATGGCTTTGGTTTTTTACGGACGCCGGAAAGTTCTTATTTGGCAGGTCCTGATGATATTTATGTATCACCCAGTCAGATCCGGCGTTTTAGTCTTCGTACCGGGGATACTATTAGCGGTAAAATAAGACCTCCCAAAGATAATGAACGTTATTTTGCCATGCTCAAAGTTGAACAAATTAACTTTGAAGCACCGGAAAATGCAAAAAACAAAATTCTCTTCTCAAATCTAACTCCTCTCTTTGCAAATAAACGATTTATTCTGGAACAAGGCAATGGTACCAGTGAAGACTTGACTAGTCGGGTTATAGATTTAATTGCACCTATCGGTAAAGGTCAGCGTGGCTTGATTGTTTCTCCACCGAAAGCGGGTAAAACCATGATTCTGCAAAGTATTGCCCATGCAATAGCAGAAAATAACCCCGAATGCTATCTCATTGTGCTGCTTATTGATGAACGTCCCGAGGAGGTCACTGAAATGCAGCGTTGTGTGCGTGGAGAAGTAGTCTCCAGTACCTTTGATGAGCCCGCTACTCGCCATGTTCAAGTAGCTGATATGGTTATCGAAAAAGCGCGGCGTTTAGTAGAGCATAAACACGATGTAGTTATTTTGTTAGACTCTCTCACGCGTTTAGCAAGAGCCTATAATATGGTGACACCCTCTTCTGGCAAGATTTTATCAGGGGGTGTTGATGCCAACGCTTTAGAAAAGCCCAAACGTTTTTTTGGCGCAGCCAGAAACATTGAAGAAGGCGGCAGTTTAACCATTCTGGCAACAGCCCTGGTGGATACCGGTTCAAGAATGGATGAAGTTATTTACGAGGAATTCAAAGGAACCGGTAATATGGAATTACATCTGGATCGTAAAATTGCCGAAAAACGGGTTTACCCGGCGATTAACATTAATCGCTCGGGTACACGACGGGAAGATTATCTGGTTGATCCTGGTGAACTACAAAAAACCTGGATCTTAAGGAAAATTTTACAGCCAATGGATGAAATGGCTGCTTCTGAGTTTATTTTAGGTAAGCTGAAAGACTTTAAAACCAATGCTGAGTTTTTCGATTCAATGAGGCGATAGTTTAAAAGGTAAAAGCTAGAAAGCCTTACCTTTTCCAGTATGAAGCTTACTTTTTTAAACTTTTGCTTGAGGTATATAACCTTCGGGTATTTTAAAATCTTCTGAAAAAAGAAATTTTTCTCTTTCTGTTTCCAGCAATTTTCTGGCTTTGGGGTCAAAGCTTTCCAGGCGTTGCTCGTTAATAATCATTGTTTGCATATTTATCCATTCCTGCCAGGCCTGTTTTGAGATATTATCGAAAATATATTGGCCTTTAAGCCCCGGGAATGGAGGGTTGTCCAAGCCTTCTGCTTCAATCCCCAATTTTATACATTTAATCATTCTTGTCATTGTAGTGTTTCCTGAAAAAGTTTTTTAATAGGGGCAGGAAGCCCCAGTGAGTTAATTTGCTCTTTTTTATACCAAATAAGATGACTGGCTTCCATAATACTATTGAATGGTTTTTCTGTTTTAGCTAAAACAGGGGTGTAATCTAAATGGTAATGCGAAAAAGTATGTCTTTGCTGTTTTAATTGCGTAATAGAGTTAAGTGCTGTGTTTTTATTGAGTCCCCATGCCATAATATGGTCAATTGACTCAAATTCCATAAAACTCCATAAGCCTCCCCAAATACCTGATTCAGTTCTTTTTTCTAATAAAAACTGACCCTGCTCATCTTGTAGCACTAAAAAAATAATCTGTTTTACTGGAATTGATTTGGTCGGTTTAGGTGTTGGCAATTGATGGATTTTATTTTCTATTTTTGCCAGGCAGCTTTGCTTGATAGGGCATTTATTACATTGGGGTTTAGTTCTGGTGCATAAAGTAGCGCCTAAATCCATCATCGCCTGAGTATAATCAGCTGAGCGATTAATAGGTGTATTTAGCGCACTGATTCGCCAAAGTTTATTGCTGACTTTAGTCTGTCCGGGCCAGCCTGAGATCGCATCATGCCTTGCTAATACACGCCTGACATTGCCATCTAAAATAGGATGGCTTTTGTTAAAAGCAATACTTAAAATAGCACCAGCGGTTGAACGACCAATACCTGGTAATGCCATTATTGAATCTAATTCTTCAGGAAAAACGCTGCCGTTTTGATAAATAATACTGGCTGTTTTATGTAAATTTCTGGCTCTGGCGTAATAGCCTAAACCAGCCCAGAGACGTAGTACGGAATCAGGAGAGGCAAGTGCCAATGTTTTAATATCAGGGAACCGCGCTATAAAACGATTAAAATAGGGGATGACTGTAGCAACTTGTGTTTGTTGCAGCATGACCTCTGAAAGCCAAACACGATATGGAGATATGGGATGTTGCCAGGGCAAATCCTTTCTGCCATTTAAGTCATACCAGGCAAGTACTTTTTGCTGGAATAATTCAGGTGCCATTTTAACGATGATGAGAAAAGCGTCAGTTTCACGCCTGGTTTATTTATTGTGTTATCTAAAAGAAGCCTTTAATTAAATCACTCACACCGGGGCCTAACTTTTCATCCAGTTTCTTTAATAATTCATCTTTCTTTTTATTGATTTTTTCTTTGTTCTTTTCCGTAAACATGGCAACAAGATCCAATGTGTATGAAGGCTTAGAAAAGCTTCCTGCTATATTGATGATGATAGGAAGACCTTTGATTTTTTCAGGCTGAGTTTTGCTTGCAGCTTTTTTAAGCAGTTTGGCATTTATTTTATAATCAATTTTTTCAGAAACCAGATTGGCAGTACCTTTACCATTGACACGTAATTTTGCTGCTTCTGCATAGAGATCTTTGTTGCTTAACAGGCCATTCGTAATTTTTGCTGAGCCTTTTATTACTGAAAAAACAGTTTGGTCAGTTTTTTGTGTGGAAGGTAGAGGGGAGCCTCCAAGGAGCGACTTACCTTGGTCAATAATTTTTTGTAGATTAAAACCTTTGATAACACCGTCCCTAAAACTAAAATTGATATTCCCGTTTAATGAAGATTTAAGTGATTGTTCAGTATTTCCTCGACCAGTAATTTTGACTGAAGCATTAACGGTACCTGTCATATTAGTCATATCAAATTTGTCTTTGATTAAGGGTTCAACTTGAACCTTAATTAGCTTATGATCAATGGCTAATCGGGGTGTTTTACCTTGCACGTTAATTGATGTCTTGCCTGAATAGGTTCCCTGATAAAATTGCTTGACTCGTTGTTCTGTATTGATGATGCCATTCTTTGCCTTTATTTTAAAAATTACCCCGTTCATACTTGAGCGATTAACTTTAAGTTTATCTACGGTGATCTGGCCATTGGCATTGAAATTTCTTAGTGTTTCAACAGGAAATAAATTGGTAACGGCGACAGCAGCCTGGGCAGAAGTGGAGACTGCTTTGATGGTTTTTTTTGACTTGGCTGCGCTGGCATCTTCAATTGGCAAATAGTGATCAACATTTATACTATCTATTTTAAAAGCAAAGTTATAAGCAGGATGGTCAAAGTTTTTGATATTTGCCGAGCCTTTGATACTGGTGTCATCAAGCTTGAGTAGTAACTCATTAATATTGATAGAGTCTGTTCCGGCGTTAAAAGCAAGCTGCATAGATGTTCTACTCATTGCACTGCTGTTTTGCATTTGTGGCAAAGTGATTGCCATATTTTTCAAAAATGTAGCCAGATTAAATTCAGCAATATTAATAGAGCCTGTAAACGAGGGCTTATCTATGATTTGTTTTCCGCTTACATTGGCAATTAATGTGAGATTGCCTGTATTAAAGGTCAGTTCTGGAATAGCTAATATTTGTTGAGATAAATCAATGCTTACATTAGCTAATAAACTAGCTATCAATTCTTCGCCAGGAATTTCCTTGCCTGTAGTCACGCTTTTAATGTTGAGATGATTTAAGTTAAAAACATCTAAACTTTCATTAATCATTAAATCAGCTGAAAAGTTAATAGATTCTGTTAACTCAGGTTCTTTATTGACCACAGAGAAGGATAAATCAATACCAATAGGCTTATCGAACACTACTTTATCTGTTATAAAGTTGAAGTCATTAATTTCAGTATACTTCTCTTGTTGCTGATCATTCCAGACGATTTTAGCCTGTTCAATTGAAATGCCTCCAATCGCTAATGCTGCCAAAGGGGCTGCTACGCTGGATTCAGCTTCCTTAGCCGTTTTTTTCGAAGTATGTTGTTTGGTTTTCTTGCTAGAACTGTCTGAGCGATTCAGATCTTCCCAGTTATTATCACCTTGTTTGTTTTTGGCTAAATTTAGTACCAGGCCTTTAAGTACAATCCGACTGACCTGTATTTCTTTTGAAAGAAGGGGGATTAATTTAACTTTTAAGTTGCTTTCAGCAATTTCTGCAAAGGGTTTGTCAGTAAATCCTTTCGCATTGCTTAAAACTAATTTACCGGTTGAAACGCCTATCCAGGGGAAAACAGAGAGTTCCAGATCACCATCAATTGTCAGTTCTCTGCCTGTGCTTTTTTTAACAGCCGCTTCAATTTCAGGTTTAAAATCATTAGGATCAACAAAGAAAGGTAACGCTATAGCAGCAATGATAATCAGTAAAATCACTGAAGCGAAAATTGATAATAAAATTTTAAGCAATTTACTCATTGGTTGTCCCATGGTTTTAAAAGGTGTAATGATAAAAGATATGACTTATTATTGTTACAAAATTTCTCTTTAGGCAACTGGAAATAAATAATCCACCCATTTTACGACGGATTTTTGTTTGTATTCGATTTTGTTGCGTAGGGCGCATAGCAGGCTATGTAACCGAAGTAACAAGATCGAAGACGGATAAAAAGACAAATAAGGTGGGTGGGTTATTTGCTTCCGGTTGCCTTACATCTAAACTAAAGATAAGTCATGGGAGATTTTAGCAAGTTGAATTTTTAAATTAATGCTTTAAAAATAAGGGGATAAACATGTTATTTCTAGCTAAATTAGCCGCCATTCTTATTTTGGTCTGGTTTTATTTAACAGCAAAAAAACAGGGTGAGCCACCTGTTCAATGGGCTATTATTGGCCTGGTGGGTTATTGGATTAGCTGGTGGCTAGCCAATAAGCTTATTCTTTCTTCTCTGGTGGGCTTATTTTCTAAAAGTGCGATTTGGGTTTTTTTTATTACCCAAATTCCCGTTTTATGTGGGCTTACAGTTGTATTTTTTGTTAGATTAAAATTAATAAAAAATGCTGAAAAAAGCGATGGTTCAGAATAAGGGAGCTGGAAAGAAATAATCGTCCAGATATTGGGCAGGATTTTTGTTTGCCTTACGGGGAGTAACAACAGGCGCATAGTTGAGCTATGTAACTGTTGTTACTCCCCGAAGGCGGACAAAAAGACTAGCAAGATTGGATGATTATTTTTTTCCATCTCCCTAAATTTGGATAAACTGAATTTTAGGTAACAGAGCAAAAATAAAAAAAGGCGGAAGCAAATACATGCTTTCCGCCTTTTTTATTGCTGCTTAACTTTTTATAAAGCTTCAGCGTTATTGCTTAAATATTCAGCAACACCTGTGGGGCTTGCATCCATTCCTGAATCCCCTTTATTCCAGCCGGCCGGGCAAACTTCACCATGTTCTTCATGGAACTGAAGGGCGTCAACCATACGAATCATTTCATCAATATTACGACCTAGAGGTAAGTCATTGACTACCTGGTGGCGAACCACACCATTTGTGTCAATTAAAAAACTACCTCGATAAGCAACAGCAGGAACTTCAGCTTCAACGTCATAATCCTTACAAATCTGGTGGTCTAGGTCTGCTGCCATGGTATAGCGTACTGGACCAATGCCGCCGTCATTGATAGCGGTATTTCTCCATGCGTTATGAGTAAAATGAGAGTCAATAGATACTGCCACAACTTCCACCCCTCGACTGCTAAACTCATCAATACGGTGATCAAGGGCAATTAGTTCACTAGGGCAAACAAAAGTAAAATCCAAGGGATAGAAAAATACTAAAGCATATTTTCCTCTTGTTGCGTCTGAAAAGCTGAAAGAATCAACGATTTCGCCATTAGCTAATACCGCAGGAACTGTAAAATCAGGGGCTTGTTTTCCTACTAAAACACTCATTATCTTTCTCCAAAAATAATATGAAACAAAGGGTTTAAATAACACGAAAATAGTTAAACGTGTTTTGGCTCTATTCTACACTAAATTACTGGGTATTTGCGCAATATATACTAAGAAAAACTTGAACTTTAGTTGAACTTTCTGGATAATCTGTAGTTAATAGCTTACAAGAATAACATTAAATATCTGTCACCTAAGATATGAGTATTTTTCAATGAGCTACAGATCAACGGAGTATAGCAATATGGCAAAAAATAAACACATTACCGAACCCGATGCCTTTGGTTTTCAAGTACGCATAGTTAGAAGAGGCAAAGAAAGTAGCCGCTATTTTTCTCATAAATTATGGGGAAACAAAAGCAAGTCCTTGCAGGCTGCCATAGCATGGCGAGATCAGATGCTAGTCGTGTTAAAAGGCAGTCGCACTCGTTTTCTGAAGCCACCCAAAAATAAAACAACAACGGGCGTTACCGGTGTTTCAAGAACTATAAAATATGACCATAGGAAAGATAAAAGCTATCTTTGCTATACCGTATTTTGGGTTAAAGACAGAAAATCCCGCAATAAAACGTTTCAGGTAGGCAATGTACAAACAGTTACCGCCGACGATGAATTGCATGCTTTCAGAACAGCAAGATTATTCCGAAGCTGTTATGAACATTCGATTGATCATGACCTGGCTTTCGATGAGAGTAAGTTTGTGGGCTGGAAAAAAATCAGGGTTTATGAAGATTATGAGTTAAGTGCTGTAGCGGCATAATAATTAAATTGCTTTATGAAGAAAAGGCATAGACACTTCATCTGTGTTCGTTGCTACACAAGTGTATTAGTTTCTTGTGAACTTAATTCAAATTTGATAATCCGAGAGAGTTGTTACTCTGGCAGGCTTCGAAATTATGAATAAAGTATATAAAGCATTTATCATTATTCTAGGTTTAATTTTTCATTCCACTGTCTACAGTGACCCCCTGACCCTTTCCAGTAGCAAGCAACAAACGACTTTAATCGAACTTTTTACCTCGGAAGGCTGTAGTAGCTGTCCACCTGCTGAGCGCTGGTTAAACAAACTAAAAGATGATCCTCGATTGTGGAAACAAATTATTCCGTTGGCATTTCATGTCGATTATTGGGATTACATTGGCTGGAAAGACTCATTTGCCACACCCGCTAATACAGAACGCCAGCGACGATATCATCAAGAAAGAGGCATTAGTACCGTATACACCCCAGGGTTTGTCAATAATGGCAAAGAATGGCGGCAATGGTTTGGTTTAAAAACACTGACTGCCTCTCCTAACACACCGGGGCAACTTAAAGCATCTATTGCTGATAATCAATTAGAAGCTACATTTGCCTCTGGCATCATTGCTAATGATTCATGAAAACTCAATATTGCTGTATTAGGCTTTGGTTTTACCACTAAAATAAAAGCGGGAGAAAATGCTGGACGCATTTCAGCACATGATTTTGTAGTGATTGGGCAGACTAGTCAGAATTCATTCAACGGGCAGTGGCATATTTCCCTACCGGATACCCAGCAATTTCAAGCCAAAAGGAAAGCTATCGCTATTTGGGTAAGCCAAACAGATCGCCAGCAACCTATTCAAGCCGTTGGGGGCTGGTTAAATTAAGCGCTAAAGTTTTTTAAATTAGTATAAAATGGGTATGATTAAAAGTGACGTAAAAATCATCGCTCTTCTACCATGAAGCACATGAAGATGAGCAATCTTCGTCTTTGCTCTATCTTTCATGTGCTTCATGGTTATATATACTTCGCGCGGTCACGAATGCGGATTTCTAACGACTGAGTTTTTGCCGATAGCTGCGTTGCTGAATCAGTTGCGTAGCTTGCTATGCGCCTGATTCAGTGCCTTGCTCTCAACAAAAATCAGTTCGCCATAAAGTCCACATCCGTGACCGCGCGAAGTATATTACTTCACTTTTAATCACACCCTATAAAAACTGCATGTTGCAAAAAAGCAGGGGGATTGCTATTGTCAGC
>VAPL010297099.1_pt1 | contig 10863 bp, 9 predicted proteins | sample 3395061 | NCBI WGS metagenome assembly VAPL01 (sample SAMN08290444, study PRJNA428436) | hydrothermal vent metagenome | isolation source: Deep-sea hydrothermal vent chimney 2 | place: Pacific Ocean: Juan De Fuca Ridge | depth 2182 m m
GGCTGTTTTTCCCTGCATCCGCGCAAATCCATAACTTGTGGTGAAGGCGGTGTTGTAACCACCGATGATGACAGTTTAGCAGCCAAATTGGATATGTATCGCAATCACGGTGCCAGCATCTCTGAGGAAGTGCGCCATCGTGGTCCCAAACCCTATGAGTTGCCGGATTTTACGGTCTTTGGCTTCAATTATCGCATGACGGATATTCAGGCGGCGGTCGCCACCATCCAGCTTCAAAAACTTGACCGATTTATTGCTGAGCGCCAAGAGCTTGCGGATTTATATGACGAGCGCCTGAAGAAATTAAACTGGATTGCACCACCGCTCAGGCCCCAAGACTATGACCACGCATTACAGGCCTATGTTGTGATGGTTGATGATGTCGCCGGTGTTCCCCGCCGCAATGATATTCTTCAACACCTCCAGGACAGTGGCATCGCCGGGCGCCCGGGTACTCATTCAGTTGTCGGATTGAAAATCTACCGCGAAACATTTGCAACCAATCCTGCTGATTATCCGGTGGCAACGCGGGTCGAAGCCCAAAGCATCGCACTGCCCCTGCACAACCACATGGGGGCTGAAGATGTGGATCGTGTTGTTATGGCATTGGAGAAGCTTCGTTGAATATCCCGGTGGACATTTTTTCATTGCAGATTGAGGCATAGTCGATGTGCGGCATAGTCGGTATTTTCAATTTTGATGGCGCACCCGTCGACGAACAGGTGCTGATTGCCATGCGCGATGCGTTGGCTCATCGCGGGCCTGATGACAAAGGGGTTTATGTGGATGGCACCCTGGGGCTGGGCCATCAGAGATTGTCGATCATCGATCTGACCGATGCAGCTCACCAGCCGATGAAATCGCCCGACGGGCGCATCGTCGTTGTCTATAACGGAGAGATTTACAATTTCCGGGAATTACGGCTGGAGTTGGAAAAGGCAGGCTGGACCTTCAAAAGCCGTTCCGACACTGAAGTCCTGATCGCCGGTTATGCGATCTGGGGCATTCAGAAACTTGCCGGCCGATTAGACGGCATGGCAGCGTTTGCGCTGTGGGACGCTGATGAAAAACGGCTGTTTTTAGTGCGTGACCGCTATGGCGTCAAGCCGCTTTATTTGTGGCGGAGGCGAAAAGGTCTTGCCTTTGCATCAGAAATCAAGGCGTTCATGAAACACCCTGATTTCACCGTCCAGGTTAATGATGCAGCCCTTCGTGAATATTTTACCTTTCAAAACCTGTTTCGCAACCACACACTGTTTTGCGACGTTGAACACCTTCCACCAGCATCAATACTTGTCATCGATGCGCAAGGCGAGCGGCTCGAGACCTATTGGGATTACGATTTTTCACAAGTTGAACCAATCGATACCAGGGAAAGCGTTGCTACTTTGGAACGACTGATGGGAGAGGCGGTGGAACGGCAACTGGTCTCGGATGTTCCTGTTGGCGCCTATCTTTCCGGTGGCATGGATTCGGGCTCAATTGTAGCACTGGCAGCCAATCACGTGCCGCGTATGCAAACCTTTACGGCGGGCTTTGAAATGTCTCGAGTGGACGGCACCGAAGCCTCATTTGACGAACGCCGCGCCGCCGAGTTGATGGCCTACACCTACAAGACTGAGCATTATGAGCAGGTGATGAATGCTGGAGACATCCGCTGGTCGCTGCCACGGGTGATCTGGCAGCTTGAGGATTTACGGCTTGGCATGAGCTATCCCAATTATTATATCGCTCGTCTCGCCTCGAAATTCGTCAAGGTTTGTCTGTCGGGAGCGGGCGGCGATGAATTGTTCGGTGGCTATCCATGGCGCTACTACCGTATTTTTCGCTCGCTCGACAAGCAGAACTTTCTGGAAAACTACTATGGTTTCTGGCAACGGTTGACCACGGCAAAAGACCGCGATGAGCTGTTTCGTTCCGGTACTGAAAACAAAGACGAGATGTTCAATATTTTCGCCAGTGTCTTTTCCAAAGCCGGTAACATTGGTTTTCAAACGCCGGAGGAACAAATTTCAGCATCGCTTTATTTTGAATGCCGCACCTTCCTTGCCGGCCTTCTCCTTGTTGGCGACAAGCTGGCGATGGCCAGTGGTCTCGAAGAGCGCTTTCCCTTTCTTGACAATGCGCTGGTTGATTTTGCCATGCGTCTGCCGGTCGAGCACAAGCTCGCAGACCTGAAACACATGCTTGATATTGACGAAGACGAAGTCAAAAAGAAGCTCATTGCTCAAGAAGCGTTTTCTGGCGGCAAGTCCTGTCTGCGCCAGGCCATGGCTCACCTGGTTCCGCGTGAGGTCATTCAACGCCGCAAACAAGGGTTTTCATCGCCTGAGGCTTCGTGGTATCGCGGTGAGAATGCAGATTATGTGCGCGAAACCCTGCTGTCCAAAGACCTTGCCTCAGCGGATTATCTTAACCCCGACTTCATCCGCAAAATTGTCGAAGAACATATGTCAAAAAAAGCCAACCACAGACTGCTGATCTGGTCATTCCTGAGCTTCGAGCAATGGTGCCGGGTTTTCCTTGGTGGAAATCATTTGCAGTTTGAAGGCCGGGCGGCATGATTACACATTCCCAGCCCTGGATTGGAAAGCGCGAAGTTGACGCCGTCGCCGATGTCCTGCGCTCAGGCATGCTTATCGGCGGTGATGCGGGGAGTGAATTTCGCCATGCTCTCAACCGTCTTGTTGGCGGCGACAAGGCAGTTACGCTGTTTGCCAGTGGTCGCATGGCTATTCAGGCTGCACTGACAGCCCTTGATCTTCCTTCAGGTTCGAGCATTATTGTTCAGAGTTACGTCTGCGATGCGGTGCTGTGGGCAATCCGCGAAGCCGGGCATTGCCCGCTGCTCTGCGATATAGCGGATGGCTGGGTTGCCAATGTAGAACAGATGGAGGCCGTGTTTACCGCTGATTGCGGTGCTATCATTCTCGCCCCGCCCTTTGGCTTTAGACAATCCGCCGCCGCTTTCCGTCAGTTCGGTGTGCCAATCGTTCACGACCTCTGCCAGGCTTCACCGAATGTCCTTGTTGATGCCTCTCCCGAGGCTTTTGGCGATATTGTCAGCCTGTCGTTTCACCCGACCAAATATCTGTGTGCTGGCGGTGGTGGTGCCGCTATCGACATGACGGGACAATATTGTGAGAACCTGAAAGCTGTGGAATGCGCTTGTCACGAGCCTGCTCCATTTACGGACATGCAGGCTGCTATTGGCTCTGTGCAGCTTACCCGGATTGACGAACTGGAAGCGCAACGAGCCAGGATTTTTGATCTCTATATAGCCGAGGCTCCCAAGGCGCTGGTGTCGCGGCTGTTGAAACAAATTGACGTATCACCGGGGCACATGTTCCGGTTTCCGCTTGATTTAAACGACTGTGAAGCCAAAGATTTGTTTCCCGAACTGGCTAAGGCCGGAATTGTCATGCGCCACGGGATAGATCAACTTGCCCATCATACGCTTGGTCTTGACGATAACCAATTTCCAAACACGATGCGAGCCTTCCGCAAAACTTTGTCACCTCCATTTTATCCAGCGCTTGGCGATAAGAACGCACGCATTGTGGCCGGAGAATTTGCGGGGATGTGTTGAACATCACAGTAAAAAAGTTATCAGGTGACGAAAGATTGGCATATGGTGAATTTGTCCATAGCTGTGATGCGAGCCTCATGTTTCATACGCCGGAGTATTTGGCGGCACTGACGGAAATCTTACCCGAAAGTGAGCAAGTGATCATAGCGGCTTATGAAGACTCGCAAATTATCGCGACATTGCCGACATTCATCCACAATTCAGAACATGGTGTGGTTTTGAACTCGCTACCCTATTTCGGCAGCCACGGTGATGTATTGCTGGCCAATGACGTCTCCAGTCCGCAAAGTGTATTGTCAGCGCTGGCCAACGGGCTGGTTGAGATTTGCCGCGAATATTCGATTGGATCAATCAATATTGTCTCTCACCCGCTGTCACCGGGGATTGCATCTCTGGCCGATCAGATCGGGTTAAAGGCTTGGGATTCCCGCATCGGTCAAATTTCGCGCCTGCCTGTTGCTGCTAATCAGGAAGAGGCGCTTGAAGGTGTTTTAGCAACTTGTCGTCAAAAGACCCGGAACCTTGTACGCAAAGGTTTGCGTCAGGGGTTTGTGGTAGAAATTTCCACGGCAGATGAGGATTGGCGTCAATTGATCCTGCATCATCGACTTGGAATGGAAAAGATCGGTGGAAATCCCAAAAGCGAGCGTGAATTTTCTGCCATTCGCAACAACCTGGAAGCTCGTGGGGCATGCCGCCTTTATGTCGCCCGTCTTGAGGGGGAGTTTGCCGGGGCGCTGCTAAATCTTTACTATCGCGATTGGGTGGAGTATTTCACGCCGGTCATTGTTGATTCCTTCCGCAGTCACCAGGTCCTGTCCGCACTTATCGCAACTGCGATGTGCGATGCCGTTATTGAAGGGCGAAGCCATTGGAACTGGGGCGGCACGTGGTCGACCCAGGCCGGTGTGCATCGCTTTAAACAAGGTTGGGGCGCCATAGATCACATCTATGAATATTTTGGCGCGGTATGGGATTCGCGACTAAACAAAACGCAACCTCGAAAACTACTTGAACAATTTCCGTTTTTCTATGTAAGACCGTTCGGCAATTGAATGTTGTGGGAATCTTATGAGTCTTGATCTGTATTATTTTACCGGCGGGCCGCGAGAGCGAGTGCTGAAGGCTGTTGTGGATGCCGGACACCGCGTTTTACACGTATTCGCAAATTCCCCTGAAAAATGGCCAAAGGTTGCTGCCAGTATTGAATTTGCGCAAAGCCTCGGATTACCCGTGACGGTGTTGGAAAGCAAGTTTGATCTCGACAAAGTAGCAGACACTGTGGCTGGGAGCTTGTGTCTTTCAGTCGGTTTTTCCTACCTCTTTCCGACGAAATTTCTTGACCGCGTTTCGACGTGCCTGAATGTGCACGGCTCGCTCTTGCCTGATTATGCTGGCGCACGGACATTGTCTTGGGTCATAGAGAATGGTGAAACTGAAAGTGGCGTAACAGTCCATTTCGTTGATGAGGGCATGGACACCGGACCAATTTTGTTGCAACGCGCCTTTCCACTTTCACCCTTCGAGACAACAGCCAGCCTTGCTCGAAAAACGGGTGAGCTGGAACCTCAGGTGGTCGTTGATGCTCTTGAAAAATTTGAGACTATGGGTATCACCGGTATCAAACCGCAACCGTTTCCCCCTCCACCTATTTTGCCCAATCGGGTTCCAGAACATTCCAAAATCGACCCGGAACTGCCTCTCCTTGATCTGATTAACAAAATCAGGGCGGCAAATTCTGAGCATTACCCCGCATATTTCGATTTGCACGGGCAAAAAGTTTGCATTCAACTGTGGCGTCCGAACAAGCCAGCAGACGAAACGGATCTTATCTGAAATCATGACCCAAGCAATTGCAGTTACATGCCAGGGCGTTACCAAGAGTTTTGCTTTGGTGGATGCGGGTAACGCATGGCGCCTTATGTTTGCAGGGGGCGTCGGTGTGCCGGTTTTTGATGCGCTTACGGACGTTTCTTTCGATGTGCCCAAAGGGCAGTTTGTCGGAATTTTGGGGCGCAATGGTGCCGGAAAATCCACATTGTTGCGGGTTATCGGCGGTGTCTATGTTTGCGATCAGGGTCGCGCAAGCGTAAACGGGGCTCTTTCCGGTCTTTATGAGCTTGGCCTTGTTGGCCACCCGGAACTCACCGGGCGTCAGTATGCACAGCGGTTGTTGACAGTGCATGGCTTCAGTGCAAATCGACAGGTTGACATGATCGCGGACATTCACGACTTCTCCGAGCTGGGAGATCGGTTTGACGATCCGATCCTTACCTATTCGGCCGGTATGGGTGCGCGATTGTTTTTTTCCACAGCAACCGCAGGCCATTATGATGTTTACCTGCTTGACGAAATTCTCTCGGTTGGTGATCAGCATTTCCGCTCGAAGTGCTGGCGACGCTTGCGTGAGCGCGTTTCAAGTGGCGCATCGGGGGTTCTGGTCACGCATGACTGGGCCTCTGTTGTCAAACTGTGCGAGACCGCGCACATCCTCGACAAAGGCAAAGTGGTTTTTTCCGGACCAGCTGAAAAAGCGGCACGGCATTATCTTTATGGTGAAAGCGCGAAGGAAGATCATCACAAGGGTGTTGCACATTTTGTCAATGCGCCGCAGTTTCCCGCCAGGCCACGACCTGGTGAAGATCTTATTCTGACCGTCGAGGTCGAGATAGAAGTAGCGGAGAAGGTCGGTGTGGTTGTCGTCATGGAGCGGATGCAACCGGGATTTGGTTGGGAAACGGCATTGATGTCACGCGACGTGACAGCTGTCGACGAGGTGCCGGGACGCTATGAAGTAACGGTCACTGTTCCCCGCCTTCCGCTGGAGCCCGGCAGCTATCAGATCAGCCTGCACCTGGTTATGCCCGATCCTGAGATGCCAAACCGGCGCGTGGCACTTGACGGTTTTGGCTGGCTCAGCGGCACGGGGTTGCCGATCGAAGTTTCAGGTGAGCCGGGACAGGGGCTTACACTTGCATCCAACTGGTCGGTGAAAAGCTCATGAGTGCCTCGATTAAAGTAAATGGTCTTTGCAAGGTCTTTTCCCTCGCAGCTGTCGGTGGCCGGGCGGTTTCGCTCTTTGAGGCTTTGCGTCTTGGTCAGCCTCAGGAAAGTATCCGCAAGGTGCAGGCTCTTGATGACGTCAGCTTTTCGGTCAGCGAGGGCGAGCGCGTGGGAATTATTGGACCCAACGGTGCTGGCAAGACAACACTATTATCATTACTCGCCGGCATAACCGAACCAACCTCCGGCACCATTGAGGTTGAGGGTGACATTCATGCCATGCTCACCATTGGTGCTGTGCTCAAGGAGGAGATGACAGGTCGCGAGAACATCTATCTTGATGCCACCATACATGGGCGATCAAATGAACAGATTAGCGCTGTGGCCGAAGAGATTATCGAGTTCACCGAACTGGGCGAGTATATCGAGCGACCGGTACGCACTTATTCTTCCGGCATGAAGGCGCGATTGGCGTTTTCCATGGGCACTTTCATTGAGCCGGATATTCTGATCCTGGACGAGACACTGGCGGTTGGTGACGTATTTTTTTCACAAAAAGCCAGCCGCCGCATGAAAGAAGTAGCTGAGCGGGGCCGCATCGTCATTCTGGTGACACATGCAACCAATGCAATCGTTGAAATGTGCACGCGATGTCTGTGGATCGACAACGGTCAACTGGTCATGGACGGCGATCCGAAGGAGGTTACATCGGCCTACGAAGCGTCTGTCAGGCAAACTGATGAGGCCGTGCTGAAGCGTAAGTTTGGCGCCGCGCGCGCGATCAAAAATCGATCCGAAATCGGCATTATCGAAGACGTTATCATCCACCAGGGGGGAGAGGTTCGTCAGGCAGGCGTGGCGGCTTTTAAGCCGGTAACCTTTGAAATTTCCGGAGCGCTGGGCGATCAAGCGAAGGATTGCGATATTCAGGTCACCATGATGCGCGTCGATGGCCGAAAAATCTGGCACTCCGGCCTGCGTCAAGCTGGCTACAATCTGCCTGAGCGAGGAGCTTTCAACGTGCAGGTAAAACTTGATCCTTTCTTACTTGGCGCAGATCTTTATCGCCTGGATGTAAACCTTGTTGACCATCTGGGCGTGTGCTATGGAGCGGCGCGGGTTTTTGAGGTCGTCGACGAGGAAGGCCAGCGCGGCGGTGTGCCGCTTCTTTTTCATCCGCCACAAATCATGGTCCGGCGGATTGAGGGGACAAATTTATGAGTATTGCCGGTTTCGACCAGCGTGACTTTGCCATGCTGAAAAACCTTTTTGTTATGACCCTCAAGGATCGATTTCTCGGATCTGGTCTGGGGCTGATGTGGGCGGTACTCTCTCCGCTCATGATGATGGGAATTTTCGTCTTTGTATTCACCTTCGTGTTTCCTGGCCGGCTGGCTGATCGCGAAGGAGCACTGCCATTCGTGATCTGGCTGATTAGTGGATACGTGCCATGGCTGGCGCTTAGCGAAGGATTGAACTCATCCACCGGGTCGGTCGCCGCAAACGCCGGTATCGTTAAGAATATAGCTTTCAAATCCGAGCTTTTACCGATGGTCGGAGCCATGTTGGGGATTGTTCCGCTATTTGTATCTTTTGCTATTCTTCTTGTTTTGAAGCTTGCAGATGGCCAAATTCCAGGCGCGGCGGTTTTAATACTCCCGTTTTCTGTAATGCTGATGCTCACCTTTGTTTCAGGTGTCGGTTTTTTTCTAAGTTCGCTAAACGTCTTCGTGCGTGATGTTTCTCTGGCGTTGCCCAATATATTGATGGCTATACTCTTTACGTCGCCGATTTTCTATCCCCTGACCGCTTATCCCACGGTGATCCAGCCAATCCTGCAATTCAATCCATTCTACGTCCTGGCCGAATTCTTCCGCGCGCCCATACTAAACAATCAATTGCCACCACTATGGATGTTTGTTTACATGACGATCCTGTCGGTTTTGTTTTTTATTGGTGGCCTAAGATGGTTTCGACGCCTGAAATCATTCTTCGATGTGCGGCTGTAAAAACGGCGGCTGAAGGAGCACATGGTACTTCATGCTTTGTTTGACAATTGACATAGACTGGGCGCATAACGCCGTAATTTTAGATACGCTTGAACTTATTGAGCGCTACGATGCCAAGGCTACATGGTTTGTTACGCATGATACACCGGTACTGGCAGAAATTCGCGCAGCTGGCGGGCATGAACTGGGCATACATCCAAACTTTAACCCGCTGCTTGATGGCGAACCGGGGCAGGCCGTTGATACGGTGAAAAAGTTGTTGGACATTGTGCCCGAAGCAATCTCTGTGCGTAGCCACTCATTGGTGAGATCGAGCCGGTTAAGTGTCATGTTTCGCAAGTTTGGAATGACGCATGAATCAAATTATCTGCTGCCGCCACACGTAGGCTCAAAGATCGGCGCTTGGCGTGATTTTAGTGGCCTCATTCAGGTTCCAATTCGCTGGGAAGATGACGTGCGGCTGCTCGATCCTTCAATAGGCGAACCAGTTGATCATCTTGAGGTGATCGACCTGTTGGTAGTGGATATTCACCCGATCCACACTTTTTTAAATACGGAAACAATCGCCGATTATGAGGCTGCCCGCAACGAAACGAATGATCCGGTCAAGTTACTGGAGCGGCGGCGGTCCCAAGGCTGCGGCGGCTCACGTGATCGATTGTCGACGCTATTGAGCGAAGTTAAATCCCGCACCATAAAAAGTTGCCGCCTTGGCGGCGTGCAAGTTGGAATGGGAGGTTGAGATCATGCGAATAGCTGTCCTTGGCCGCACCCACTGGCTTATTTCTGTTGTGCGGCAATTATTGGCCGATGGTCATGAGGTGGCCCTTGTGGCTACGGCACCGGCACCTCCAGAATACGCTGCCGGGCAAGACGCCTTTGCCCAGCTTGCCGCAGAAACTGAGGCTCCGTATCTCTTCGACCCTGATGTCAACCACGACAACTTCCGTGAGGCACTGGTTCAATCCGGGGCACAAATCGGTATCTCCATCAACTGGCCAACGATGATCCGCCGCCAGACCTGCGAAGCGCTGACACACGGCATCTTGAATGGGCACGCTGGCGACCTTCCACGCTATCGCGGCAATGCCTGCCCGAACTGGGCGATAATCAACGGCGAAAATCACGTGGGGCTATGTGTTCACACCATGGACCCGGATATGGTTGATGCTGGCGATATATATGTCCGCAGCAAATTGCTGCTCGATGATGTGGTTTATATTTCGGATGTTTATGCCTGGATGGAAAATGTGCTGCCTGATATGTTTGCGGATGCGCTTGAGCGGGTAGAAGATCCCTCTTTTGCTCCTGAACGCCAGGATGCTTCTGGCGTATTACCTCTGCGTTGTCACCCCCGACGGCCGGAAGATGGCCTTATCAACTGGGGACATTCGGCCGAAAATATCGCGCGCCTCGTTCGGGCATCATCACGACCGCTGGCAGGGGCATTTTCGTATTTGGAGGCAAGGACGAAGTTAACTGTGTGGCGGGGCAGAGAAGTTGAACTTGACCATGATATTTTAGCCGTTCCTGGCCAGATTGTGGGGCGCGGCCCGGGTGATGGGGTGCTGGTTGCGTGCGGCTCCGGCGTCATCGAAATTGAGGAGGCGGAACTCGCTGATGGTGCGACGCTTTCATACGCCAACCGCTTCCGCCTTATGGATAAAACGGCGGACACACAATGAGCGGTCTTGTTGCCATTCACCAACCGAATTTCTTCCCCTGGCTTGGGTATTTCGACAAGATCAGACGCGCCGATGTTTTCGTGTTTCTCGATGCGGTTGATTATCCACGCTCAGGATCCGGCTCCATGGGTTCCTGGACAAACCGGGTGAAGCTGGCAATTCAGGGAAAAGCGCAATGGGTGACGTGTCCCCTCAGGCGCATGCCGCTTGGCAGTTCTATCCTGGCTGCCGAAATTAACGACAGCCAGCCCTGGCGAATCAAGCTATTGAAAACGCTTGATGCCAACTACCGCAAGGCACTGTGCTATGATGAAGTGTTGATTGAGCTTGAACCCCTGATCAAATCGCCGCAAACCAATCTGGCCAGTTTCAATATTGCCGCCATTAAGGCGATTGCAGCAAGGCTCGGAATTTCCACCCCGATGGTTCGCCAATCCGAATTGCCGCACGAGGGCCAGGCGACCGAACTCCTGATTTCGCTGGTCAAGGCCGCAGGTGGCGATGCCTATCTGGCTGGCGGCGGCGCTGGAGGGTATCAGCAGGACGAGTTGTTTGCTGCTAATGGTGTCAGGCTCGA
>VAPL011084280.1_pt1 | contig 10853 bp, 10 predicted proteins | sample 3395061 | NCBI WGS metagenome assembly VAPL01 (sample SAMN08290444, study PRJNA428436) | hydrothermal vent metagenome | isolation source: Deep-sea hydrothermal vent chimney 2 | place: Pacific Ocean: Juan De Fuca Ridge | depth 2182 m m
GCGACCCCAGCATCCAGGACTGCTTTGAACGGCGGCAGGTGTACATTGCGCAGCTCGTTTTCGGGAATATTTGTAGTGTTGTAGTCGCGGCCGCTCTCGCACGCTCCATAGCCGGCGAAGTGTTTGGCGCATGCGGCTATCGACCCACCTCGTGCCAGGTCATCGCCCTGAAAGCCCTCGACCATTGCTGCTCCGACGACACCGCTAAGATGGGGGTCTTCCCCCAGGCTTTCGGCAATTCTGCCCCAACGAGGGTCGCGAGAGATGTCGATCATCGGTGCGAACGTCCAGTTGACGCCCATCGAGGCGGCCTCCTGGGCAGCAACTCGGGCGCCCTGTCGGACAACGTCCGGATTAAACGTAGCCGCCTGGCCCAGCGGGATCGGGAAGACAGTCCTGAATCCATGAATGACGTCACGCCCGATCAACAGCGGAATGCCGAGGCGACTTTCTTTTACCGCAATGCGTTGCAGTTCGTTAACGACTTCAACCCTGACTTCATTCAGGATGGAGCCGATCGCCCCACCCCGAATCGACTGTCTGAACTCATCGGGAATCGTTCCATCTGCTGAATTGACCTGACTCATCTGACCGACCTTTTCGGTGAGGGTCATTTCACCGAGCAAGTCGCTTATCCGCCGTTCGAGTGCCACTGCGTCATTAGGGTCGATTGCCATTGACAAATCCATACTGATTGACTACGAGCAAAAGACGGACATGAACTTCCGGTACCGATTTCGCACACTGTGGCACGCAATCTGGCGATTCTACCGGCTATAAACCATCGAAGTCGCGGCTATGCGGTTGTCGATTCCCGACGCGAGTCCCCTCGGCGGGTCTATAACATCCAAATCTGACAGCGCTGTCATAGTGTTGTTATAAACCATTTATGACAGCGCTGTCAAACGGCGGTTGCCGACAACTGTCGTTGTTGTTGAAACTATTTCAGCCCTACAAGCGCCTGAGAGCGATTGCACAGACTTTGCGTCGTTTGGAAAAAACCGGAAGGCGCCGAAAGGTGGGCGGCCACGACCGACTACAACACGGCGGCAACTTCTTCGGCGGTACGGCGCGCCTCATGGAACACTCGTCCAAGGCTCGCTTTCGGCCCTGCAGCGACTGCGAGTACGCCCTTGGCCCCGATCTGGACTACCAGCATTACTCCGTCTGTCCCCTGTATCAAAACGAGCCGCAAATCACCTCGCCGGGTTTCTATGGCCGCCGTCTTTGCAAGCCCGAGGATTGAGGCGCACATTGCTCCAAAGCGACTTTCATCCATGCCCTCTCCCAGAACGGCGGCCTTGGTAATTCCGTCCGTGGATACAACAGCGCAAGCCTCGATTTCGGGAAAGCTAACAAACAGGTTCTTTATCGTCTTGATCAGTATTTTTTTCTGCGTGGCCCCCTTCTCCAGGTCGCCCAGTCCCACGACTTCGATCGTTCCCTCAACGATAACGGTGACCGCCGCCGGGTCGTCAACTTCTTCTGTCGCCATCAGTACACTCCTAGCCCTGAACCATGCGTAATCGGTCCATTAATGATATTGGAAAACCGCTGCGTTCCATAGCCTGAATCGTGCGCGCTGCATCGTACGGCACACTGTGAAAACTCAATTCAGCACCATCGATATTGAAAAGTGCGAACTGAGCGCCGCCGCCTCCGGTCCGCGGTTGCCCAACTGCTCCGGGACAAATCAACCAGTGTTGTGCGCCACTCACGTCCTGTATTTTCTCGGTCGAATGAAGGTAGTCGTCGCCGTTCAATCGATAGGTACCTTGCATATGCGTGTGGCCGTGAAAGCAAAACTTTATGCCGCGATCCCTAAGATAGTCCAGATTGTCACGATAGGTCATTTCATACACATAAGCATTAAAAAAGGTCTTGTCTACCGGCGCCCCATGCACCGCGTACCAGTCCGGCCCATCAAGATACAGACTGAGCTGACTCAGCCACTCCTGAGCCCCATCATCGATTACGCCAGCGGTCCACTCTAGCACCCATCGGGCAACCGAAGAGAACCCACGGCCGAAGAACCCGGCTGCGGCACCGTGATCGTGATTGCCCTTCAGTACGTGAAATTCCGGGCGCGCTTTCACCAAGTTGATACATTCAACGGGATGTGGTCCATAACCTACAATATCTCCCAGGACTATCGCCGCAGTTATTTGCCGTTGATCAAGGAAATCGAGTACTGCTTTCAACGCCGGTTCGTTCGCGTGTACATCGGCCAGCAGAGCGAAAACACGCGAGCGATTCGCACCGTTACCGGCATTCGCGCCAACCTGTACTTTCTGTTTCGTAAGCGCCCCGGAAAAAGGAACCGTGATCGTGGCCTGCTCCCTCTTGAGAGCCGCTTTCCGGTTCTTCCCAAGCAAGCTCGCAACAAGCCGATCTCTCGAAGACTTCCTGCCATCGGGCATGAATTTCGAACGGATGTCCTCCGCAACAACCTGGCACCAATGGGCATCCTGAAATGCACTGATAATGCTATCTGACATCGCCCTGCCGAGCTGATCCCACTGTCCGACGTCCAAGTGGACCTGGGACCGAACGATGTTCGCGACCAGCGTAGCAAATGATCGAAAATCGTCCCACCGATAGAACTCATCGTCCAGATAGTAGACACGTTTGTCCGAGTCGACGCCGAAGTTTGACATCGAAAGGTCCAGCAGCACGTTGTGTCGGGAGCCGGTTGTAATACAAAGATCGAACATAGCCTCTAATAGCGGGACGATTTCATCTTCGGAGGAACGCTCCTCGGCAGCAATCTCGTTAATCGGTACGAGAACCTTGCTTATATTGGCGATTACAACGTCGTCATCTGGCAACGGCGCATTGTCCGACAGCAAGAACCACGTTTTCGTGGGATGGTGCAATCCCATCTCCCGCTCGGTGTCCAGTGCGGATTTGATGAAACGTTCAGCGGCTCGCCTGACAACCGAATATTCGGTTCGAAGCTTTACAAAAAGCTTTCCATCTGAGAAAACCCGAGTTGCGGGTCGACCGCTTACCGCGCTGCCGTATGCAAGAGAAATTTCCGAACATCGAAGGACAGACTCGATTTCGGCAGCCTCAATAGCTTCGCCAGCAATCGATCCGACGACCAGTATCCCCGGCACGCTTGCGAGTGATGGGTTGGCTGCGATCTTCACAGCTACTTCTCAGTACCGGTGGCGACGCTGTCCTGTGCCGCCAAATACACTTCGAACCGGGATACGAATTCCGTCTGCTCATCGGTCTGAATGTACTTGGCGTTCTTCAGGCGAATAGTATCGATCGCGTCTACCGCGGACGCACCGCGATAAACCTGTACACAGGCTAGAATCGTTCCGGTACGTCCCAGGCCCGCCTTGCAATGGACGATGAACGAATCGCCCGTTTTCATGCCCTCCGAGATCAGTCGGCATAACGGTTCGACAAGCGCAATATCCGGTATCGACATATCGACTATCGGGAAATGAATCGGGCGAATTTCGTACTCGGACAGTTTCGCCTCGTCGAAGCTCTCCTCCGTCAGCGTGACCAGCGTCCTCACACCCAACGCTCTTAGTCCCGCGAGGTCGTCATCGAGGTCCCGTAGCAACCCCGGCTTGTGCATGCTTCCCAGTTCCCCCTGCACGATCCAGTGCATGCCTAACGGCGGCAGCACCGTCCCGTCGACCTGCCCGCTTTTCTTATCAGCCTCGGTCTTATCAGTTCTGGCCGATTTCTCCGTTTCCGTATCACAATCTCGCTCGGCCTGCTGTAGCGTATCGTTTTGATCAGTCGGCCAGACGTTACCGCAAGCGACGAAAATTTTCGCGAGTTCGTTCGGCGGCGATTCGAAAAACTCCGGGCATCGTCCCGACGCAACGACTCTTCCCGCCGAGAGTAAATAAATGCGGTCGCCGATTTCGCGTGCGTAGCGCTGGTTGTGCGTAACCACAACCACTGCACGCTCTTCAGCGATCTTCAGGAGTAGGCGCACAATCCGCGCTTCGTCCCCTGGCCCTATGTCTCGCAACGGTTCATCAAGCAGCAAGCATCTCGGACCTTGGTTCACCAGGCGTATCAGGGCCAAGGTCCGTTGCTGTCCAATCGTCAGCGAAATCACTGGCACATCCAGCACAGCCGCATATTCTTGAAGTAAACCGTACTGCTCCAGCACCTGCCGCGCATTTTCTCGTTTTTCTTCGCGACTGACCGGCTTGTCATTCGAACGACAGTCAACGATGTTATCGGTAACCGAGGCAGTGTAGAGTCTCGCCTTCTGCACCAGTAAACGTACCAAGCGACCCGCCTCGTCAACGCTCACGTTGCGAAGATAGTCGCGCCCGTCGAAGTCGATTCTGCCGCGCCACCAATAGGAAGGAAACGCGTCATTGAGTCTGGCCAAGGTCCTGACAAGCGTCGTCTTCCCTACCCCCCCAGGTCCCATCAGGCAGGTGATTCCGCGTTCCGGTATCGTCAGCGATACATCGCTCAACACGGTTAAGGAATTGAACCCGGCGGCGAAATTTTCCAGTCGAATTAACTCGCGCATATCAGCAACCGCCGAATGAGCACCGGACCGGCTCAATGGCCGATCAAGACGCTGGACGCAACATCGACGATCATCGCCGACTCCGCGTCGTCTTTCGCATGCACCTTCAGGCGATCAACAATGAGCGGAACGCTCAGAGCAGTCATATCCGGGGTCTCGCCAAACATGCGTCGTATTTCAGTTCTTACCAGGGTGCTCGCTGAGGAAGCATTTTCGGTCTCCCGGCTACTCCCGTAGGGAATGCAGCCCAGATACACCGGGTCTCCCTTAGAAGCTCCGATCGTCGATGCCTCTACCGGTAGTGCGACGCCACTTGAACCGAAAAGCTTCGAGGCTCGCACAATCAGTTCGCCGTAACGAAAGATCAGGTCGGCAATGCGTACCGCATCTTTACTGCGAAAGAGATACTTCAGCGCTGTCGCGACAGACTGTTCCTTTCGAGCAACTTGCCACAAGCGCCACTTGTCTCGGTCCGGCGATAGCGCGACGCAACGCCCACTCGACAACAAGCCTTTGAGCTTAATGTGGTTCTTGACGAGTTCGATCAACGCCGGGCGTGCGATGCTGGGATCGTCGAAGGAATCCGCCTTTCGTGATACTAGCGTCCATTGTTTTGACCGTGCAAGCCAACGGTCACCCGTCCCACCGATTACCAAGTCAGTATCGCTAGCAACTTCGTTAACAATCAGTCGGCCCTCAACCGGCGGCCAAATAAAACCGGCTGGCACGTTCACCGACGGAAGAGCTATCGAGAGATCATCGCCGGAAACGGACAACTCTCTTTCTGACAACAGTCCGACGCCGTCCCGGCCCAGCTGGCCGGCGATTCCTGTCTGTTTACCGCCGGAGTCATCGTTGGCAGCGACCGCCCTGTCTTGTCGCTGTTCGCTGAGCAGCGCGGTAAACCTCTTCGCGATAGCCGTATCACCTTCCAACGACGCAACCTCATGCACCTGATGCTCGTCAATCGACACACGCTCATGGAGATCGACAGCTCCCTCTTCGCCGCGCAGCCATTGCAACAAATCCTCTCCAGTGTCGATGTCTCCATCCGTCCTGTTCGGAAGTTGCCCGGCAGCCTGAAGCGCAGCGATTCGATCAAGCGCGAGTCCGACTCCAAGTACAAAACTATGTCTAACGCCGTCGCCGCTAACTGCGGAACTCTCAATAATCCCGACATTTCTCGCGTCGCCAACCGCCTCCTTTAACTCTGTCATTGGTACCGCCGAGACAAGATCACGCTTGTTGGCCTGTAACAGGATACCCGGCGCCGTCTGCACCTCATCAGAACACGCGGAAGGCAGGTCTCGAAAATATTCGAGGGACTCCCGGTAACGATCCTCAGTGCTATCAAACACAAAGACGATCGCATCGGCCGTCGATAAAAGCCTTTGACGGCGATCATCCAGCGCCTTCTGGCCAGGAACGCTGACAATCTGACAGCGAATACCCTTGCCGTTGAAGAGACCACCCTCGTAGTCCAGCCAATCGAAAAACAAGGTCCGGCCCGACGCTTCGCCAGGCGAAAACACCGCGGAGTCGCCCTTTCGCCCGAGCAAGCCAGCTAGTGTAACCAGGCTCGTCGTCTTTCCGGATAAGGGCGCACCGTCGTACACGATTCTAACAACGTATTTTCCGAGCCCCGAGTCGTAGTAAGCCACGCTAAAGTCGCCCCTGAGGAGCAACCACCGGCACGGGTACCCAGGCCCACCCCACAGGCTCCGCCCAGGCGCACACCTGCCGTCTCTGACTCACGCCTTGCATCGGTAGCGACAACCGCCGAATCAGACGGTATCCGAGCTACAAATGCTTCGCGTCTTCATCAATACCGCACCAAGATTCGCGTCGACACGACACACGACGATGGCAACGACCGTCGGCATCGACTTCAACCTCGCGAATACGTGCAACAGGTTTGTCGACGTTACGATAATCTCCTGGAAATAGCGCTCATCACCGTCAACGCCGCGTACCTTCTTAAAGGTGTTCTCAATCGTTGTTACGTTGTCACCTTCGAAAAGGTCCTTGGTGGCCGCCGAAACGAGATCAAGCACTTCCTGTGGATGTGACTCGACCGTGCTCACATGCAACAGCATGCCCGTTCCCATGTCGACCACGCCTGCTGCTACTGCTTTTGGCACATCCGTCATCAGGCCCTTTACAATCGTCTCTGCACTCATTTCAATACTTCCTTCTACGTAGTTGTTAGATAAAATCACAAGAAAAGCGAAAACCTGCCACAAAACGAGAACAGGTATCCGTAAACCTTCCGAGTATTATGGACACCCCGATGCCATACCTGGCAGCGCGCTGCGAAGGGCTGCCCAACCCATACCCAAGTTGGCCTTCTTTGTTGTTATCAAGATTGCCAACGCATTCGGTTTTCCAGGCACGATGGACATGAAGTGGTACGTATTCGAGGTACCCATCTGCACCTCCTGAATCGTATCCTTGACTTCCGTACCACGCTGTTGCGACAGCATCTCTTCGACGTTCGCAACTGCCTTGCCGCGGAACATATCCACCGCCGACGCCGCTACCGCGTCCAGGTAAGACTGTGTGAAGTACGGTATCGTGTGGTGAATACCAAGCAACAGGCCGGTCGACAAATCCACTACTGCTGCGCCGACCGCGCTGTCGGTATTTCCGACAATTTCCTCGCATATTTCGTTTAAATCCGCCATCTCTACTTCCTCCGTAAATTCCTTAACAAACGGCTTTCTCGACATTCGAGAAAACTCATGTTCCTGATTCCACTTTTTTGCTCATACCTGAACTCCGGTATGTACGTCACCACAACCAACCAGGGGGTCCAGTGTAACCAGCAACGCCATCAAGAGTGCGCGGACGTCCTTCGGCTCTCGCGCGTCTACCTCGAAAACCGGGGTCACCATACCCAGCTCCTGCAGCTTCCGGTTGTAGTCCTCAAGGCTCGGCTTGCGGCTGACGTCCATACGCGTAACGCCAATTACGACATCCGTTTCATCGATAAACTTTTCGAATGCCTGCAAATACGACACCATATCGCCAACGGGATCCTCTGCTGCGTTGTCGATCACGAGTACCAGGCCGAAGCCACCTTCTACAAGTATCTCCCACATAAAGTCGAAGCGATCCTGCCCGGGTGTCCCGTACAGATGCAAGACCGCTCCGTTGTCGAGGGCCAGCGTCCCGTAATCCATCGCTACGGTTGTGTTTTCCTTCCGCTCGGCAGTCTCATCACTTGCCGCTGCTTCAGTCTGCAGCGGCGGTACATCGCTAATAGACGCTATGGCCGTGGTCTTTCCAGCACCGACCGGACCTGAGAAAACTATTTTGTGCATCGCTGACATTTGTGTCACAAGCTCCGGAGTCGGTCCAATACCCGGCCAAAAATAGAGCTATTGCTGTGCGGTTTCAGGTCCGGCTCTTCTATGGCTTCAGTCCGGCTCAATACCTTCAGGCTGCGTGCGGCAAAAGCGGCGCTGCAAAACTGGTTTATCTCTTCAGCGCTTACTCCGGTTAATCGCCTTGCGATACTGATATGAGTCGGATAACGGCTAAGTAATGCTGCGATGGACATCGCCGAGGGCGTCGCGGGAAGGCGAGTGAGGTTTGGCCATCGTGTCAGTTGCACGACATCGTAGCGACCGCAACCTGCTATTAGCCGCCCTCTCGAACTGAAGAATCCCGCTTGCCACAACAACTCGAACATGCACCGCTGCAGAGTCTTGCTGCGCTCGAACTGTTTTCGATAGTTTGCATCGAGACACTTGACCGTATATTGCTCAACCTCGGCTTCGCAAAAGACTCGCATATCGCTTGCATACCCGACGTACTCACCACGACTGGGCACCAGGACTATTCCGGCGCCGCTTTCCAGCGTAACCAGAATATCTTCGTTGTGCGCAATAGCTCGCCAGAGGATACCGATCAGCCCATCACTCGGATCGAATGTTTCCGACGCCGGCGATCCGTCCTGAATCGGTTCCGGGACAGTGGAAACTGCGTTCACGTTGTTGGTCTGCATTCGTTACTCTCAGCGCCGGGGTATTATCCGGTTATCGACAGATACTGGCAGAACTTGTCAAAACCCCACTTGATGCAATTCACGTTAGCACCTGATTATGTTGAATCTGTGACCGAGTTCACTTCTTCGGCACGACCGGCGCAGCCACGGTCATCACCGCTTCGCTCATATGGTTTAGCTCTACCAGTCGGGCGGTATCTTCAGTGAATTCGGTCGATCGTGGCCCCGATGTGAAGCAAGAAACGCGGAAAAGGTCGGTTTCCACTGTAAGCCCGTGTGTCACCACACGGCGAAAGTCGGGGCATGCGTCACAGATACCGACAACCAGTCGACGTTTGAGGTTCCAAGGTACGCACGCGTGACACCGATCACATCAACTGTGTACGGATTTTGTCAAATTGGCCGATTGTTGTCCGAACTAGAGTACGGAGTGAAATCGAATTAACCCTGCCGAGGTCGAACAGAAATTGAGGGTAGGTCCCTTAATCTCAGGCGCGATTGAGACACCGCAAGGTGACGGCACGGCCGTGTCGAAAGTCAGGACCATCGTCTACAAGGGAGCCGGACACTTCTTTCTTGGCCTGGGCATCTTCGGCATTTTCGTACCTTTGTTACCGACGACAGTTTTCTGGATACTGGCCACAGGATGCTATGCCAATAGTGCCCCGCATCTGCGAGAGAGGATTCTCCGACACCCTCGTTTCGGACGACCGATATCCGATTGGCTTGAGTTTCGCGTAATCGAACGGAAACCGAAGATATTTGCCGTTGCAGGAATAATCGTGGGCTGCGGCATCAGCGCGTTGAGCGTGCCGAGCGACGTATTCGTCATAGCATGCGCACCGATGCTCGTATTGATTATGTACCTCGTTACGCGCCCTGAACGGCACTCAGGTACGCGAGCAGAACAGGTCGCGTCATCACAAACCACCGTTCGGTTCTACAGTGCCCGGAGCTCTTCCTCAACACGTCGCAGGTCATCCGCGACGTCGACGCCGACGCCGGGCCTGACTGCAGGAATACCAACCGATATTGTCATACCCAGCGATAAGGCACGAAGTTGCTCCAGTCTCTCACTGACCTCGAGTGGCGATACCGGTTCACCGACCAGTCGCCGCAGTATGCCGCAACGATAGGCGTAAATTCCGTGGTGATGTAGCGCAGACTCCATCGCCAGATCGTCGTTGCCGGATTCACGCGCATACGGAATAGCCGCCCGTGAGAAGTAAATCGCATGCTGGTTGTTATCGCGTATGACTTTTACGAAGTTGGGATTTTCGAAGTCTTTCCGGCTCAGAAACGGTGAGGCCAGAGTGGCAATATCTGCGCGCGGATCATCCAGCAACTGCGCGCAATACTTGATCAGATCTGCCGGCATCGACGGTTCGTCGCCTTGCAGGTTGACGACAACCTGCGAGTTTTCCCAGTCCATCAGATCGATGACTTCTGCAATGCGCTCGGTGCCGGAATCATGATCAATTCCAGTCATGCAAACCGCCGCGCCAAATGACTCCGCAACTGCTGCGATACGATCATCGTCCGTCGCCACTACGACTTCTGTCGCTCCGCTTTCCACCCCACGCTCGTAAACGTGCTGAATCATCGGCTTGCCGTTTAACTCGCGCAGCGGTTTTCCGGGCAAGCGTGTCGATGCATAACGAGCCGGGATAACAACAATGAAGTCACTCACCGCGCAGCACCGTTTGCGTGCAAACGAGATTCGATGTCTGCGATCAAACCAGCCGCGGCATCGGAATCCATAGTCAGATCTACAGCCACATACCAGTACTTGTCAGAACGCGATCTGCCCAGTTTAACGGCATCTTTCTCCGTCATGAAAACGTCAAACTGATCGCCGAACTGCAGATCGGACGTCGTTAACGCCGCATGGTCCGGAAAACTGTGTTCGATCACCTGTATTCCGTAGCCACGCAACATATCGAAAAAGCGCTGCGGGTTACCAATACCAGCAATCGCATGCACGGTTGTGTCCTTGAACTTCTGCAGCGGCCGCGCCAAAGAACCGTTAAGACGGCTGGCATCTTTCGCCTGCAACTCGAAACCGATAGAGTTCGGTCGCGCTCCGGCACCGTTCACCAACACCTGGTCAACGCTCTGCAGTCGATCCGCTGACTCTCGCAACGGGCCAGCTGGCAGCAGGCGCCCGTTGCCAAGTCCGCGCGCGCCATCGATCACGCAAATCTCATAGTCGCGCTGCAACCGCAGATGTTGCAGGCCGTCATCCGCAACGATTACATCGACACCGTCCTCAACCAACATCGCGGCTGCTCGTACTCGGTCAGAATCCACAGCAACGGGGCA
>VAPL010464714.1_pt1 | contig 10851 bp, 10 predicted proteins | sample 3395061 | NCBI WGS metagenome assembly VAPL01 (sample SAMN08290444, study PRJNA428436) | hydrothermal vent metagenome | isolation source: Deep-sea hydrothermal vent chimney 2 | place: Pacific Ocean: Juan De Fuca Ridge | depth 2182 m m
GATTGCGGTAAAAAATTAATGCAACAAGGGTGCGAGGCAGTACTTATCACAGGCACACATGAAAATAATAAACATGTCGATAACTTATGGTTTCATGAAGGTCGGTATGTTGAAACATTTAGCTGGGATCGGCTACCACATGAATACCATGGCTCGGGGTGTACATTGGCTTCTGCTATCGCCGCACTTATTGCACAAGGCCTGGATCCCTTTAATGCGGTTAATGAAGCCCAGGACTATAGTTGGAATGCTTTAAAACATGCCTTTAAAATTAGTGACAAAGGCCAACTTATTCCTAACCGCTTTTATTGGCAACATGCAGATGAATAAAAATCAGTTAAAAGGGCTTTATGCGATAACCCATCCCGGGCTAATGGGCGCGGATCTTATTAGCAAAACTGAGCAAGCCATCCTCGGCGGTATTAAGATTTTACAATATCGAAATAAAACTGCCTCGCTTGCACAACAAGAAAAAGAAGCCTTTACACTTGCTTCCATTTGTAAAAAAAACAATGTTGTATTTATTATAAATGACAATATTGAACTCGCCATAAAAGTAAATGCCGATGGCGTTCACCTTGGTCAACGCGACACTCACCTTCAGCAAGCACGTAAATTATTAGGCGAAAATAAAATTATTGGAGTAACCTGTAATAATCAAATCGAACTGGCGCAAGCGGCACAACAACAAGGTGCCGATTATATTGCTTTTGGTCGTTTTTTTAATTCTTTGACTAAACCTTCTGCACCTCATGCAGAGTTATCACTTTTAAGTGAAGCTCGTCAATTTATTACTGTTCCTATTGTAGCCATTGGCGGAATTACACAAGGATCGGCTTCTTCATTAATGAAAGAAGGCGCAGATATGCTGGCGGTTATTCACGGAATTTTTGGACAAGAAGATATTTTAAATGCAACACGCCAATTTGTTGAAATTATAGATTCACCTAAAGAGCCAGTCTGATTTATAATATCACCAGCCATTACTAGCCACGCAATTTTACAGCATGTAGCCCGGATGCAGCGCAGCAAAATCCGGGGGATAAATGTAATACGATTTCCCGGATTACATTACATTTCATCCGGGCTACAGACTGCGTTAATTGATAAACTTTACGAAAGGAAATTTTATGTCCCGTTCAAGCGAACTTTTTACTGCAGCTCAAAAACATATTCCCGGTGGTGTAAATTCACCCGTGCGAGCATTCAAAGGTGTGGGCGGTGATCCGGTCTTTTTCAAAAAAGCAAAAGGCCCTTATGTTTATGATGAAGATGATAATCAATATATTGATTATGTTGGTTCATGGGGACCAATGATTGTTGGTCATGCACATCCCGACGTTTTAAAAAGTGTGCAAAAGACTATGCAAAATGGACTTAGCTTTGGCGCTCCCACTGAGCTTGAAACTCAAATGGCCGATAAGGTTTGTGAATTAGTGCCATCCATGGATATGGTACGTATGGTGAGTTCAGGTACAGAAGCAACCATGAGTGCTTTGCGTTTAGCACGCGGTTATACCGGTCGAGATAAAATCGTAAAGTTTGAAGGCTGCTATCACGGACATTCAGATTCATTATTGGTTAAAGCAGGCTCAGGTGCTTTAACCTTAGGTGTGCCCACTTCCCCGGGTGTTCCCGCTTCTTTAGCAAAACTTACAATCACTTTAAGCTACAACAATATTGAAGAAGTTAAACAGACATTTAAAGAAATTGGCGACCAGGTTGCTTGCATTATAGTAGAACCCGTTGCAGGTAATATGAATTGCATTCCACCTGTTGCAGGATTCCTTGAAGGCCTACGTGAAGTTTGTGATGAATATGGCTGTGTACTTATTCTTGATGAAGTGATGACCGGCTTCCGTGTATCACTCGGTGGAGCACAAGGTCACTATAATATTAAACCTGATTTAACCACTCTCGGAAAAGTGATTGGCGGCGGTATGCCAGTGGGTGCTTTTGGTGGTAAACGTGAAATTATGGAACAAATTGCTCCGCTTGGACCTGTTTACCAGGCAGGAACATTATCAGGTAATCCGGTTGCCATGGCGGCAGGCCTAACAACCTTGAATATAATCTCCCAACCTGGTTTTTATGAAATATTAACCAAACAAACTGAAAAACTCGTTAAAGGTTTAGAACAACGCGCAGCAAAAGCCAATATTCCGTTAACCACGAATCAAGCAGGTGCGATGTTTGGTTTCTTCTTTAGCAAAGAAAAAAATATTAGTACCTTTGAACAGGTTAGTGCTTGTGATGCTGAACGTTTTAAAAAGTTTTATCATGGCATGTTAGAAGAAGGTGTTTATCTTGCTCCCTCTTCTTATGAAACAGGTTTTGTTTCCAGCGCTCACTCAGATGAAGATATTGAAAAGACGTTAGATGCGGCTGAGAAGGTGTTTTTAACACTATAACTTATTAACACTAAAATACATAAAAGAGATTGTCATACCCGTGAAAACGGGTATCCAGAAAATTATTATTCAAATATTCTATGGATTCCCGCATACGCGGGAATGACAGGCTAACAGGACAATAGTAATATCAAATAACTAAAGCATTTCCATTGAAACAAGTAATGGATGTAGATAATTTATTCTTTCAACCACATCACCCATGACTAACATTTTTTGTTTGTCACCTAACTGCAAGGGTAACAATTCAATCAGTCGTGCACTAACCCAGTCCATGTCATCATAATACTTTGCCATAGTTGTGTAAGGTGGTTCAAGCTGGGCAATAATTTGTTTTAATAGTTTTATAAATAGTTCAGCATCATATTCTTTTTCGGGGACTTCAAAACCAGGCAACAGTTCAACTTCAGCAATAGTGAGTTGGTTTGCTTTAATTTCAGTTGATAAGACTCGAAAACGTTGTTTGCCTGTAAGGGTAATTCCCAACATGCCATCATTACGTTTATGCCAATAAGAGATGTAACTGATCGTACCGAACTCGTGTACTTTTGCTGCTGCTCCTGCTTCATGACCATCTTTAATCAAGACAACACCAATTCCACTTTCGGACTTCATGCAATCGCTAATCATATCAAGATAGCGTGGCTCAAATATGCGCAAGGGTAGCGCACCGCCGGGAAACAGTACGGCATCTAGTGGAAATAAAGGTATTTTTATTTTTTCTATTACGTCCATGTTTATTCAACACTTCTATAAATTTGATTGTACGTTAAATATATCTCTTCTGACTCGTCTGTTAAGTGTGGCACAAAATAACGGAAAACCCAGTATTTTTTACTTACTCGCCTTCGCCCCAACGTGGTTGTAAGTTATGACTGACTTTTAAATGGTCAAGAACACGGGAGACCATAAAATCTATAATATCTTCGATTTTTGTTGGATTATTATAAAAACCTGGATTTGCAGGCATAATAGTTGCACCCGCTTGAGAAAGCCGCAACATGTTTTCCAGATGAATTTGTGAGAAAGGTGTTTCTCGCACAACCATGATTAGTTGACGTTTTTCTTTAAGCATCACATCTGCTGCACGCTCAAGTAAGTTATCGCTATTACCATTTGCGATTGCCGCAAGCGTTCCGGTTGTACATGGGCAAACCACCATTGATTGTGCATTATGTGAGCCACTGGCAATCGGTGCAGTCCATTGTTCCTGGCTAAAGGCTTCTAGCTGCCCTGCTTCAGCTTTATAAAGCTCGGTAAAAAAACGTGCCATCTCGGCTGATTTTGCAGGTACTTTTAATTGTGTTTCCATCGATAAAACAATTTGCGCCGCCTTTGAAACCATTAAATAAACCGGCGTTCCAGCATCAAGCAAACATTCCATTAAACGCAATGCATACTGTACGCCTGATGCACCTGTTAAAGCCAAAATAACCGGAGTTTGTTTTTCTTTTGTCATACTTTACTATCTCTATTTATTTTTTAACGCAGCTGATTTTAATACATCAAGTAATCGTTGGTGAATATTTTCAAAACCACCATTACTCATAATAACAATATGATCACCTGCTTTCACTTCACTTAATACTTTATCAATAATAGCTTGTGTTGATGAAAATACCTGTACTAAATCCGAGTTTAATTCTGCTGCCATGTCCCAGCCTAAGTTATCACTTTGAAACAGATAAACACTATCAGCCAGAGTTAAAGATTGTGCCAGGGTCTCTTTATGTACACCCATTTTCATGGTGTTTGAACGCGGTTCAAGAATCGCGATAATTTTTTTATTGCCAATATTCTTACGCAAGCCATCTAAAGTAAGTTGAATGGCCGTAGGATGGTGTGCAAAATCATCATAAACAGTAATATCATTAATCACACCACGGACTTCCATACGGCGTTTTATCCCTTTAAAACGACTTAAGCTTTCAACAGACAGCTCTGCAGGTACGCCAACATGTCTTGCAGCGGCAATTGCGGCTAAGGCATTTTGCATATTGTGCTCACCTAACATTGACCATTTAGCAGAAGCGACTTTCTCTGAATCCAAAAGAACATCAAATTCAAGACCATCGTCTGTAACAGGTTGAGCTTGCCAGCCTTTCGTTTGCTTACCTGAAAAATATTCGATTGGCGTCCAACACCCTTTCTCGATAGTTTGATCCAGATAAATATCATCTGCATGACTGATCACTAATCCATTCGCGGGGACGGTTCGCAATAAATGATGGAACTGAGTTTGTATTGCTTCAATATTGGGGAAAATATCAGCATGATCATATTCAAGGTTATTTAAAATTAGAGTGCGAGGATGATAATGCACAAACTTGGAACGCTTATCAAAAAAGGCAGTGTCATATTCATCAGCTTCAACAACAAAAAATGGGGTTTCACCTAAACGTGCAGAAACACCAAAATTCCCGGGAATACCGCCAATCAGGAAACCTGGAGATAATTTATTATCTTCTAATAACCAGGCAAGTAAACTTGCGGTTGTGGTTTTGCCATGAGTACCGGCAACAGCAAGAACCCAACGATCCTGTAAAACATAATCTAACAACCACTGTGCGCCTGAGGTGTAACGCAAACCCCGTTCCAATACCGCTTCAACCGCAGAATTTCCGCGTGATAAAGCATTACCAATCACAACAATATCGGGTTCAGGTTTCAAGTGTTCAGGTTCATAACCTTGCATTAAAGTAATGCCCTGCTCTTGTAATTGTGTGCTCATCGGAGGATATACATTCACGTCCGAACCACTCACAGTATGGCCTAACTCGCGAGCAAGTAACGCAAGTCCACCCATAAAGGTGCCACAAATACCAAGAATATGAATGTGCATAACTATCCCTAATTACGTTTTAAGAGGTTTGCGCTGGCAATAAAAAATCAGCAACAAGTACACCAAAAAGCAAATAACTTACCGATAATATCATAGCCATTAGTAGACTAATGGATAAGGCATGACGAAATATATGTGCATTAACGGCAATGCGCCAAATGTTATCAATCAATATCAAAAAAGCAAAAGGCTTAACTTCTTCTGTAGATGCATTCAGCATTAATAAGGCTGGCAATAAAACCAGGCTAATTAATAATCCGGAACCCGCTATTGCGGTTAAAGTCTGGATACCACGTTCTGCATAACCAAGCAGTTTTAACAAAAAATAAACAGCGGTTAATAACACCACATTGTAAATTACAACAATATTTATTATTTCAAAATTGGTTGATTCTGGTATTAACATCGATGATGCGAAACTATCAACAATAATACCGGCTAAAACGGCTGAAATGAGTAAATAACGACCGATAGGTAGCTCTTGTGGGCCTGATTTTAATCGACAAATTTCCCAAAATATTCGGCTTAATTGCAACATAATAACGTTTTACTCTTTTTTTTCTTTTAAGCTAATATCTTACCCTGCATAACTCGTACAAGAAATAGCATTTTGTTATTATAAGAGCTTAATCACTTTTCAGGATTTTATTAGATGCAGGATAAAAATGATAGCAAGGCCGAATACGATATATTGTATGTTGATAACAGTGAAAAGCTACAACAACTCTGTGAAATTATTAAAGATGCATCGTTATTAATACTTGATACTGAGTTTATTCGTGAAAAAACCTATCGCGCTAAATTATGCCTGATTCAAATTGCTACAGATGATATTGTGGCCTGTGTTGATCCTATCGCGCTCAGTGACCTTTCTCCATTAATGGACATTATTAATGATAAAAACAAGCTGAAAATACTGCATGCCGCCAGACAGGACTATGAAATATTTTATGACTTAAACAAACAGTTACCCCAACCTCTTTTTGACTCACAACTTGCTGCAAGTTTGTTAGGTTACGGAGAGCAAGTTGGTTATGCTTCACTGGTTGAAAAAGTTATCGGCGTTCAACTGGACAAAGCACACACCAGAACAGACTGGAGCAAACGTCCTCTAAGTGAAGCTCAAATACATTATGCCAGTGATGATGTCTTTTATTTACGCCAACTTTACCCAATATTAAAACAAAAACTAAGCGAACAAGGCAGAGAAAGCTGGCTCGATGAAGAATTCGCGGCTTTATGTAAACCGGAATTATTTATCACCCAACCTGAAAATGCATGGAATAAAGTTAAAGGCATAAATCGTTTAAGACCACGACAACTTGCTGCGGCAATGAACCTTTCAGAATGGCGTGAAGAGATGGCAATTAAAAAAGATCTGCCACGCCGCTGGATACTCGCGGATGATATTCTTCTGGCTGCAGCTCAACTATTACCAAAAAACATATCCCAGTTAGAATCGATTGTTAATATTAAAAAAACAATCATTGATAATTCAGGGAAAATTATTCTTAGTTGTGTAAAAAAAGCATTAGAACTCGATCATGATGATTTACCTTCAACAACAAAACCAAAACGTCTTACTGCAGATCAGGAAATAGTAGCCGACCTGTTGATGACACAAATAAAACTGGTTGCAAAAGAACAAAGCATTAGCCCTGCAAATATTGCCAACCGAAAAATGATTGAGAAAGTCATCAATGGTGAAACAGATATCGCACTATTGACAGGCTGGCGTTACCAGCTTGCGGGTAAAAAGATACAAGGGTTATTATCCGGTGAGTTTGGACTGAATATTGACAATAATAAAGTGGTACCTGTTAAAACAACTTAGCCAATTCAGAGTGCTCAGTAAAAAATGAAAGATAAAAAAGCATATCTATATCCCTGGCGTTATAACAATACATATCAAGTATTAGTTGATGGTGCTGATTATTTTTCCGCTATGCTGGATGAAATAAAAAATGCTAAATTTCGTATATTATTTGAAGCTTATTTGTTTGAATCCGGAAACACCTCCGATACTTTTATAAAAGAATTATGTTCAGCTAAAAACAGGGGGGTTGAAGTTTTTATTTTACTGGATGAATACGGTGTAAAAGGTTTAACTGATAGAGATAAAGGAAAATTAACTAATGCAGGTATTAAATTATCACTTTATAACCCTGCCAGTTTTTTTCATTTTGGCAGAAGCCTGAAACGAGATCATAGAAAATTATTAACTATTGATGAGCGTGTTGCCTTTGTCGGTGGAGCAGGAATTACTGATGAATTCAACTCTGACATAACAAGTAATTATTGGCATGATGTCATGCTTAAAGCGGAGGGTGATATTGTTATTGACCTCGTCCATTCTTTTAATAAAATCTGGCACCAACAAAAAACATCATCCTCAATAAATAATAAACAAATAAAAACCACTCCTGGACAGAAAAAAAACAGGTCCCGCGTTCTTACTTCTGCCGGTGCTGAAAAAAATGAAATAATTCGGGCAATCATAAAACATATACGCGCAAGCAAGAAAAAAGTCTGGCTAACTTCTCCTTACTTTATAAGTAGTTGGAAAATAAGACGCGCTTTACGTTACACCGCTAAAAAAGGTGTTGATGTTAGATTGATTTTCCCGGGACCTTGCAGTGACCATAAATGGGTGACTTATGGTATACAACGATATTATCAACGCTTATTAAAATCTAACATTGCAATATATGAATACCAGCCACGCTTCTCGCATGCAAAAATAATTTTATGTGATGACTGGTTTACTATTGGTTCGAGTAATTTTGATCGTTGGAATCAATTTCTTAATCTTGATATCAACATTGAGGTTTATGATCATCAGAGTCATAAACAAATTATTAAGTTATTTGAATCAGACTTTTCAGATAGCACATTGGTTATTTTAAACCAATGGAATGCACGTTCGATTATACAACACGGTAAGGAATGGTTTGCGGGATTAATTATTATTGTGCTGGGATTTATAAGCAGTAAGTTTAAACGCTAACAATCTTTTTTTACTTGTGTATTTAATACAACCAAAGACATATCATCGTGTGCTTTTTCACCATTTAAATGCGTTGAGACTGCTTCAACAATATTATTACACAAAATTGCTGCATCCACATTTGAGTTCAATACCTCTATCAGCATACCCTCATCAAACTCTTTGCCTTCTGCATTCTCTGCTTCGATTAAGCCATCTGAATATAATACAACAGCATTATTTCCTTCACAGCTAATAAATTCTGTTTTCCCATCAAAATCAACATCAGGTAAAATGCCTAAAGCTAAGTGTTCTGAATTAAACTTTTTAACAATATCTTTATTTTCATTCACTAGAAATATTGGTGGGTTACCACCATTCCAGACCTCTATTACATTAGTATTAAAATCAATCAACACTAATGATACTGCAACAAAACGATTAATTGGCATTGTTGTTTTTAATTGTTTATTCATGTTTCTTGCTATTTGGCCAATTGAATATCCCTCTTTAGCCATATGATAAAATGTTTGAGAAACAGGTAATAAAGGAAGTGCAGCGGTCAAGCCATGACCGGTTGAATCAGCATGTAATAAATAAAGTCGATCGTCAGAATATTTCTCTGCAACAATTAAATCTCCACTAAATCGGGTAGCGGGAATATGCCAAATGTGAAAATCTTTTCCTTCTAAACCACCTGTAGCAAATAAACTTTCCATTAATTCATAAGCCATCTCCTGTTCACGCTCTTCAGCTTCTTTATATTCCTGAAGCTCATCCATAGTTTCAGAAAGTTTCCGTTGTATATCAGAAATACGTTGAACTGCTTTTAATTTTGCTCCAAGAATATTGAACTCAATAGGTTTAGTAATGTAATCATCACCACCGACATCAAGCCCCTTAATTTTATCTTCTTCTGATGCCAGCGCACTCATAAAGATAACAGGTATCCAGATATCTCCAGATAAAGCTTTTATTTTTGCTGTTGCTTCAAGTCCATTCATACCTCCCATCATGATATCCATTAAAATAATATCAGGAACATCAGACTGAAACTTTTCAATAGCCTCTTCGCCGGACTCAGCCGTAATCACTTCATAGTTTTGTTTGAGAAGATACTGACTAAGTACTTTAATATTTACAATATTATCATCGACCGCTAATATTTTTATTTTAGATTCATCCATAAGATTAGTGGTAACTTTTATTACTCCGAATATTGCTCACGAATGAGAAGAATGTCTGGAAGTATTTCTAAAAAAAGTTCAACTAATCTTGATTCAAAGTGTTTACCACTTTGCTCTTTTAAAAATTCAACAGCTTCTTCAATTGACCATGCTTTTTTATAAGGTCGTTCACTTGTTAGTGCATCAAAAACATCTGCAACAGCAACAATCCGTCCGGTTAGAGGAATATTCTCACCACTAAGAGCACGGGGATAACCTGAGCCATCCCATTTTTCATGATGGTTTTGCGCAACTTCCGCAGCCATATCCATTAATACAGAATTTGAACCGGAAAGGATTTCTACCCCAATATCGACATGGGTTTGCATTATTTTCCATTCTTCCGGATCTAATTTTCCAGGTTTCAACAATATATTATCGGGAATACCAATTTTACCAATATCATGCATTGGACTGGCGTTAAGCAATACTTCAGCTTCTTTTTCATCCATGCCGGCAGCTAAAGCAAGTAATTGAGAATAACGGCTCATACGAATAATATGGAAGCCCGTCATGTCATCTCTGTATTCTGCTGCACGGCCTAAACGTCGTATGACTTCTAGTCGGGTATCATTTAATTCTTTTGTTCGTTCTTTAACCATACTATCAAGAATCTTATTTTGATCCTTCATTACCATAGTCATGATTCTAACTTCCAGCATATTTCTGATACGAGTCATAAGTTCAACCCGATCAAAAGGTTTTGCCAAAAAGTCTCTGGCTCCCAGATCTAATGCTTTAATTCTTGATTCACGATCACTTTGTGCGGTTAAAACAATAATAGGAGGGTAATCCGGGTCAACTTCACGTATTTTTGCTAATACCTGATAGCCATCCATCATCGGCATATTCAGATCAAGCAAAATAAGATCACTGTTTTGCTCCATATAAATGGCTTCAACCTGAGTCGGATCTGTTGTTGAAATAACATTAATGTAACCATCAATATCCAGCATCTTCTCTATTAGGGTGACGTTTGCTGGCTGATCATCAACGATTAAAATTTTAGCTTCTTTAATTGTCTTTTCTTCAAGCATTTTTTTTCTTCAATCTGGTGCCACAAATAAAGTTGTCGCTAGACACCTTATATCGGCACAGTTAATAAAAATATTAGCTATTTTTGTATTTTATTTAACTGAAATAGTCCAGCTTAAATATATGTATTTTAAATAAGGTCTTTTTTATTTATTTTTCATAATATTGTATAAAAAATGCGGACATTATGTCCGCATTTCAATACTTATTTTTCCAAATGAAAAACTAGCGTTTTTTACGTGAGCTTTTCTTTTTGGCCTTCTTTTTGGCTTTTTTCTTAGCAACCTTCTTTTTCGCCTTTTTCTTGGCTACTTTTTTCTTCGCTTTCTTCTTGGATGCTTTTTTCTTAGC
>VAPL010328639.1_pt1 | contig 10850 bp, 10 predicted proteins | sample 3395061 | NCBI WGS metagenome assembly VAPL01 (sample SAMN08290444, study PRJNA428436) | hydrothermal vent metagenome | isolation source: Deep-sea hydrothermal vent chimney 2 | place: Pacific Ocean: Juan De Fuca Ridge | depth 2182 m m
CATTTTCAAAAAGGGGTGGATTTGTACCATAAGCGAGCCCTCCGGGCTGCCCGCCGGGAATTTCTTGAAACTCTTATCTATGAACCGGAGCATGCCGGGGCTCTTGCCTATCTGATGGGAAAAATGCAAAGGCCGGTTTTTAAAACGTACAAGGTTAAGGCCGGTGACACGGCGAGGAAAATCGCCGCCAAAGTATATAATGATCCAGACAAAGAGTTTCTTATCGCTGATTTCAACCAGATCAACAACGCCCGGGCAAAGCTGCCAAGGGGTACGACCCTGCGCCTGGTGATTCTGGGAAATAATTTTTTGGGCAAGACCTTAGTCGTAAAGAATAAGGCCCGCAAAGGTGCCGCAAAAGCCAATCGACTAACTAACGGTAAGAAAAAAACTGCCCGCAAAAAAGCTCGAACTGGTGCCGGAAAGCAAGCCGCCAATGCCAGGCGTAACTACGTGCGCTATCAGAAAGCCAAAGAATTGCTGGGGCGGGAGGAGTTCCTGGCGGCCTTAGAGTTGCTACACACAATTGACAGTAATTACCGGGAGGTACCTAAACTGATCGCTTTCTCTAAAGTATATCTCAAGCAGGAAGCATACGCCCACTATCAAAGGGGGGTCAGCTATTATCTGGCCGAGAAACTGGACATGGCCATCCAGGAATGGCAAGCGGCCCTGCGCTTGAGACCCAACTATCTCAAAGCGAAGCAAGATCTGCAACACGCGAAGCAGTTGTTGCAGCAATTACAGAAATATTAAGGCAAGCCGTCACAGGGGGAGCATTTCCTTTGTCACCCGGCGATTTTCTGTACTGATACCAGAATAACGGTAATATTATCCCTCCCGCCCGCTTTATTGGCTTGGGTTACTAAGGATTCGGCAAGATCAGGGAGGTTGGCCGTTTCCTGAAAAATTCGGGCTATGGTCTGCTGGTCGAGCATGGTGGTAAGTCCATCCGAACATAACAGAAAAATATCACCTGGTACTACCTCGATGGAGCCGAGAGTAGGTTCTACTTCTGGTTCTGTGCCGATGGCACGGGTAATAACATTTCGCAGTTGATGCACCCGCATTTCATCTTCGGTGATCTGCCCGGTTTTGTAAAGTTCGTACACTAAGGAGTGGTCTTCGGTGAGCTGTCGCAATTGCCCATATCGCCAGACATATAACCTGCTGTCGCCAACATGAGCGCTATCGAAACGATTATCTGCGAAATGGGCGGCAACTAAGGTTGAGCCCATGGTTCGACCGGCAGCTATTTTATGTACCTGGGAATTGGCGAACTGGATGACGCTGCTTAAAATCGGCTTCTCCAGCATATCGGCGGTCAGACCATAGGGGATGGTGGCATCTTTTGAATCAATGAGATAGTTCATGGCTTTTTCGACATTTTCAACCGTCGACCGACTGGCCTGGACTCCGGCTTCATGACCACCCATACCATCGGCCACGCAGAACAGGCTACAGTTTTCCATAATCAGGAAGTTGTCCTCATTGGCTTTGCGAACTTGTCCCTTGTCAGTAATTCCTGAGTAATGAAGATTAAAAAAATCCGTATGAATGCTGCCATCCAGCCTTTTCATGCATTTCTCCATCCGCCCCGGATAAACTTGGGGCAATTTCTCTGAATAAGTATCTTAACCGCAGTCGTAAGGCAATGGACACAACGTCCAAAGTATAAAAACTCGGTACCCTGCTAAAAAACAAATATCGCTTAACTCTTAATTGTCTGGCTACTTCCGAGCAGATAAGTTGCCCTCCCTGGTCGGGAATAGTATATTATTATGTAGTCAATATTTTTAGGGTTTAAACCGTGGTTTGCCCACAAATATTTGGCACCAACCTATGAAGCACGGCCAATATTTACGTTTAATACACAAAAATCCGATTGCGCGGGAGGAAATATGGAACAGGGAAAGGAAACGCAATATCTTGAGAAACGTTTCGGTATTATTGCCGTTGAAAATGGATTTATTACAGCCGAACAACTCATAGACGCCCTCAGAGTTCAGATACTGGAAGATGTTGAAAACGGCAAACACCGGCTTATAGGGAGAATCTTGCTGGAGCAAAGAGTCATGCTCCTGGATCAGATTGATAAAGTTCTGGATATCCTCGGAAAAGGGCTGCCGTTGTTAAAGGAAACGACCTGATACGGCTGGTCATTTCTTTTAGTAATGTTCGACTAAGAACCTGTATTGATCTCAATAAACTTACGGCACCAAGGGGACTGATTTTATTTTTCTCGACTTTTAATTCGGGGACAGAATGATTTTCGCAAAAAAACGCGAAAATCATTCTGTCCCCTTGGTGAAGAGGAGAAATTTAATCTGTCTACCGGCATAATTCTTTAATGAAGATATGCTTGATAGCAGTATAAACCTGATAATTATTTAATTAAATCCTCATTTGCCATGCAATAAACAGAATCTCATTAAATGGTAGCTCCGTAGGTTGGCGTTGAGCATAGCGAAACCCAACCTACAGGGAGTGATTTAACTAATACAAATAAGACATCGTTGTGAAAAACGGTGAAACTTTAACTCCTTATTACGGAAGGTTAAATTTTTGCCATGATTTTTTTAAAAAATGACATTGGTTTACTGCCACTCTTGTCGTGTGAAGTTTTATTTGCTATCCCATCCTCCTGTTTTCCTGGCTGCTCTGTGGCCTCCTCTTCGGAAGGAGCCGCTTCCACCAGACGGCCATTGCCCAGAAATTGGAAAAACGGGCCGGCAGGGCTTAAAGCAAGCTTGTCGTTCTGCCCGAGAACAGTTCCCTGACCGGCAGGAATTCCATTTACCGTGATCAGTTGTTGACCGGTGAGATCTCTGATCCAATACTGCTCTTCCGCGAAATAAATTTCAGCATGTGATGCCTGGATGCCTGGATGCTCAAGGGAGAAATTATTAGCGGGATTGTTCCCTATTCGGAGCGGTAGGTCAAAGGTACGAAGTGTAGGGCCGTACTGAATAATAAGGGGTACTTTGTTCCTCAAAACAGGTGTTACAGCGGCAGGAGGAACTGAAGCGGGTTGTGGTATCGGCTTTTGAATCTGAGGGGCCGCCTCCGGCACAATGGGTTTTACAATCTCCTCCCTAACTGGAAGAGGCGGGGCCGGCCTTTGTGTTTCCGGCACGGGCGCTGGGGAGGAAGGAATGGTCTCGCTTATCTCGGTCAGGAAACTGACTTTGGGCCCTCCCTGGGCAATCGTTATGACATCACCATCTTTCAGGTAAATCTCCTGTATCCTTTTCCCATTCACCAGGGTTCCATTGGAACTATGGTCAGTCAGCTTGAAACGGTTTCCCTCCCGGGTAATCGTCGCATGCTCCCTCGAAATAATATTCAGGTCAGCCGGGAAGCAGAGCTGGCAGGAAGCCTGCCGACCGATCTTTATTTCCCGGTCAGACAATTCAAGTATCTGGCCTTTTAAAGGGCCTTCGATATGAATAAGTTGAACAATTATAACTGGTGCAGTTTTCATAATCGGCAATAACTCATGATGTTGAACAACTATTAAGCATAAAACCACCAACCAGGCTTAATGCGAAACTCTAACCGGACACCACTGATTTTTTATGGCCGTAATTCAGTTACGATACTTATTGCCAAGCCAGCCGGGTGCCTGTGTGTTGTATCAGCCAGACCTGTTGATGTCAAGCGGGCAGCACAGCATTTGCCCCATAGCGGGAAATTTAATCAGCATGGCTGATTCCTGGTTTTCTTACTGCTATGGAATCTGAGTCGCAGCCTGCCCGGCACTTTTTATCGTAATCACCCCGCCATAGGCACACATCAGGGTCGAGGTGTCGTTTAAGGCCGGCTGATTGGCAATAAGTACCGTGGGTGATCCCGGGAGCCAGGGTGAGACGGTCGCCGGTACGCATGGTGCAGGGGTGGGCGTATATACCCCGAGGGCCGCCGAGGTGGCGGCAGAGGTGGCAGCCGCCACGGCCGGGTTTGACTGAGTTGTGCACATCCCGAATGAAATTATGTTTTTTATGGGTACATGATCCATAATTGTAGCCACGGGTGTCGTCGTTAATACCTTGTTCTCCGGGGTCACCACAAGAGCGCTTGGCGCCGCCCCGAAACTGCATTGCAGCATTGCGCCCATACATACTTGCATTGCCATTTGCTATTGTCCTCGCTCAACTGAATTAATTGGAAAGCAGATTAGACGGCCAGTCATAATAGATCACGCCCAAAGCCCAGATCCCGGTGTTCCACTTGAAGTGCAGCCTTTGCCGCGCATCCACCAATTTGAGATTAGCCGATTTCATAGATAATCCGGGCGGCTTCGGCCCCTTAGGCTCCTTTTCCAGGCTGCTCCGACTCCGCAATTCTTTTTCACTGACAAAGGCCTTGGCGAAGCGGACAGTACCGTCCTGCAAATTCGTACCGACCAGGATACAGTTGTCTCTAAGCGGCATATCCCAATCCCGGTCGCCGCTGAATTGGGCAGCCATGATCAGGGGCAGTTTACCGCGGCTGCCGATCTCAATTTCCCAGGGGGCATTGACTGCCACACCGAAATAATCCTGATCCAGCAACTGCTCCTCGCGCGATTCCAAAACTGACTGGTTCGCACTGAAAAACTCATTTTCATCAAAGTTCAATATATTGGCGGCGATATCATTTGCAGAGACCATATCCTGTCATTGTCCAGGCCTAAGGCTTGGTTATTTGTAACTGTTCAGCAGCACCCCATCTTCGCCCATTTAGTACCTTCTCGAATACCAAAGTATGCTTCGAAGTCCTAAATGAACAGGAAAGCGCAGACTCCGAACCTGGGGTGCAGCTGAACAGTTACGCTCTGGGGCTATCGTTACTTTTAGGCATCACGCTGAATAGCTACGGTTATTTTACCAAATTTTTTATTTGCAATAACTCTTCATCTGTATAGATCCTCTCCGCCCCCGTCGCAAAGGGAGGAGTAAGTTTTAACAGCGCAATTAGAGTATCAACGGCCTGATCACACACACGTCGATAGCGCGGCTTGTACTGGTTTCCTATAGTTACTGCGGCTTCTTTATCGGTAAGAAGCGGCTTGGCATTATCAGCGAGTTTAACATCATTAATATAAACGAGTTGGGCTAAGGCCTCATAGCGGGTATGAGGGTTTTGGGATGCCAGCTTAGAGAGATGTGCTTTAAGGTATTCGGGTTGTCCGAGTTTGGCCAATGCCAGCCGGGCGTTTTTTGCCGCGTCGTCATCTCTTCCCACCAGCCCAAGCAGGACTTGGACGGAAGCCTCACCCGGCAGACGACCCGCCGATAGTGCCAGAAGCGCGCAGATATTCTCTTCAGAGCACGCCGTTAGTTCATTTAAAATACCATGAAGGGCACTAAGCGGTGGATTATTTGATAATTGGCCCGCCGCCGCCAGACTCACATTAATGTGTTTATCAGCCAAACCGGCCAGCAATATTTTGCCTGCCGCCTCTCCGCCCAGCTGTCCAGCGCAAACCATGGCTATCTGGCGGGATCGAAAGTCCTTCATTTTGGCCCCCTCCTTTACGGCGGGCCATGCCGCTTCTCCCATTTGTCTTGTTAGTTCAACGGCCTGCCAGTCACCTTGGGCAATCATATTTTTTAGTTCTTTCTCGTTTGACATACCATCAGCCTCACTTTTTGTCCTCGATATTTTCTCCCCGGGCGGGAAGTGATCCATAGAAATACATTGGGTTCCAAAGCCTATAAGTACTAACAGACAAGCTGTCGCCAAAAAAACATTTTTCCGTAACTCCATATCTTCTTACCCCCGTCACATTCTGTTCCTGATTCTATGGAGCTGCCAGGGCAATTAACAAATCAGCGCTCTTTTGAACCTCCTGCATCTCCCTGTCGGTTCGATCCTTTTTAAAATTCTTGATCGCCAGCATCACCCCGACTTTATTATCGGCGTAACCCACGTTTTTTCGATAGTCCATGATATCTTCGTAATTATATGGCGGATTCGCCCCCACGAAGTCCAAGGGCGGAAATTCTCTTAAACATTGACTCAGAATCTCTGTATAGGCCCACATCAACCTTCTGCGCGAGACAATATCATCACGAATATCGACGCCGGTACCAGGCACTCGCGGATGCTGACGACGATCCCTGGCATTGACATGCACAAATTCAACCGTACCCGGATCATTTACCAAATTGAGGACATGCCCCAGTTCATGGGCAATGGTTTGGGCCTCTGAAGCCCAATCGGCCAAATATACGCTAAAAGAATGGGGATTCGCCCGCGCGGAGCTGGCAGCGCCGCCAATTTCATTGATGTTATTCTCAAAAGCGCTGCGATCCTCAGTCTGCTCAACTATCTGTTGCACAAATATGACGTTTATAGCGCCGTTACCTTCTCGATTATGATTTTCCAGCGTAGCGCTCTCCGACTCCCACGCGCTGCCCGGCGCGGGATTCTGTCTCCATTGCAAGTCCACACATCCCCGGATATCAAAATTGTGCGTGTCAGTATCCACATTATTCATGACTTCGAACTTAATCCCATGGGGGAAATAAATTCTATTGACATCTGCGAAACGAGCCTCGATCAGTGCCTTGGTATTATACATGGTTTGAGCGGCAACAGCCGGGGCGCCAATGGTATGTGAACCGTTAATGATCGGGGCATGCGCCTTAATCCGCAGGGTGCGCAATCTATTGATGATGATTTGCAGACGGTGAATAATCGGGCCGTCCTGGGTGCCAAAACGAACTTCCAGAAAACAGCGGCCGGCCCTAAGCGCCCGGAATTTTATCATGACATTGTTTGTTGCCGGAAGCTTATTTTTCACCACTACCGTTCCAGCATTGTTTTCCTCTTGCCGCGGGGTAGTGATCTCCAGCATTTGCGCGTTGCTCGACGTAACGTAAAGGTCAGCCGCGGCCGCAATATTAATCCGCAAAAGCCGCACCCTGGTTTCAGCCTGGGTTTCCATACCCGAATCAAAACCAACCGGCAGCACCGCCGCTCCATGTCCAGACCCCAGGCATTTATTAAAGCCGCGGTCATCAGGGTCAGGGGCATTTGCGTCAATAGCGCCTTCGTCAATATCTGGGTCATTAACGTGTGGCGCTCTGGCAAAACGAACCGGGAACAGTATGACACTATTATGGATTAATTTTTTTAGTTTACTGTGGCCGCCAATGGTAGTCTTGCGGCCTTCATAATCGGACTCGCTACCGGTTGCTGCCACAGTGATACTGCCAATTTTTTGGAGCTGATCTTCCATGGTTTTGCTGGTTTTCGGGCCGTACATAGCATCGGCAAAAAGATCATGATCAGCCTGAAAGTCTAAAATCGCTTGCTCGGTTTCTTGGTCAGGATTGTTATAAAGCTCTTTTTGGGCGGCTGGCAGGTTGATTTCTGCTTCATTATCCACAAGAGGGCCATAATAGTACCCAAGTATATTCAGCCGCTGCTGTATACCTCGAAGGGTATTGGCCCGCGCCAGGTTTTGCAGTCGAATAATTTCATACCGCGTCCCCAAAATCTCCAGTATAGTTGTGGCATTGGCTGAAACCACCACCATAACTTTTCCATCTTTCTCAGTGCTGGTTCTCCCCGTCTGTTTTTCTTCATCATCCCAATAGACCTTATAGTCCAAATTTGCCACACCCCGCTTGGTACCTTTGGCAATCCCCGGTGCTGTCTGAAAATAAACCGTAACCCGCCTGCCAATCAACTGATTGTGATTTGCGGCCCCTTGATTTAATCGAGCAACAAAAAAATTTCTAGCGCTTGTAAAGCTCATTGCCCAAACACCTCCTTGATCCGGTCACGCGTAGCCTGGTCAATTTTTCCCGTTACAGTCAATTTTTCTTTGTCCTGAAAGGCTTCAATGGCTCCTCGAGGCTCATCAGCAACCTCATACCCCATATTGCTTAACCGTTTTAGCACACCTTCTTCCGTGTCTAAGGGATCAAGCGTCCCAAAATCTATCCCAAAACTAACCCGGTTAGCAGGAGGGCCGACTATAATTTTACCCATTTTAACCTGAGGAGGAACATTGGTTTCAATATAACCATCGCCATCAGTGGTTCCTTCAGACCAAAACTGATCGTCTATAATCATAGAAAAAGGTTGATTTTTCATGGGCTCATCTTCCATGACGAGTTGTACCTTGATTTTTGCGGGCACCCCCTTCTTTCGGAAAGAGTGCCTGGTTCCGGAAGCACAATCCACGATCTTTTCCCGTATCTTCGGAATACTTAATTTATCTCCGGGCAGCAATATATTAGGATCTTTACGTAATTTTTTCAGCGCCTTATTGCCGGGGGCATCCCATACAGTCTGCCAAAAAAGGCCGTGTTTCTCGCTGATGCTGTTCAGGCAATCACCTTGGCGAATAGTGTACTGTTTAGTCATTTTTACGTCCTATATCTTTTTCCAGGCATCTTTATCAAACTTTGGGAATGAGACCTTGCATGTACCATTTTTAAACCCTTCCACCCGGGCAAACCCCTTATTATCCAGGGTTCCTTCGGCAACCGTATCGTCTGGCAGAGTAATTTTATACTTCTCACCCGCAATCGGTTCGTCATCTTCTCCGACTAATTTAATTTCTATCCAGCTTGTTTTCCCCTCTTCTTCAGCCTCTTCTTCGTCTTTGGGCGGTTTGTGGGACTTGGCCTGTGTGGCGCCATATTTACCCTGCTGCTGTTCGATTTGCTCAGCCTTAATCCTGGTCACTTCACCGGGGTCGGCCATATCGGCGTCTTCGGATAAATCTGGCGTACCCGGCAAAACCGCTGTACCTGCCTTTCCGCTTTTTTTTGCCATATAGTCACCTGTTCTCATCAGTTGATCTTAACGATTCCGCCTTTGACCTCGGTCATCGCGCTACCGTTAACGCTTACTTGTGTACCAGCTACCTTGACTTGCCCGGAGGTGTTAATCTCGATTGCTCCCGGTTCAATGGAAATGTAGGAGCCACCGACACTGAGAGTAATATTCTGCATCGCCTCAATCACCACATTATTTGCCTTTAGGTAATAATCTCCCGTGTCCTGCTCCGAGTGATCTGCCTTAAAGACCTCAATCATATCACCTTTGACCGTGAGCGACAGGCTCCCGCCAACCTGCTTAGCCTCTTTGCCTATGACGTTCAGATGCCGATCCTTGCCGATTTTTTCTATGTGGTCTGCATCAATTGTTTCGTTCCGGTTATTGTCCACATGCTCAAACTTATCCTGTAATACATGGAGATGGCGATTTTGTTCAATGGTCTCAAAGCAGTCATTTTTGACCCGCAGATCGAAATTTTTTTCGCCATGAATATAAAGCTGCTCCTCACCTTTCTTATCCTCAAAACGGATCTCATTAAAACCGTCCCCGTCAGGCGAACTGTTCGACTTAAAGGCACTAATGGTCTTGTTGTCTGGGAGCTTGTAAGGCGTGCGGTTAATGCCATGATAGACCTGTCCGGTGATAATCGGCCTGTCTGGGTTACCTTCAAGGAATTCAACAATCACTTCATGGCCGACCCGGGGCAGGAACATCGCCCCCCAGCCGTTACCGGCCATGGGCTGGCTGACACGAATCCAGCAGGAGCTGCTCTCGTTACTTTTCCCTTCGCGATCCCAGTGGAACTGAATCTTCACCCGGCCATAATCATCGGTATAGATTTCTTCTCCGGTAGGCCCCACAACAACTGCTGTCTGCACCCCTTCCACCACTGGTCTTTTCGTGCCGCGAGCCGGCCGGTAAGGCACTTTATGTGGAATACAGGTGAAATAGTTCTTATAGGATTTCCCTTTTCTGGAGGATGGGGCGCTGAAGTAGGTCGCCGCCTGGTCAGCCTCATGCCTGATACGGGTCAGAAGATATTCCTTATTATCCCAGTCATCCCGAGAAGTATTTTCCAGCCTGAACCGAAAGCCGCTGGCAAAGGCCCGGCAGTCACTTGAACCGCTCAAGGTGGTGATCTGGGCCTCCTCTTCCTCCATGCGAAGATTGGCCAGATTGTCTCCCGCGTTTCGGGTGGCATACAGTCCCGGATAATCATATTTTTCCCGCTCACCAGGCCCCAGGGCATGGGTGGTATCAGATGTTACCTCAATATCCGTGTTGGGAATTTCATAGTTATAATCATTTAATGAATATTTCCCTGCCTGGATCTCCTTTACCATTTTCAGGCTGTTAATCTGATCCTCACTGCCAAAATGTTCTTCACCCGTCAACTTGAATTTGACGGTTTCCTGGCCAAGGCATGGTTCATGCGCTCCTGGATAATCGGCCAGTACCATGGTGTGTTTGCCGTTTTCATGCACAAAAAAATAGAAAATCCCCTCTTCTTCCAAAAGCCTTGAAACAAAATTAAAATCACTTTCTCTGTATTGTACGGTGTATTCTCTTGGTTTATATTGCCCCTGAAGATTTAGCTTGAAGTCGGTTAGACCTTTATCCGTAAAGATTTTACCCACAATGTCCGGCACTGAAAGATTTTGGAATATACGTAAATTTGAGGTTCTGGTCAGAAGCCAAAGCCAGGGCACCATGGTGGCGGAGTAATATGGCGATTGGAGTTCACTTCCTTTTTCAGGACTGCCGTGTTCCTGACTGAAACGCGATATCAGCCCGTTAAAATAGCGTATGCTGCCATCGGCGAGAAAAACAGAAATGGTGACGTTTTTACCAATGATCTTTTCAAGAGAAATCGTCTGTTGTTCAGAAAATAAATCTATATCAAATTGAAAAAGCTCCGACAGACCTTCCTGGCCGCGTATCCGGGCGAGCAGCAGCACATCCGTGCCGAGCGGGGTCTCTATTGAAAAAAGTTTGTTTTCCTGAGTTAACATAAAGCTTTCCCTCGTAACATGCGGTAATGCTAAAATAATAGTAACTATTCAGCG
>VAPL010094284.1_pt1 | contig 10849 bp, 12 predicted proteins | sample 3395061 | NCBI WGS metagenome assembly VAPL01 (sample SAMN08290444, study PRJNA428436) | hydrothermal vent metagenome | isolation source: Deep-sea hydrothermal vent chimney 2 | place: Pacific Ocean: Juan De Fuca Ridge | depth 2182 m m
ACCAAAGTATGCTTCGAAATCCCGAATGAACGAATCTGGAGCACTGCTGAACAGTTACAGTTCACAGTTTAGGGCAGCTTTTCGCTTGTACCTGAATAGTTACGAGACAAGTTATTTAAAGGACGGATGATGGATATTTCACAGACAATTACGGCGCTTAAACAGCAGCCGGGCTTTGCGGAAAATGTTGGTATGGTTTTGATACATAACGGCACGGTACGGGGCTGGTCACGGCATGATCGGCGCAAAATAACTGCTCTTGAGGTTAGTCCGGATCAAAAAAAGATTGAGGAAATCCGGCAGGAGTTCCTCAAGTGGCCGGGGATTTTTGATATTAAGATAGAGGCCTTGGCTGGAACCTTCGCCCCTGGTGATGATCTGCTCTTTCTCGTCGTGGCCGGCGATATTCGAGAGAATGTCAAGGCGGCTCTGGGCGGTCTTTTGGATCAAGTCAAGGCCGGGCCGATTAAGAAACGAGAAATTATGGCGGTTTAACGAGTTTAGAAAGGGGGGCTGGGCTGTTTCAAGAGCGTTTGGAAAATGCAGGTTAAATCAGACAGTCTTCCTGAAATTGCAGTACGCCGGCCCCGGAGTCCATTAAAACCGAGGCTCCAACCGGCAGCATGGTATTATCCGCCCCATGACTGACCGGGAAATTGGCCCAGACCGGCACTCCCTCTTTAGTCAGTTCCAAGACCCGCTGCCAGATTAATTCAATGTCAGCCTGTGTCCGCAGGTCACTATTCAAAAAACCGCCCACTATCACTCCGGCCGCCTGCTCGAGCCGGCCCGCCTGCTGGAGGTGAGTCAGCAGGCGGTCAACCCGGTAGGCCGGTTCATTTATATCCTCAATAAAGAGAATTGTCTGCTGCCAGTCTGGTTCATAGGGGGTCGCGAGAAGATGAACAAGGGTAGTAAGATTGCCGCCCATGAGACGGCCTGCCGCCTGGCCGGGCCGGATAATCTCCAGTCCCTTGACCTTTAGCGGAGCTGGCCGGCAGTGGCTGAGGGCCGTGAGACAATTATCCAGAGCCGCCTGGCCGTCCCGAATAATAGTTGACAGCATGGGGCCGTGCCAGGTTATCAGGCCGGTTCGGAAGGTAACGGCATTCAAGAGGGCGGTGAGATCGGAGAAGCCAAGCAGAATTTTAGGATTTTGCTTAAGTAGTTCAAAGTCAACAAAAGGCAGAAGACGGGCAGAGCCAAAACCACCCCGTACCGCCATAACAGCCTTGATATTTGGATCGCTGAAGCAGCCATGCAGCTCCTGTAGACGTCTGCTGTCTATTCCGGCAAGATAATTGTGCCGCCGCTTGATGTCTGTGGCGCAAACTACCCGCAGACCGGCATCTCTCAGCCATTGTATCCCGATGTTTATATCACTGTTAAGCGGCCCGGAGGGGGCGACGAGGGCAACAGTATCCCCCCGCCGCAGGGTTGGCGGGATAATAGTTTTAAGAGGCGCAGCGTTCATGGATCAGCTTCAGCCCCTTCAGGGTCAGCAAGGGCTCAATATGTTTGATGGCCGGAGTCAGAGGGGCGATGAGCCGGGCAATACCTCCGGTGGCGAGAACCAGCGGCGGGCCGCTGGTGAACTCGGCGCTTAAGCGTTTTATCAACCCCTCAATGAGGCCGCTGTAACCGAACATGACTCCCGATTGAATGGCAGTTACCGTGTCGCGGCCAATGGCGGCTTCAGGCGGTTTGAGGTGTACCTGCGGAAGACGCGCTGTCCTGGCTCCGAGGGCTTCTAAAGAAATGGCGAGACCTGGGGCAATGGCGCCGCCAAGATACTCACCCCGGCTGGAGACACAGTCAAAGGTGGTGGCAGTGCCGAAATCGACAATAATCAGCGCCTGACTGAATTTATGAAAACCGGCCACGGCATTTACCAGCCTGTCCGCCCCTACTTCCGAGGGCTCGGCGGTACAAATTGGTATACCAAGATCAAGTCTGTTAGTCACCATCAGGGGGGTGAGTGAAAGCTGACGGGCAAAATTCTGCCAACTCTCCTCAAGGGGAGGCACGACATTGGCTATTACCATGCCGGTGAGAGCGGTAAAATGTATACCCCGCATGGAGAACAGACCGTGCAGGCAGGCGGCTATTTCATCGGCCGTGGCCCGGTGATTAGTCTGGATTCGCCAGTGGTAAAGCAGATCTTCCGCCGCGAAGAGTCCAACAACGGTATGGCTGTTTCCTATGTCAATGGTCAGCAGCATTTTTCTCTCACATCATGCGAATCCGGCCGCAATCGGGACAGACCCAGGTGGGGCCGTTGGTGAGCCCCCATTTGTTTTCCATAAAACACTCCGGGCAGATCTGAAAACCGCAGGGGCAGTTCCAGCAGAAAGGCAGCTCCCGGCGGCAGCAATGGCAGACAAAATTTTTGCCGCCCCGCCGTCGCTGGCTGTATGATCTTTTTTTTTCTTGGTTCATCTCCCTGGTACCGCCTTTAAAAGATGATGCGGCAGGCCGCTGTTGCCGTGACCGTAATTCACATTCAGGCCCGCCCGCAGCAACCGCCAGACAAAGGCGCTGCTCTGGCGGCAGGCCAGTTCGTAATCCGCCCCCAGCAGACGATAAGCCGCAAAGGCCGAGGCGAAGGTGCAGCCTGTGCCGTGAGAGTTTTTGACTGTTAGACGAGGCTGACGTATCTTAATCGGCGCTTGCGGTTCCGTGGCAAGGAGCAGGAAATTATCCACCTGAGCGCTGGTGGCAAAATGCCCCCCCTTTATTACAATGGCCCGCAGACGGGGGTAGCGGCCTAAAATTCCCCTCGCCGCGTTTAAGGAATCCTGGACAGACAGACAGTCTTCACCGCTTATCTGCCGTAGTTCGTCAAGATTAGGGGTTAATACCGTGACCCGGCTGATTAGGCTGTCTAAACCATGCAGATCGGCAGCCGCAGCTAACAACGGCATACCGCTGGTCGATGTCAAAACCGGATCATAGATTATTTCACCCTTAAAGTCATCCAGAACCTGGTTAACCGCTGAGGCAATTACCGCTGAACCAATCATGCCGATCTTGATATGGCTTACCCGGAGGTCAGCGAGTACAACCCGCACCTGTTCAGCGACAATTTCCGGGGCCAGGGGATAGACGGCGGTAACACCCAGCGTATTCTGGGCCGTGAGACAGGTTATGGCGGCGGCCCCATAGACTCCCAGGCGGGTAAAGGTCTTGAGATCAGCCTGGATTCCAGCCCCCCCGGAGGGGTCGGAGCCGGCAATGCTCAAGACCGTCTGCGTTAGACTGTCAGCCACTGGCAGCGGCGGATTTAATCTCCCGCAGGGTCAGCTTGTATTTTAGATCCTTACCTGCCAGGGGATGATTAAAATCAAGGGTGGCGAATTCTTCGTCTAAGGCTGTAAGCAGGGCTGGTATCTCGTGTTTATTACCCTCATGCTCAATTTTCATACCCAGTACCATCCCTGGATGCAGGTTCTGGTGGTCGGGAAGCGTACTGCGCTCCAGGCGGTGAACAAGCTCCGGTTTAACGGGGCCGTGGGCCTGAGCCGCCTTAATGGTAAAGGTTTTAGTTTCTCCAACCTTCATATTGATCACCGCCTCCTCAAAGGCCGGCAGCACCTCCCCGACACCAATTTTAAATTCCAGCGGCCCGCTGGCCTCTGAGGATTCAAAAACCTCACCAGCTTCCAGAAAACCATCATAGACCACAATAACCCTATCCCCAATTGCTGCTTTCATTATTTTTTTCATCCCCCTTGATTGGCTTTTATAAAAGAAGTTTGTTTTTTTTCTAAGAGAAGCGCCAGTTTCTCAAAGCTGGCCGGCAGTTTGACCGGGGTAATATTCTGTAGATTTTTTTTAACCCCGTAGTTTTTAATCATTTTTTCGGCGGCCTGACCGTAGGCCGTAATTGTCTGCTTCACCAATGTAAATATTACGTCATAGGGAAACGGTTTGGAAAAATGATTAATCAGGGTATCAATAAAATCTCGCAGTTCACGTCCCTCTTTATTTGAGTTGACGTGAACTGTTTTACAGCTGTTAACCGCCTTTTCTAAAATTATCTGCAGTTCAACCTGATTAAGAGCCTGATGTCCTTTAAGTGAGGTCACCATCAGTTTCATAGAGCGAATAATTCCTTTGGGGCCGGTAAAAAAGTCCCTGGTCTTTTTGCTGCTTAAAGTAACTGGGTTCACCGGCGAATTATCTTTTTTGATTTCATCCTGTAAAGCCGGGATAATTTTATTTTTCAGGGTCAAATGATAGATATTCAGGAATTCAAGACTTTCAGCAATCTTAGCGCAGGTTTGAACCGTCTCACGCTTGTGGTATAAATCATTTAACAACCGGTAGACGGCGGCGGCCTGTTTCAGCACTCCGTTTAATAATTCCTCGGTATTTTCTGTAGCGGCAAGTTCAGGAAAGCGGCGGTTAAGGGCCTTTATTCTCTTTTGATCGGCGGATAATATACCCGCCGTTTTTTTATTGAAGATCAGCAGTTGTTCTATGGTCTTGGTACCAAGCTCAAGATAATGATAGAGAATCTCTTCCACCGGCCGGGGGAAATTAAGAATATCAACATGGTGAAAACGGGATTGTAACTGCGCGGCCTGACGGCTTAAGGCCGCGATACCGGGCGGGCCGTCATCCTTGATTTCCGCGTTCACGGTCAATAACCGGTAAACTTCCAGGCCTTCCTTAAATATATGGGGCTGCTGATTGATATGCCTGGTCAAGGGCAGAATATTTTCAAAACTAAGAAGGCGGCGAATTTTTTGGTCAGCACTGAAGAACTTATCTGTCAGCTGATGCAGTGAGGACAGCAAGGCATCAAGCTGTCTGGATTTCTTCTCGAGTTGAAGGGCAGCCTGTAAGGCCGGCTCTGGATTACGGCAGTCAATCAAATCGGCCAACTGGTTGCTGATTTCGTTATTACATAATTTAATGTGGTTGGCGGCTCCCTTGGCCCGGCGCGGGTAGCCCTGCAGGGCCTTCTGCAGCTCCTGAGAGCAGATCCCCATTACCTTTAATTTATCTTCTATGGCAATGATATCGATATCTTTCCATATGGTAATCCGGGGGTCTCGCAGTAAATTAAAGAGCGCCTCCTTCTCCACACGCAGATATTCACGGATATTGATAAGAATATCTTTACTTTGTTGCAGACTGTCAGCGGTCATAAATGGCGTTTAGAGTGGAAGAAAATTACAAAAAAGACTATATTAACCAAGCTTAGATTAATTTTAAATAAAAATTTTGTCCATCCTGACTGGATTTTGGCTCTTGAAGCTTTACTATTGCCGGCCCTTGACAAATATTCCTGATGGACATATTCTACCACGATTGTGGAATTAATCTGCGAAAAATACAAGGAGGAAATGTCCGCCGCCAAGGCCCATTGCCGACATGCGGATGAGTACTGTAAATTCCGTACTTCCTGCATACCATATTTTGTCGGCCGGGAACATGGTACTAATACACCAAAATCAGGGGCCGTTGAAAACGCCGGACAGAAAGACAAAGATGACCGAATTAAATTTTAAGAAGGGCGGCGGCCTGCTGCCGGTAATTGTTCAGGATTATACAAGCCGCGAAGTTTTGATGCTGGCCTATATAAACGAGGAGGCCTGGAAACGAACCATCGCCACCGGCAAGGCCCATTTCTGGAGCCGCTCCCGGAATAAGCTGTGGTTGAAAGGCGAATCATCCAGGCATTATCAGATCATAAAAGAAATATTGTTAGACTGCGATGAGGACACGGTGATTTATCTTGTTGAACAGCAGGGCGGAGCCGCCTGTCATAAGGGCTATCGCAGTTGCTTCTTCCGCCGTCTGCGGGCCGATGATTTTGAGATTAAAGATGAACCGGTATTTGATCCGGCGGAGGTTTATAAAAAATGAAGTTGTTAAAACTTGGTATCCCCAAAGGCAGCCTGGAAAAGGCGACCATTGAGTTATTTGATAAATCGGGCTGGAAGATCAAGACCGTCTCCCGCAATTATTTCCCCGAAATTGATGATCCTGAGCTGTCCTGTTCCATATGCCGGCCTCAGGAAATGTCCCGCTATATTGAAGACGGAATTCTGGATGCCGGAATTACCGGCAAGGACTGGACCCTGGAAAATGAATCCGATATCGTGGTAGTAGCGGATCTGGTCTACTCCAAGGTCAGCCGCAAACCAACCCGCTGGGTAGTGGCGGTGCCGGGAGATTCGGATATTAACAGCCTGAATGATCTGGAAGGTAAAAAGATTTCCACTGAACTGGTAAATTTCACCAGGAATTTTTTTAAAGATAAAAACATTAATGTTGATATAGAGTTTTCCTGGGGTGCCACAGAGGCTAAAGTGGTCTCAAAGCTGGCCGATGCCATTGTTGAAGTCACCGAGACAGAAACCACTATCCGCGCCCATGGCTTAAAGGTAATTTATGAGATGCTGGAATCGAACACCCAGTTTATTGCCAACAAAAAGTCCTGGGACGATCCCTGGAAACGGGAGAAGATTGAGAATATAGCCATGCTCCTGCAGGGCGCCCTGAAGGCCGACAATATCGTAGGCCTGAAGTTGAATGTGGCTAATGACAACCTGGAACAGGTTATTTCTCTAATGCCCAGCATGAATGCCCCCACCATAGCCCATCTCTATAACAAGGACTGGTGCTCGGTGGAAACGGTTATCTCTGAGCATGAGGTGCGTGATATTATCCCGCGTCTTTTAAAGGCCGGGGCTGAGGGCATTATAGAGTATCCCCTGTCCAAGGTCATTTAGCTTACCGAACTTTGCAGGTCAAAATCAATAAATCGGATGTAACTATTCAGCACTGCTGAACAGTTACACTACGATGGTTATTGTTACTTTTATACATTATGCTGAATAGTTACAATCGGATTAGAGTATGCTAAATTATGCCAGGATTAGATTTTTGGCCAGTGCCTTTAATATAAAGCAGCTGCCCGAGGATACTCTCCCGGAGATCGCCTTTGCCGGCCGCTCCAATGTCGGGAAGTCCAGCCTTATCAACAAGCTGGTCAACCAGCGAAAACTGGTAAAGGTCAGCTCCAGGCCGGGTAAGACCCAGAGCCTTAATTTTTTTCTGGTGGACGAGACGGCTTATCTCGTCGATCTGCCCGGATACGGCTATGCCAAGGTTCCTCACAGCATGAAGGGGCTGTGGCAGCAACTGATCGCCGACTATATAGAAATGCGGCAGTCTCTGCGCTGTGTGGTGGTTATTCTTGATATTCGCCATCCCTTGAAGAGTCTGGACTTTGAACTTATCTCCTGGCTCCAGGAAATTAATGTCCCGGTTCTGCCGGTTTATACCAAAATTGACAAAATCCCCCGGGGCCAGCGTCTGCGCCATGCTGTGGCTCTGGACGCCGGACTTGGTATCTCGCCGAATCAACGGTTGTTATTCTCGGCTAAAACCGGCGAAGGGAAAGAAGATTTAATCATTCGCCTTGAGGATTTATATCGTTTAGACACTTAAAGTCCGGGAAACAAAATGACAAAGGCAAAAATACTCTATATAGACGACGAAAAGATTAATCTAAGTAATTTTGCCGCATCATTTAAGGATGAGTTTGAGGTTATAACCGCCATTTCCGGTAATGAGGGGCTGGAAATATTCAGGGCCAATCATGATATAGCCGTGATTGTCGCTGATCAGCGTATGCCTGGTATGAGCGGCGTGGAGATGCTGACCAGAATTTATGAGATGGATACTGACCCCATCCGCATCATTCTCACCGGTTATATCAATCCGCAGGATATCATCCTGGCCATTAATCAGGGCCATATTCATCAATACATCAATAAACCGTGGAATATAGACCAGGTACGAAGTATTCTGTGCCAGGCCGTTGATAAATATCAGCTAACCAGGGAAAATAAACGCCTGCTCAAGGTTCTGGCCGGGAAAAATGAAGCCCTGCAAGCGGCCAATAAGCAGTTAATCGCCGACATTGATCTGCAGGCCAGACTTGAGCGGCAAAACCGTGAGGCTGAAATTAAGATGATGTCGCAGGCCAAAATGGCTTCGCTGGGCCAGATAGCCACCGGTATCGCCCATGAAATAAATCAGCCTCTGACCTTCATTAAAATAGCTCTGGAATCCACGGCCCGCGATGTTGAAAATCAAGCCCTCAATATTACTGAGCTGCTGGAAGATATTAATGAATCGCAAAAGCAGATCCGCCGTATTACCCAGATTATAGACCATCTGCGCACCTTTGGCCGTAACGGCAGTGATGAACGGAATCCGGTCAATATGCCTGAAGCTTTAGACTGCGCCCTGATTTTATTCAAGCAGAAGATTAAGGCCGGAGGGGTGGAACTGCGAATTACCGGGGCTGATAATCTGCCCCTGGTCTATGCCAATATCTCCAAGCTGGAGCAGGTGTTTACCAATTTGATCCAAAACAGTATGGATGCTTTGGAAGATGTGGGTAATGGCTGCATAGATGTTGATTTTCAGTCGCGTGATCAGCAGTTGATTACCCGTTTTACTGATAATGGCCAGGGGATGGCGCCGGAGGTGCGGGAAAAGGTTTTTGAGCCCTTTTTCAGTACCAAGGAAACCGGCCGGGGTACTGGTCTGGGTCTCTCGATTATATATGGTATTGTCAGTGAATTAAACGGTGTCATTGACTGTGAGTCTACCCCTGGCCAGGGTTGCACCTTTACCATCACTCTGCCAGTCTTGAGTACCGATTCCACAGAGTAAGCCCTTAAGAGGCAAATACTCGCAGGGAGTTTAAGTGGTTATAGATAAAATATTCGTAACTATTCAGCAGTAAGCGAAAAATAGCCCTAAACTGTGAACTGTTAACTGTTCAGCAGTGCTCCAGATTTGTTCATTCGGGATTTCGAAGCATACTTTGGTATTCGAGAAGTCTCGAATGGACGAAGATGGGGGGGCTGCTGAATAGTTATAAATATTCCGGTTTATCCGGCTGAGGAGAATTGAAAATGTCATTTAGTTCATTTGAGGAAGCCTTAAATATCTGTATGAATGCCGGGGAGGGCAGTAAGGAGCAGGACGAGGCGCTTCTCTACTGCCTGGAGTACGCCCCTGATGATTTAAAGGAACAACTGCGTGGCATTCTGCGGCATAGTTCGGCCGGGCATAGTCATCATGATGGCTGTGGCTGCGGCTGCCATGATGAGGAGTAGACGAAGTTATGGTTAAAATCGCGGCGGTGGGCCCGGAGAGATCCCAGACCTGGCTGGCGGCCGGCAGCTATCTCCCCCAGGCGGAGATTGTTCTCTATCCAGGCATAAACAAGGTTATTGACGCCATGGCGCAGGGTGAAACAGATTTCGCCATTCTGCCCATTTATAATACCAGGGAAGGCGGCATTAAGGATATTCAGGCCATTGAACGTCTGCGGCGGGGATATTGGATTGATAATATTGTCCTGCCCATTCAACTTTCCCTGGGCAGTCTGGACAGAACGGAATCGATAAAAACTCTCATTGGTACCATGTCTGTCCTCAAGCAATGTGAAGAGTTTATCGGCGGAAAATATCCGGATGCCTCACTGCTTGCTGTTCATGATCTCAAAGAGGCGATTGCCGATATCAGGGCAGAGAAGAAGGCCGGTTACGGTGTTATTGAGACCTCGGAACTTCTAAAAGAGCAGAACCTGATTATCCGGCATCTTGATGTCGCTCCCCACAACCGGACGCGGTTTGCCATTCTGGGCCCGGAAATGACGATACCCACTGGTTATGATGCCACCGCCCTTTTCACGATTCCCCTTAATGACCGGGTTGGTCTGCTCTATGATATTCTTGGTGAATTTACCCGGCGCGGTATCAATATCATTGACCTGCAGTCAGAAAGTGATATCAAGACCCAGAAGCTGAAGATTTATATTGAGGCCGAGGGCCACCGTGATGACCCGATCATTGAAGAAGTTTTGACCTGCCTGCAAAACCAGATTATCCAGGAACCGCACGCCATCAAGACCCTGGGCTCTTTCCCCCGGGTTGATATGCGCCGGAAATTTATCAAATCATTCGGCTTCATCGGCACTGGGGCCATGGGCCGCTGGTTTGCCGACAAGTTACGCAATGAGGGTTATCAGACTATCCTCTGCGGGCGCTCCACCAGGAAACGGCCGGCCGAGATGATCCCGGAAGTTGACGTGGTGATTATTTGTGTGCCCATCAGCGCTACTCCTTCCACGATCAGGGAATACGGCCCCCTGCTGCGACCGGGCCAGGCCCTTATTCTACTGGTGGGGGCGGCAGAGGAGACCATTAAGGCTGCCCTTGATTCCACCCTGCCGGAGGTGGAGGTTATGCTGGTACATAATCTCTGGGGGCCGAAGACTGCCGCCATGAAGGACAAGAATGCCGTTGTGGTGCGTACCAGCCGCAGCGGTCGTTTCTGTGGTGAATTTGAGGCCTTTCTCTATAAACACGGGGCCGATATTTTTCAGGACAGCCCGGCCCGGCATGATCTGCTCATGGGAGTAAGCCAGAAACTGCCTACTGCCATTTCTCTCGCCATGGCCATGGCCCTGAAGGACAATGAGATTGCCCCGGACGATATCGCCAGTCACTCAACGCTGACCTCGTTATACGGGATTTTAGGCATGGCCCGTGTTCACGCTCAAAATCCTGCCACTTACGCGGAGATTCTCATCGCCGGCGGAGCCGGTAACCGAATGGTGGATTCTTTTCAGCAGAATCTGACGCAGGTCATGCAGATGGCAGGTGAGCGGGATATAGATAAATTAAAGACAACCATTCATGACAACCGGGCCTATTTTTCCGAGGATTTTATAGAAGACAGGATGGAACAGGCCCTGGCCGTGGATCAGACCCTGGGCCGCATGCTGCGGAAATAGAAAATAATAGGT
>VAPL011193661.1_pt1 | contig 10847 bp, 10 predicted proteins | sample 3395061 | NCBI WGS metagenome assembly VAPL01 (sample SAMN08290444, study PRJNA428436) | hydrothermal vent metagenome | isolation source: Deep-sea hydrothermal vent chimney 2 | place: Pacific Ocean: Juan De Fuca Ridge | depth 2182 m m
AGGATTATCACCAATAAGAGGTGCTGTTAAAAACAAGACTAATAGAATACGCATTCCATAAAACGAAAAACGTTCCCACATTTCGGTAAAAAACAATACAAATAACCCTGCAGGATGTCCAATAACTTGGTCTTTAAATAAATTTTCAATATCTGTCTTCATATAGATGGTTTTGAGTGATTATAAAATAAAAAACCTTACATATTGATGTAAGGCTTTATAAGTATTTTTAATTATCTGCTAATTCGAAGCCTTCTGTTTCATCATGAATTTCATGTTCATCATCTTCTGCACCATGCGTTAAGCGTTTTAGAGGTTTAAGTAATAAAATAACCAATAGTCCGAAAATAACAGTAAACACTACAATTCCTGTAAAAATGGTGTATTCTCCAAACTCTTGAGATTTCTCGCCTAAAACACCAGCGACTTTACCACCTAGTCCTGTAGCTGCAAAATACAACCCCATCATTAAAGAGGCATATTTTACTGGAGCTAATTTAGTTACAAATGATAGTGAAACTGGAGATGAAGAAAGCTCTCCAATTGTATGAAATAGATACGCAAGAATTAACCATTGTATTCCCGAACTTCCATTGGCGTCATATTCTCTCACGGCAAGAATCATAAATACAAAACCTAAGCCCATAATTATAGTTCCTGTTGCCATTTTAAATAAAGAAGAGGCTTCTTTTCCTTTTAATTTTCTTTTTGCCCAAATATTTGCTATCCAAACTGCAAATAATAAGATAAATCCAGCATTCAACCCTTGAAACATTGGTGTTGGAACTAACCACCCAAACAACATTCTATCGGTCTTCGTTTCTGTGTAAACACTCATCAGCCCTCCAGCTTGTTCAAATGCTCCCCAAAAAACAACTACTAATAAAAAAGAAAGTAGTAGTACCAAAAAACGGTCTTTCATGACTTTACTTTCAAGGTCTTTATATATCATCATCATTAAGCCTATAACCAAAGATAAAAATATAAATAAAGCACCATAGCCCCAATGATCGACACCATCTTTTGTGTACCCAACATATACAGAGAGGATTAATAATATAGACATAATTCCTAATTGCATAGGTGATTTAAAGATGTTAGAGAATAATTTTCCTATTGAAATATCATTCTTCTTCTGTTCTTCTGTAGGTTTATTTCCTACATGAACGATAAATTTTTGACCCCATATATACACTAATAATCCACAAACCATTGCGATTCCTGCCAGCCCAAATCCGGCATGCCATCCCCATTTTGCAATTACAAGTCCTATAAAAGTGGTCGCCAATAATGACCCTAAATTTATTCCTATATAAAAAATTGAGAACCCTTTATCTCTTCTAATGTCACCTTTTTTATAGAGGCCTCCTACCATAGTTGAAATATTTGGTTTTAAGCAACCAACGCCGATAATAATAAACCCTAATCCGGTAAAGAATGCCCAGCCAGCTTCAAGTGCCAACACTCCATGACCTATAGATAGAAGCACAGCTCCTAACATTACTGTTTTTTTCTGTCCTAAAATTTTATCTGCCAAGATTCCTCCAGGGATTGATATTAAATACACAAGCATAACATACCACCCGTATAATTGATATGCTTCTAATTCTGTCCATCCTAAGCCTGGACCATTTTCGTTAGAGGATTGAGCAATCATGTATATAACTAGGATTGATCTCATTCCATAATAAGAAAAACGCTCCCACATTTCTGTAAAAAAAAGTACATATAAACCAATGGGATGACCAAAAAGTTCTTTTTGATGAGGTTGTTTAAGCGCAGTACTTGACATAAAATAGTGGGTTTAAATTAATGTTTAATTTCTTTAGTAGTAGTTAATTGACCAGTAGTATTACCTAAGTTGTTGTCGATAAAAGTAGTCATTTTTTTATAAAGGTGTAATCGCGTATTCTTTCCTTTATAAATACCATGTGTTCTATCTGGATAGACAAATAAATCAAATTGTTTATTGGCTTCAACTAAGGCGTTTATCATTCTTGTTGTATTTTGCACATGCACATTGTCATCACCAGTACCATGTACCAATAAATAGGCTCCTTTTAATTTTTCGACATGATTGATAGGCGAATTTTCATCATAACCACTAGCATTTTCCTGAGGGGTTTGCATATAGCGTTCCGTATAAACAGTATCATAAAAACGCCAAGAAGTTACTGGCGCAACAGCTATTGCCATTTTAAATGTGTCTGCCCCTTTAGTAATCGCTAATGACGACATATAACCACCATAGCTCCAACCCCAAATACCAATATTATTTTCATCAATATAGGCTAATTTACCGAGCTCTTTAGCAGCTTCTATTTGATCTTCAATTTCGTATTTACCCAATTCTTTATAGGTTACTTTTTTAAATGCAGCACCTTTAAAACCAGTACCTCTACCATCAACACAGGCAATGATATACCCTTTTTGAGCAAGCATTTGATACCAATAATCATTTGAACCATTCCAGCGATTAGCCACTTGTTGTGATCCCGGTCCGGAATATTGATACATAAATAAAGGATAAGTCTTATTAGGGTCAAAATCGGCAGGTTTTATCATCCAGGCATTGAATTCACCATTGACTGTTTTTAGTGTAAAAAACTCTTTGGGAGATATTTTATATTCAGCTAGTTTTTCAACAAGTTCTGCATTGTTTTTTATTTCTTTAAGCTGTTTACCCGATGTTGCCTCATTTAAGGTATAAATAGAAGGTGTGCCAGCGTCAGAATATGTATTTACGTAATAGTTAAAACTATTGCTAAATGCAGCGCGGTTTGTTCCGGTATTAGTGCTTAATCTTTTTTTGTTTTTACCGTTTAACTTGACGGAGTAAATGGTTCTGTTCTTAGAACCATCTTCAACTGATTGATAAAAAATTCGTTTAGTAGAAGCATCATAACCATAATAATTGGTTACTTCCCAATTTCCATTTGTTATCTGATTTAATAATTTTCCATTCGAATTATAATGGTAAATATGATTATAACCATCCTTTTCACTCGTCCAAATAAAACTATTATTTTTTAAAAAAGTCAAGTTATCCGTAACATCGATATATGCCGCATCTTTTTCATTGAGAATAAGACGAGACTCTAATGAGTTTCCGTCAACAAAAAGTAAGTTTAAATTATTTTGATGACGATTTAATGTGGTTACTGATAATGTATTTGATTCGTTGGTCCATTCCATTCTCGGAATATAATATTGTGCTTTATCGCCCAAGTCAACTTGTTTGCTAGTTTTAGAACTCAAGTTATACATGTGTAAGGTAACCTTAGCATTTTTTTCGCCAGCTTTAGGATATTTGAAAACTTGCTGCGAAGGGTATAATGCTTTACCATAAATATCCATAGAAAATTCGGGGACTTCAGTTTCATCAAAACGTAAAAAAGCAAGTTTGTCTGAGTTTCCATTCCATTCAAAAGCCCTGACAAAGGCGAATTCTTCTTCGTAAACCCAATCAGTAATTCCATTAATTATTTCATTTTTTTTACCATCTGTAGTAACTTGAACTGTAATATCAGCAACCAAATTCTTTACATAAATATTATTATCATACATATAAGCAATGTTATTTCCATCAGGGGAAAAAGCGGGTTCTTGTATGTGATATTTAGAAACAAGTTGTAATTTTTTTGTAGCGATAGTATAGACATAATAAACACTTTTCGCTGAGTGTCGGTAAATTTTTTCAGCGTCGGTTTCTAATAATAGCTTTGTTTCGTCTGCGTTAAATTTATAACCTTTAAAAGATTGTATTTCTTCCAACTTTTTGCTGTCAACAATAGTTTCGACTTTTTCAAGCGTTTTATAACTGTATTTGTCTAAGCTTGTACTACCAGTTTCTCGGTCAAAATTCTGAATTGTATAATAATCTCCAATACTCATCGAGTGAAAAGAGTTTAACTTATTAGTTCTAAAAGTTCCGTTTGACCAGATATCTTCAAGAGTAATGTCTTTTTTTTGTGCGCTGATTGTTGCTGTAAAAGCAATAAATAGAATAAGGATTTTCTTCATTATAAATGATGTAGTTTTATAAAAAGCTTGCCAAGTTTACGGAAAATTCATCAAAAATCATCCCAAAATATGGATATTTTATAACTATTTAAAGTATCCTTAAAAATTTAAGGATTCTTAATTTATACCAATTGTTTGTCAATTGATTGAATTTTAATATAAAACCTTGATTAATGACCTTATAACAAACAAGTCCTTTTATCCTGCCTTGCCGTCAGGCAGGTTTTCTTTTAAAGCGAAGCGATCTTAAATCTTTTTTATTACCTAGTAGTAATTCACAACCTTGTATTAATTAGTATATTTAACGCACCATAGAAAGCAACAAAATAAATGACCAAAACCGTAGTTGGATTTTCAAAAATGACCAAAGAAGAAAAAATTCATTGGTTGGCTAAAACTTATTTATCCGATAGTAAATCGGCAATTGTTACACTAAAAACTTATTGGAACAACGATAAAAAACTACAACAACTCCATGATGAATTTATAGAAAACACCATTTCTAATTTTTATCTGCCGTATGCCATTGCTCCAAATTTTATCATTAATGGGAAACACTATATAATCCCAATGACTGTTGAAGAAAGTTCGGTAGTAGCAGCTGCATCTTTAACCGCAAAGTTTTGGAGTGAACGTGGTGGGTTTAAAACGGAAGTCATTTCTACAATAAAAACGGGGCAGGTTCATTTTATGTATGATGGTAGTTTTGATGAATTGCAAGATTATTTTAATCAAATAAAATCAAGTCTATTTGAAGCTACCGATGCCATTACTAAAAATATGCGTAAACGTGGCGGTGGGATATTAAATATTGAACTAAAAGATAAAACCGATAAACTCAAAAATTACTATCAGTTATATGTTTCATTTGAAACTAAAGACAGTATGGGTGCTAATTTTATCAATTCCTGTTTGGAAGCAATTGCAAAAGCTTTCCGTAAAGAGGAGATTGAAATTATAATGAGTATTTTATCAAATTACATTCCTGAATGCTTGGTTAGAGCTGAGGTAAGCTGTAAAATTGATGCACTTGGTGAGAATGCTGAGATATTTGCAAGAAAATTCTATCAAGCTGTTCAAATTGCGCAAGTAGAACCTTATAGAGCTGTGACCCATAATAAAGGCATTATGAATGGTATAGATGCCGTGGTGTTAGCTACAGGAAACGATTTTAGAGCAGTAGAAGCTGGGGCTCATGCTTACGCAGCTAAAGAGGGGCAATATAAAAGCTTAAGCCATTGCTCGATTAGCGATGGAACTTTTAAGTTTTGGATTGAGATACCACTAGCTCTAGGTACTGTTGGCGGATTAACAGCTGTACATCCGCTCGCAAAATTATCTTTAGAAATTCTACAAAAGCCTTCAGCTAAAGAACTAATGCAGATAGTTGCCGTTGCTGGATTGGCGCAAAATTTTGCTGCATTGAAGGCATTGACCACTACAGGAATACAACAAGGGCATATGAAAATGCACTTGCAAAATATGTTAAATCAATTAGAAGCAACTCAAGAAGAAAAAATAGCATTGATTAATTATTTTAGCGATAAGCAAGTAAGTTATAGTAATGTATCGAAAACATTGGAAAAATTACGAATTACTAAAATGTTGGAATAACTGAATTCTATGTTAAAATAAAAACTTTCTATGCATTTATAGAAGACATTTTCTCGCAAAGTTATTATCTTTGAATTTGAAAAATATTTCTTTATATTTATATTGAGATATCAATAAATTGTCATTCTTGTGAATGAATAAGAAAACAAATAAGTTTAACACTAAAAAACAATAAAATTATGGCTTTTGAATTACCAAAATTAGGCTACGCTTATGACGCGTTAGAACCACATATAGATGCTAGAACCATGGAAATACACCATTCTAAACATCATAACGGATATACAAACAATGTAAACAATGCTATTGCCGGAACTGACCTTGATGGCAAGTCTATAGAAGACATTTTAACCAATTTAGATATGAATAATGCAGCTGTTAGAAATAATGGCGGTGGTTTTTACAATCACAGTCTTTTTTGGACAGTAATGAATCCAGAAGGAAAAGGGAGACTTTCAGGAGCGTTGGCAGAGGCTATTAACGATGCATACGGTTCGTTTGATGCATTTAAAGATGCCTTTTCTAAAGCGGCAGGCACACGTTTTGGCTCTGGCTGGGCATGGTTATGTGTTCATAAAGGAGGTAAGGTAGAAATATGCTCAACACCTAATCAAGATAATCCGTTAATGCCAGGAGTTGGTTGTGGAGGTGCACCTATTTTAGGATTGGATGTTTGGGAACATGCCTACTATCTAAACTATCAAAATAGAAGACCGGAATATATTAATGCATTTTTTAATGTAATTAACTGGAACGAAGTAGAAAGACGTTACGATAACGCAAAATAATTTATATTGTCATTCCTGCGAAGGTAGGAATCTGCTAAAATTAAGTAATGATGATGTCCCTTAGTTCAGTAACTAAGGCATCACCATTACTTTTTGTTTTATAATTAAATTGGTATAAGAACAAATGAATTCAAGAAATGGCGCATTAATCCTTGCTTTTTTAGCAGCATTGATTTACGGAATAAGCTTTACAGTGGCTAAAGACGTGATGCCATTGTACATCAAACCCTATGCATTTATTGTATTAAGAGTTTTAGGGGCAGCGATTCTTTTTTGGATTGTAGGTTTTTTTGTGGCAAAAGAACACATTGAACGAAAAGATTATTTTAGAATTTTTCTAGCTGCCATTTTTGGTACAACACTAAATATGCTAACTTTTTTTAAAGGGTTGAGTTTAACAACACCCATAAACGCATCAGTAATGATGCTGACTACCCCAATTTTAGTATTGTTACTTTCTACAATTATTTTAAAAGAAAAGGTTACATTTTTGAAAATATTCGGAATTTTTGTAGGGTTGGCTGGCGCATTTATTTTGATTGTTTACGGACAGGAGATTGGTGCAAGCAAAGGTGCTTTATTAGGAAATTTTTTAATCTTTATAAACGCTACGGCATACAGTTTTTACTTAATTATTGTAAAACGATTAACAGATAAATACAATCCGCTTACTTTTATTAAGTGGATGTACTTGTTTGGTTTGTTTATGGTGTTACCCTTTGGTTTTACAGAGTTACAAGAAATACAATGGCAGGAAATGCCTAGGATTATTTATTTGAAAGCAGGGTTTATCGTTGTTTTTACTACGTTTTTCGCCTATTTATTTAATATTTTTGCTTTGTCAAAATTAAAACCAACTACGCTTAGTATTTTCATATACTTACAACCAGTATTAGCTTCGGGATATGCATTGCTTACAAAAAGTGATTCCTTAAATATGATACAAATATTGGCAACACTTTTAATTTTTACAGGAATATATTTAGTGACCAAAAGCAATACACCAAAGCAATTAAAAACTTAAATGTAATTTAAATTGTCAGATTGAGAAGTTTATCCCGAGTGCAATCGAAATCTACTATGAGTATTTAAATAAAGTAATTACCATAAATTGTGGTAAATTAGCCTAATTTTTATTAAAAATATATGATACTATCTATGACAGGTTACGGTAAGGCCGTAGTAGAACTCCCTCAAAAGAAAGTTACAGTCGAAATTAAAACATTGAATAGTAAAAACTTAGACTTAAATGTTAGGGTTCCTTCATTTTATAGGGAAAAAGAATTAGGTATAAGAAGTAAGCTATCACGACAATTAGTACGTGGAAAAATTGACTTTTCAATTTTTGTTGAATCTACAGGAAGTGAAACAATTACAGTTATAAATAAAGAAGTAGTTAATAATTATATTGACCAATTACGTAATATAGCTATTACCACACCAGAAAATACATTAGAAATAGCAATGCGTTTACCAGATGCATTAAAAACGGAACGCGAACAACTAGACGAAGATCAGTGGGTGGAGATTGATAAAACTATTGATGAGGCCGTTGTAAAAGTACTGAAGTTTAGAGCAGATGAAGGAAGTGTATTAAAACAAGATTTTACCAATCGTATACAAACAATTCAACAATTGTCTGAACAAGTAGTTGGCTTAGATGAAGAACGTATGCTTAAAATGCGTGAAAAATTGGAAAAGGCGATTTTAGAATTGAAACAAACGGTAGATGAGAATAGATTTGAACAAGAATTGGTGTATTATTTAGAAAAGCTAGATATTACAGAAGAAAAAGTACGTCTAAACAATCATCTGGATTATTTTTTACAAGAACTAAATAGTGAAGTTTCCAACGGTAAAAAATTAGGATTTATATCTCAGGAAATAGGTAGAGAAGTGAATACAACCGGTTCAAAATCGAATTTTGCACCTATGCAAAAAGTGGTGGTTCAGATGAAAGATGAGTTAGAAAAAATAAAAGAACAGTTATTAAATGTTCTGTAACTATTTATAGTTACAGAAAGCTGAATTTAATTCAGCTTCTCATCATATTATTGGAATCTATTGATAATGAAATGCGTGATAAAACATACTGTTCAGTATAAAAAATAGCTAAAAGAATCGTAATTAGCTATAAATAAAATAATAATAGTTGATATAATTATTAAAAAATACTAAATAGTATGTATTCAATACAATCCGAAAGAGAAAGTAAAACATATGAAATCTAAAGTAAAAATAACTAAAAATAAAGGCAAACTCTTGGTTTTTTCGGCACCATCAGGGTCGGGAAAAACAACAATAGTTAAGCATTTACTAGGGTTAGATTATTTGAATTTGGAATTTTCTGTTTCTGCTACTTCACGTGAAAAAAGAGGGGAAGAAGTTGAAGGAAAAGATTATTATTATTTATCGCTTAAAGAGTTTAAAAACAATATAAAAAAGGGAGCATTTTTAGAATGGGAAGAAGTGTACAGAGATTGTTTTTATGGCACACTCAAAAGTGAAGTAGAACGTATTTGGGCAAATGGCAAACATGTCATTTTTGATATAGATGTGGTGGGTGGATTGCGAATTAAAAAGAAGTTCCCAGAAGAAACCTTGGCGGTTTTTGTAAAACCACCAAGTGTTGACGAATTGAAAATTCGACTAAAAAAACGCAAAACAGAAAGTGAAGATAAAATCAACATGCGTATTGCCAAAGCCTCAGTTGAATTGGCAACAGCACCACAATTTGATATGATTATCAAAAATCACGATTTAGACATAGCTTTGAAAGAGGCTGAAAATTTGGTTGCTGAATTTGTGGGAGTTAAAAAAAAAGAAACCAAATGAATATAGGTTTATATTTTGGCACCTTTAACCCTATTCATATCGGGCATATGGTTATAGCCAATCATCTAGTTGAGTTTTCTAATCTCGATGAGGTTTGGTTGGTTGTTACACCACATAGCCCATTTAAGAAAAAAACATCTTTATTGGCAGATAATCACCGATTTCAATTGGTACAAATAGCCACCGAAGAGTATCCGAAATTAAACCCATCAGATATTGAATTTAAATTATCACAACCTAATTATACAGTCAATACACTAGCACATATTTCAGAAAAATACCCACAGCATACCTTTCATTTAATTATGGGGGAAGATAATTTAAGGTCTTTCCATAAATGGAAGAATTATGAGGTTATTTTAGAACAACACAATATTTATGTATATCCCAGGATTGTTACAGGAGAAAAGGTAGAAACACAGTTTGAAAAGCATCCAAAAATTCATAAAGTAGCAGCTCCAATTATGGAAGTTTCATCTACATTTATAAGAAAAGCCATTGCTGATAAAAAAAATATCAAAGCATTATTGCCTTGTAATGTTTGGAAATATATTGATGAGATGAATTTTTATAAATAGAAAATCAAATTTTAAAATTATTCATTGACAGTGATACCCCTACTATCGTATTTGTCAATTTCAATCCACTCATTATTTATTTTCTTGTAGATTGAAAAATAATTACTATGCGCCCTCCCATGATTTACTATTGCAGATTTTCCATCCTTTGTGAATACAGGATCAGAATAAGAAAATAGATTTATTGCAAAATTTTGATTGTATTGTGAATATTCAGATTTCAACATATATTTATCAATATTCCTTTTTGTCATAGGGTATACCTTAAATTTTTTTAGATTAATTCTTTTATTATCAATGCGAACAGGTTTACTTACTTGCTCCTTAAAATATGAAACTTCATCAGTATAATTTATATTATGCTTTGCTAAGAATTCTTTAAAATTTGTTGAATAAATTTGAGCACTTTCACCTTCCCTTTCCATATAATAAAACAAATAAAAGAATTTTTGTTTTTCAATATTTTCAGACGAAAATTTATCAAAAATATAGACTGAATCTCTTGTTATAGAAGCATTATTAATCAATTTATTAGTTACGCTATAATAATCTTTAAGATAAAAATGATTATTCGGTATTGAACTACAACTTAGGAAAACAAACAAACTAATAGTACTTATAAGATATTTTAAGTTCATAACTCTATGGGTTAACGCATTTAGATTCGACTGGATTTTTAGGAAGAGTTCCATTTGCCCTAGGTAGCCCTCTTTCATTATAAAGTGCTGTTCGTATCGCCACTAATATTATCAAAAGCTACAATACCATCCATATAAGTTAACAGTGTATATGCATTTTCTAAAACCATGATAGATGTTATCTAATATTTAGTAGAAAAGTCATCGCAGAAAAGTAAATAGTAGTGTACTCTTATTTCGTAATATTTGATAACATCATACGGGAATGAAATTAATAGATAACGAAACCCATTTTTAAAATAATTAAAATTTAGCATTTCCGAAGCTGTTATATTTACCGATTTCAGTCCATTCTGAATAATTCTTTTTAA
>VAPL010408444.1_pt1 | contig 10844 bp, 8 predicted proteins | sample 3395061 | NCBI WGS metagenome assembly VAPL01 (sample SAMN08290444, study PRJNA428436) | hydrothermal vent metagenome | isolation source: Deep-sea hydrothermal vent chimney 2 | place: Pacific Ocean: Juan De Fuca Ridge | depth 2182 m m
TACGTTTATGTTTTTTCGTTGTTGTAGCTTCAATGGAAACACTGATTATTTATCTTGGTAAATTAATTCACGGTGAAAACTTAAGTTCGGCCTAGTAGCTTGTTTTGACGAGTTGTTATAACCGATTATTACTGACGCATTTATTGTCAAATCTTCGTTCGATTTGTTATGGAATCGTTTTGCGACTGGGAAGTTGGCAATCTTCTTAATATCGCTCTGGAAAACAAAACTTTTGAGGTAGATTGTCTCTAGATCAAATTCTTGAAATAGTTGCAGAAAATCCGACTCTCTAAGCCTATTTTGCGAATTAAATCGACTATTGATAAATAGATTAAAAAAAGCGTCGCTGTATCTTAGATAATGAAACCGCCACAATTTAGAGTCGACATGGGACATTGCATTGATGTCTTTTAAATCCAGTGCATGCAAAAAAACAGCATTTATATTAAGCAATTGACTACTTGTGAACTTTATACTGTTTTGTAGATCGACCTTCGGTATACGTTGCAACACCGATGCTGAGTAGAAAAGATCGATTGAGTGAGGGAGGATATTTAAGTGAGTAGGATTGCACGATTTGCAAACGTAATATGTCACACCCAAAGTATCTAGTAGTTGTTGTAAAGAAATAAATCCATTCTCATGGAGTAAGATAATTCTTTCCCATCTACGCAGAATCGCTGACCTATCACCCAATATTGTAATTCTTTCAATCAGGTTCTGTTCCTTAAAAAACTGAATCAGATAAATTAGGAAGTCAAATGACAGAAGCTTCCCGTGGTCAATGGTGTGAATATGTTTGGCACCAAGTAAGTGGAAAAGCAGCAAATCGATTCCACACCAGCCGGTACCCCACTCCATAATTGTTTTTCCTTCAATTTCAAAAAAAATTTTCTTATGAAGAAGATCGAAATATTCGATAGATTGGTCGACTCGTTGAGGGATAGAATTTTTTTCAATAAGATTTCCACGTGCAATACGAATAAGCCAGTCATTTATCTTGAATCCAATAGTAGAAGGAAGTGCTCCTATAAGCTTTTGACTGATTACTTTGACGCGCCAGTCACGCATAAACTTTCTCATGGTTCGGATTATACCACAAGCAGGGTATCCGAGAAAAACTTATGATTTCTTACGCAAAGAATCATGGTAAACTATCCAGAGGTCAGCTGTCTCTGTGACAGTCTCACCAAATCATGAAATCGGGACGAAGTAAATGGAGAATTCAACGCTATCGCTGTCAACAGTAAGACTGTTTCGCCAAAACCTTCATTCTTGAATATTAGTTATGAAGCGTATAAACAGGATATCAAAGACAGACCGTCGTGATTGCGATCAATAGCAGTGGCATAAGAGATGCCACACTCGTTCACAACATTAATAAACCACCGTGGTCTGTACGCTAAAAAAAACAGAACAGCTTCGTTCAAGTGACCCCAATGTTTCTTACTCTATAGTAGAACATAGATGTATCTTTTTTGAGAGGTAAGACTGAAACAGGTTTATAAAGAAGCAGAGTTAGATTGACAGTGGGCACTTGTGAGAAGAAGACAAATTAACATTGGCTGTGGCATGCCGTTGATCATGCAACCAATACGATGCTTTCTTCTTTTTTGGTCAGCAAAAACGTTGCATTCCAAGAACTGAAAGCGTTATTTGCTCCTTCTCAATATCAGGTGTAATTACACTGATGACGGGAATGTCTATGAGCGCCACGTGAAGCCTGGAACTGGAAAAATAAATGGACACAAGATCGAACGCAAAAATCAGGATTTCTAAGCTGGAAACAATGCATAATATTGTGATCAGGCTATTAATCAATAATTTGAAATATTGACGCAATGATCATGCTTAATCACAGATTCGACCTGCCACCTCATTGATAACTACTGGGCATGTGCAATAGAAGCATAGTAATAGTGTATATTTAGCCGACTAAATGACAAACAGAACTATATAAAGAGCACTGCAAAATAATGACACGTATAGCACTTTTACTACCGAATTTAAATGGAGGGGGTGCTGAGCGCGTGCTTATAAATATTGGCAATATACTTGTCAGATCTGGTCATGATGTACATTTAATTCTAACTCAAAATCAAGGGGTTTATTTTAATCAGCTTGAGAATGAGATTACACTACATGCTTTAAATTTTAAAAAGGTGATATATTCAGGCCCTAAGATCTCTAAGTTATTAAAAATAATACAGCCAGATGTGGTTTTATCAACCACCCATAGAATGAATTTTATTGCATCTATCGTTTGTATATTACAAAAAGAAAATTATCGGCTAATGCTCAGATTGCCAAACTCCCCAAAGGCAGAAATTAAATTCGGAGCTTTAAATAAAGTAAGACTGCTACTCTATGGATTTGCATATAAGCACTGCAATTATGTGCTCGCTCAGTCCAAAGCAATGAGGGACGAAGCAATCGAAGTATTCAAAATTGACAGAGGAAAAGTACGTGTATTAACTAATCCTTTAGACACTACTGCTATCGAGAAAACACTTAAAAGAAACGAAAACCCTTTTGATAATGAACATATTAATGTGCTTGCTGCCGGACGAATTCATAAATCTAAAGGGTTTGATTTTTTAATCGAATCTTTCTCCATTGTACTTAAACACGACCAATCATACTTATTACACATAATAGGAGATGATAAAGGAGAACAAGCTTCGTTATCAGATTTAATAAAAAAACTAGGAATTGATCAGCATGTAATTTTCTGGGGCTATCAGAATAACCCATATGACTTTTACAAAAACTGTGATATTTATGTGCTTAGTTCCCGATGGGAAGGGCTCCCAAACACTCTTATAGAATGTATGTATCTAGGGCGGCCAGTGATAGTTACGAAATGTTCTCCTGTAATCGAGGAGCTTGTCATAAACAATATAAGCGGATATATAATAGATTTTGGTGACACCGAGCTATTAGCTAAACGCATACTCGAGTCATCTAAACTAAATCCACAAAAATATAGAAACATCACGGACAACATAGAAGATATTATATTTAATTAATAATATATATTTATTTACCAATGAGCGACACAGTAGTTTTTTTATACCGAATATCAAATTGGTTGTATTTACACGGGATTCCTCTTTTACCAAAACTTATTACATACTTCATAAGAGTAATATTTTCAGGCTGGATACCTGCCTCAGCCACATTGGGCAACAGAATTAAGCTAGGAAAAGGAGGGTTATGTATTGTTATTCATGAAAAAAGTATAATTGGCAATGATTGTATTATTAGTCATAATGTAACAATTGGCGGGTCATCAAAAAAAACACGCGATAGGCTACCTGTTATAGGTAATCGTGTACGTATCGGCTGTGGGTCATCAATTTTGGGAGGCGTTCAAATTGGAGACAATGTAATAATAGGAGCTAATAGCTTGGTTACAATCGACATCCCTCCTTACTCAATAGCTGGGGGAAACCCAGCGAGAATTCTAAAAAATAATATAGATATCTCAGAATATGTAGATTTCTAGTACATCATTAAGAAGATTGCATGAACAAAAAAAAGCAACTAGAACCTTCCCTGCTCTTGTTAGGCAAGCAATATACAAAAGCCAACCCAAACCAGATTGGTGGCGTTATTGTTCTATTTGAAACATTGAAGGAGGATTTAAATAATCTCAATATACGCTACGATGTAGTTGATTTGAATTGGAAAAATTATAAAACACCTATTCATGCCTATATTTTTATTTTTTTAAAAGTTCTACGCACTGCAAATAAATATCAACATATTTCACTACATGGCACTGCGAATGAGTTTTTCTTTCTCGCCCCAATATTTGTTTATTTTACAAAAAAAATATATAGAAAAAAAATCAGTTTACGAAAATTTGCAGGTAATTTTGACACGCTCTTTGAAAATAGCAGTGTTATTCATAGATGTCTAGCAAAGTATGCATTAAATAATGCAGATGTTGTTTTTTTCGAAACACGCTATTTAGTCAATTACTTTAAAAAGTTTAATGACAACACATTGTGGTTCCCTAATGTTCGAAAAAGTTCAATCTATAAAACTGACGAGAAATATGAACATAGGTTCGTATTTATCGGCCAAGTAAAAAAAACAAAAGGCATAAGTGAAATTATTGGAGCGTTTTCTAAATTAGATGATGACAGTAATATTGACATATATGGACCTATTTCCAACGAATATTCGATAGAACAACTCAACACATCAAATATCAAATATAAAGGGACTGCTAATGTAACAGATGTCCCTAAAATACTATCACAATATGACATACTCATACTACCAACATTCCACAAAGGCGAAGGCTACCCAGGAATAATCATAGAATCTTACAGTGTTGGAGTACCAGTTATTGCTACCAACTTACGAGGAATACGTGAAATTTCTAGCAGAGACAGTGCTTTACTTATTGATCCAGAATCCATTGATCAGTTACTTGAAGTTATACAAAACTTTAATCAATCAATCTATATTCAATTTCATAAAGGAGCACTGCGACAGTTTTCAAAGTTCGAATCAACCTATTGGACTAAAAAATTTTTACAAAGAATCGATCATCAACTCTAATCCTGCATTTCAGGCAGTTGGGTCGTACTACAAATAAACACATCATTACATATGAGTTTCGGACAGATTAGATAAGGCAGCAAGAGCTCAGTTAGCTGACTCGCTTCGTGCTCAGATTTATCTCATTCTTTGTAGCTAGGCAGCGAGAAAGTGTACGCGAAGGTTTGGATGCGCTTACACGAGCAATTAATTTCGTGTGGAGCTGTCAAGTACTGCGCCTAGTAGACAAATTATGAAAAAACTTGGCTAAGATGAAATACCACGTACAGAATGTGAATTTTTACTCATGTGATGAGATCACATAGGTTGTATACTCTAGTTCTCATATATCTGCCTTAATCTTTTACATGATTTTATTTTATACTTAACTCGACTTAATATTCTACGTAAAAGATAAAGCCTTACAAGCACAACATTAATATCACCTACCAAATAAATAATTTTGACATGTCATTTGATAATATACTCCATTTATATAAAAATTCTTACTATAAGTTTCCTCAGCCTTTAAAGTTGTTTCTTGGAGAACTTTACGGAAAAATCCCGCTACATATTCGCTTTGGTCAAATATATACCAATCACCTTAACTTACTTAAAAAGTTCGAAGATAATAATCAACAGTATCAACTAGATTACATATATAATAAAACATTGGAGACACTATTATTTGCAGAACAACATATTCCTTTCTATCGCAATAAATTTCGAAAACACTGCATATCCAGCTCTGATTTCAAAGAAATATCCGATATCTCTCGATTTCCAACATTAGAAAAATCCCACATTCAAAATAACCTTGATGAATTGTATACTAATTTTCACGAGACTCCCACTGCATACTTCACTGGAGGATCAACAAGCGCTCCAACTAAATATTACTTGCCCCTTACAACTTCGCGTGGCAAAGAAAAAGCTTATAATTTATTCGCTTTGTCGTCAATTGGATATAAATATCGAGATAAAACAGTGCTCTTCAAAGGGCGAGAAGTGGCTGATGTAAAAAAACATACATACTCACAGCGCGAACCAATAGATAATTACTTGGTAGTTGCAACCAACCACTTAAATTCAATACATTTCAAAAAAATACACCAAGATATAATAGATTATTCACCTCGATTCTTCTTTGGGTACCCGAGCGCAATACTCGACTATATTCACACAGCGCATCAGTATAACATACAACCTGTACAAATTGATGGCGTAATCCTGACTTCTGAAATGGTATATCAGGAAGAAATCAATCTGATTAAAAATAATCTAACTGATAATATTCTCATTAAATATGGTCACACTGAGCGTGTTTGTTTTGCTACCAATACCAATTTAAAATACAAAATGTTTAATTCCTATGGGTTGCACAGAATAGTTGAAAACGAATTAGTCGGTGTAAGCTTTGATAATTTTGTAATGCCTTTCATAAATTACAGAACAAATGACTACGTTTCAGGTAACATCAACTTTTTCCCTGGTACTGATGTTGCTATCTCTCTCTCAGATATAGAGGGGCGTCTGCAAGAATATTTAGTAGCTGCAGATGGCCGTCTCATATCAATATGTGTCATGGGTGCTGGGCACTATAGCTCATTAAATGGTGTTGATGCTATCCAATACCAACAATCTGAACCAGGCAAGGTTCAGTTATTAGTTGAATCCAGACGGGATATCGATTGCAATGCTATAAGTGCACAACTTTTAAATTTTACTAACAACGCTATAGACTTCAATGTTGTAAAAGTTGAAAAATTAGAAAAAACATCACGTGGAAAAAGAATCATGTGCAAACAATCGCTTGATGTGGACAGCTACAGAAAACATTAAATTTCAAACGACTGTAAAAACTCAATACCATAAATTTTATCATCAAGACTGTCACTTAGACGCTCACACCACAATATAGTTTTTTAGAAATTAGACACATGACGAACACAACTAGATGTTAGTGTGGAACAACCAATAGGCGGATTAAATTGCCCCAATCCTCCCCCGCGCCCCCTCTTCAATGAGTTTGGAGCTTTCATGGGTAAATCTAACTGTCGAGGATATATTGCAAAAGTTCTCAGGTCTAATGCTTGGCAAGGATCAGACAATACACCTTGGAGAACTAAGAGTGGTGATTTTGCTGTCATAAGTTATGATCTAGAAATCTTGATAACAGCAGGCATCTTTAAAGAGAAGCAAGCTTCTACTAAAAGCGTGGTTACTTGTAATTTTATTTATAACCAGCTGATAGATCAAAATATTTTCTGCAGTTGAGCAAGCATCAGACGCTTGGTCATGACTGCAAAATTGAAACCCGCAATAGAACCCAGCACGAGACAAATCATTTGCACACGTTAAAGCAGATGAATTATTTGCTGGCAGAAAATCCACGGAGATAGACAGGACTAGAAAAATCAAGATATCGTAGTGATTGCCGTAGAAACACATAAACCAAAGGGTTGTGCGAGAACATTAAATCAAATAGATATCACATCTACAAATAACCTGTCTATATGTAATATAGCTACAGCAGTTGGGCTAGGTACAACAATTTTGACGGATACATAAAAAACTGAAATACAAGCACATCAAAAAAAACCGATCTAATAGCAGTGATTCAACTCATTTTGTCATATCAGAGGCGCATCAAATTGCATCATTATAGAAAAGATGGATTATAGGAGATATCAATGTGTAATTAGCAAAAAATATCTTGATCACTTACCTTAAGGTTTAATCGCAGGTTTTCACTTTCCCGTAGGTTGCTGTTTGTTACCATTCTTATGCAAACTCTTTAGCCATCGTCCAATCTCATGCAAACAAATAGTCGAAACCATCACCACAACATAATAAGTAATCATTTGCACCAAGTGGATAGCTCGACCATATAATATAGTTTTCCAAATTTAACAATATTGTGTACATACAAACGATAAACAAGCAAAGCGTACTTCATTCTTATGGGAATGTCGTTTACAGAAATCGTGTGGCTCTCGTTCACGTACCGGGTGTCATATTGAGAACCACATGGTTTTCATTATTACAGCGCTTATTACGTGAAAAGATACATCAAGTGATAATTGTTGAAAATAAGCTTGTTGTACTAACCAAAGGATATCTTAGAATCTATGATTCATATGGAAAACCTCTTGCAGAGTTTGCTATCAGTCGAGGTTCCAGACCACTACGACAAGGGCTGGAAAGTGTCGGAAATGTCATATTCTATGGCGACTATTGGAACAACTCAAAACGAGAACCAGTAAATTTATACCGAATCGATCTAAACACGTTTAACAAGCAAATAATTACAGAGTTCAATCATATCAGACACATCCATTGTGTTCACTTAGACTCACGTGATAATCGCTACTTGTATATAGGCACTGGAGATTCTGACAGCGAGTCAGGAATTTATCGCATCGATATATCAACTGGAAGACAAGAAACAATCGTAGAGGGCGCACAATGTTTTAGAGCTGTCAGTCTGATTCAAAATAATGACGATTTACTTTGGGGATCGGATTCACCAAGTTCTCAGAATGCTATCTATCGTTTAAATTTATTAGATCAAAAGCCTATTGATAAAATTATTGATATTGAAGGGCCGGCATATTATTCAACCAAGTCTGCTGACGGGTCACTATATATAAGTACAGCAATCGAGGATAGGCGGTATCATAAAGCTATTATCTATCGTTCTATTGATAATGGCCTAAGTTGGCACAAACATCGATCTTTCAATAAGGATTTTTGGTCTGAAAAATGGTTCGGATATGGTGTAATTGAGTTTCCTCGGGGACAAGAAAATATTAGCGATCTATGCTACAACCTGTGCGGATTAAAAGAAACATGACTAATGATTATTTGTTTATAATTGGTGTTGGACGTTCGGGTACATCTTTACTTCAGTGCATGCTAAATGCACACAAAGATATTGCTTTTTTACCTGAAACACATTTTGTGCGTCGCTACTTACATCGAAATAAAAGCCTGCGCTCTATACAATCAAAGCTTCACAATGATCTTGATCTGGCAAAAACAGGACTAAATATAGAATTTCTCATCAAGAACGCCTCATCTGTGCAAAATCTCTATGAGTCTATTTTAAACACCTATGGTAATCAGAAACAAAAGCGCTTGGTTGGTGATAAAGATCCAAAGAACATCGAATATCTAAAAACGATTTCGAGTCATTTTCCCAGATCATTTGTTATTCATATCTACCGTGATCCACGAGCGGTTATTGCATCACGAAAGAAAGCTAAATGGTCCAGCAACCGTCCTCTCTGGAAAGACCTGTTAGCTTACAAAGCCCAGATTACCTATGGCCGACAATTCTGCAATGCTAATATTCCACAGTATCTTGAAATTAAATATGAGGAATTAATTCAGAACCCAAAAAATGTTATTTCTAACTTGCTACACTCACTGAAGTTACAATATGATCCGAGCATTGAAAACTACTATCAATCATCCTCAGAAGTAATTAGCGGTGAAGAAGTTAGTTGGAAAAAGATGTGTTTTGAACCATTGTCAACCAAAGGTTTGCTACGATGGCGAGATGAACTAACAGCTCATGAAATTAATGTGATCGAATATGTACTGGCAAAAGAAATGTGTGAATTTGGTTATTCACCTATAACAAAAGAAGACAAAAACAGCCTATCCATGTGGTTTTATAGATTATTTATAAGACTCGCAACATCAATTTATCGCCTCAAATTTAATTAAATATAGGAGGCTCTTTAATTTGCTCTCCAGTCCAACAATTGTGGGTTACCTAATGTCATATACGTTATTTTTTCTCAATATATACTTCGCGCGTTCACGGTCGCGGATTTCTAACGGCTGCTTTTTGCCGATCGCTGTGTTGCTAATACAGTTGCGCAGCCAGCTATGCGCCTGTATTAGCGCCTTGCTCTCGACAACAATCAACTCGCTATCAATTCCGCAACCGTGACCGCGCGAAGTATATGTATGACAGTATCTAAGTTGATAAGGTTGCTTTTTACCATTCGTCATCTAAAATCATCTCAATTCCTATGGCGATTACGCTATCAGTTCTTTAAGAAATCAACACAATTAAATATTGATGGCCTTGCATTTCAACGCGAGTTTCATCTAAAGAACTCTTGCAAACGTCGGATTTGCTATCAAGATAATACCTTCAATTTTCTGAATCATGCTATTCGCTTCGGCAGTCTAGAGGACTGGAATGATTCAGATCAACCCAAGCTTTGGCTGTACAATCTTCATTATTTTGACTTTCTACAGCAATCCAGCATTGACAATAAGGCGTGCATTGAAATTATTAATCAATGGATACAAGGCAACCCTCCATTTGATGATAATGGCTGGGAGCCCTACCCTCTATCTCTGCGCATCGTTAACTGGATTAAGTTTCTAGAACGCGCCAATTTAGACAAAACCATCTCCCAACCAATCTTACACTCGCTCTATCTTCAAGCACGATCACTTCGCAATCAACTTGAGTTTCATCTACTAGGCAACCACCTATTTAAAAATGCGGTGGCATTAATATTTGTTGGCTATTTTTTTTCCGGAAAAGAAGCACTGGAATGGTATAAAAAAGGAAAAACCATTTTAATCAATCAACTTGATGAACAGGTGCTAATGGATGGGGGTCACTTTGAACGCTCACCGATGTACCACGCTCTGATATTAGAAGATATCCTGGATTGCCTCAATCTTGTTCAATCCAATCAACATCTCAAAAACTTTGAATTTGAAAAGTTGCTTAGTTTCAAAGCATGTTTAATGTTAAGTTTTCTTGAAGATATCATTCATCCGGATGGAACGCTGCCAGTATTTAACGATACAGCCCAGGGCATCGCATCGACTCCGAAACAATTGTTTTCCTACGCTCAACGATTAAACCTGCAATGGCAAAAAAATCCAGGCAATCTTATAGAAAAAAACGACTTTGGTGTTTTCCTACTCAAAAATAATCGAATGAACTGTATTGTTGATGCCGGAAAAATTGGTCCTGATTATCTTCCTGGACATGCACATTGTGATACGCTTTCATATGAGCTCTCTGTGGACGGCAATCGTATTGTGGTCAATGCCGGCGTTTTTCAATATGCGGGTGAGGAGAGAAATCTTTACCGAGCAACTCGATCGCATAATACCGTGGAAATTGATAATGCCGAACAACATGAAATATGGTCGACTTTTAGAGTAGCTCGACGTGGTTATCCACGCAATGTGTCAGTCAAGCGCGATACAGAAGGATTATTTTTTTCTGGTCAACATACTGGCTATCA
>VAPL010382629.1_pt1 | contig 10840 bp, 9 predicted proteins | sample 3395061 | NCBI WGS metagenome assembly VAPL01 (sample SAMN08290444, study PRJNA428436) | hydrothermal vent metagenome | isolation source: Deep-sea hydrothermal vent chimney 2 | place: Pacific Ocean: Juan De Fuca Ridge | depth 2182 m m
GGCCACTTCGAGGAGCGCGTGCAGGCCCTGCCGGAAGAGGACGTGGTTGCCGAGGCCGACCGCTGCATGAGTTGCGGCATGTGCTTCGAATGCGACAACTGCGTCATTTATTGCCCACAAGACGCCGTATACAAGGTGAAAAAAGACAAGCACACCACCGGCCGTTACGTGGAGACCGACTACACCCGCTGCATCGGTTGTCACATCTGCGCCGACGTCTGCCCCACCGGTTACATCAAGATGGGCCTGGGCGAATAAGCCGGCAGCCACAGACCACAATCGGCCGTGAAACCGGGAGCAATCGCTGTGAAACGCTATGGGTACCCATTATTCCTCTTGCTGGCCCTGCTGCTGACGGCAGGCACACCGGCGCTCGCCGGCGCCCCGCTGCCGGACATCCCCGAAGCGATCAAGGGTGAGCAATGCGTGGAAGACACCGAGTTCATGCGCCGCAATCACATGGAGCTGCTCGAACACCAGCGTGACGACACCGTGCGACGCGTCATTCGGACCAAGAAGCACAGCCTGAAGAACTGCTTCACCTGCCATGTGGTGAAGGGTGACGACGGCAAGGCGATCACGGTCAGCGACCCACGCCACTTCTGCCGCGAGTGTCACGACTACGCGGCCGTGCAGGTGGACTGCTGGCAGTGCCACGTGTCCACCCCCGAGATCCCGGTAAGGGGAGGACAGCCATGAGCGGCGAAAAGGACATGAGCGACAACAAGATCGACAGCTACAAACGCCGTTTCCTCGGCCAGAGCGCCGCCATTGCCGGCGCTGCGGCGCTGGGTGGCGGCCTCGTGCTCACCAGCGTGGCGCGTGCCCGCCCCGCCGATCAGGCCGCCAGCAGCGAAAACCGCTGGGGCCTGCTCATCGACACCAGCAAGTGCGCCAGCGACTGCGACAAGTGCATCAAGGCCTGCGAGATGGAGCATGGCTGGGGACGCGGCAGCAACGACGAACAACATTCATCCCCCGAGCAGAAGGCCCAGTGGATGCGCAAGGTCACGGTGCGCGACCGCGCGACCGGCCACGAAACCTCGCTGCCCATGATGTGCCAGCATTGCGCCTATCCACCCTGTGTGGATGTCTGCCCCACCGGCGCCTCCATGAAGCGTGACGACGGCATCGTGCAGGTGGACAAGCACCGCTGCATCGGCTGCCGCTACTGCATGATGGCCTGCCCCTACAAGGCACGCTCCTTCATCCACGAGGATCTGCACGACCAGAAGACCGGATCACCGCGCGGCAAGGGCACGGTGGAAAGCTGCAACCTGTGCGTCAATCGCGTCGACCGTGGCGAAAACCCGGCCTGTGCCGATGCCTGCCCGGAAAAGGCCATCCTGTTCGGCGATCTCAAGGATGCCAACAGCGACATCGCCCGACATCTGGCCAGCGAGCCGAGTACCGAGATCCGCGGCGATCTGCGCCTCGATCTTGGCGTGCGCTATCAGGGCATCTAACGCGAAATCCATCGAGAGTCACACCATGAAACCAACCACCTTTCGTGAGATTTCCGGTGACAGCACCGGCTATTGGACGCTGCTGGGCTTGCTGGGACTAATAATCGCCGCCGGTCTGGGTGCCGCCTGGTACATGGAGCACAACGGCCACTGGGTCACGGGCATGAACAACCAGATCGTCTGGGGCATGCCGCACGTATTCGCCGTGTTCCTCATCGTCGCCGCCTCCGGCGCGCTCAATGTCGCCTCCATGGCCTCGGTGTTCGGACGCACCGCGCTCAAACCCCTGTCGCGTCTCTCCGGTCTGCTCGCCATCGCCCTGCTGGCCGGCGGCCTGATGGTGCTGGTGCTCGATCTGGGGCATCCCGACCGTCTTATCATGGCCATGATGAACCTCAACTTCATGTCCATCTTCGCCTGGAACATCATTCTCTATAACGGTTTCTTCATCATCGTCGCGGTCTATCTGTGGACCATGATGGAACGCCGCGGAAACCGTTTCACCCACAGTGCCGGTCTGTTTGCCTTCCTCTGGCGCCTGATTCTCACTATGGGTACCGGCTCCATCTTCGGTTTTCTGGTTGCCCGTCAGGCCTACGACGCCGCCATCATGGCGCCCATGTTCATCGCCCTGTCCTTCTCCTTCGGCCTCGCCATCTTCATGCTGGTGCTGTTCGCCAGCTACCGCTGGGGGGGACGGCCTCTTGGCGATTACATAATTATTCGTATGCAGCGCCTACTCGGCCTGTTCGTGGTCGCCGCGCTGTTCTTTGTCGTCGTTTACCACCTCACCAACCTGTACGCAGCGGAACACCGTGACGTGGAGCACTTCATCCTCGACGGCAACAATGTCTACAGCGGCCTGTTCTGGGTGGGATACATCCTGCTCGGCAGCCTGGTTCCCATGGCCATCGCCTGGTTCAGTCCCTTCCGTGCCTCCATCGGCTGGGCCACCACCGCCGCCGTGCTGGTGGTCACCGGCGGCATGGCCATGATCTACGTGATCATCATTGGCGGTCAGGCCTACCCCCTGCAGTTGTTCCCGGGCAAAGAGGTCAGCAGCAGTTTCTTCGACGGCGTGGTCAACCCCTACTCACCCACCCTGGCGGAAACCCTGCTGGGCATTGGCGGCATCGGCATTGCCCTCGCCATCGTGGTGGTCGGCATCCGCCTGCTCAAGTTCCTGCCCCTGAGCCTGGAAGATGCCCGGGTCGATCCACACTACAAGGCGGACGAGGCGTAGCCGGCACACGAACCGCGGCTCTGTAGGAGCGGGCCATGCCCGCGATGCATTTTGCCGAAAACGGGATGAAACGCAGAGGTCGCAGAGGCGCAAAGGACGCAAAGAAAAGCTGTTCAAAAACCTTTGCGTCCTCTGCGCCTCTGCGTTCTTTGCGTTAATTCTCACTGTCGAGAAAGGCATATCGCGGGCATAGCCCGCTCCTACACGACTCCGTGGGTCATTGTGCAGAATAGGCTAGAATCTACGACCACACAGCTCCCAAACTCTGGACATATCATGCAAACCGAACACCCATTCGCCCAATACGTTCGCATCCTCGGCAAGGGCAAGAACGGTTCCCGTGCCCTCACCCAGGAAGAGGCCCTCGACTCCTTCCGCATGGTGATGAACGGCGAGGTGCTGCCCGAGCAACTCGGCGCCTACCTGATGCTGCTGCGCGTCAAAGAGGAAGAACCGGAGGAGCTGGCCGGCTTCATCCGCGCCGTGCGCGAGACCATTGAACTGCCCGCCGATGCGCCCAGGGTGGACCTGGACTGGTCGTCCTACGCCGGCAAGCGCCGTCAGCTGCCCTGGTTCATCCTCAGCACCCTGCTGCTGGCGCAGAATGGCGTGAAGATCTTTATGCATGGCGCCAGTGGCCACACCGCCGGGCGGCTCTACACCAAGGACGTGCTGAGCGAGCTGGGCATCGCTCCCTGCACCTCGCTGGCCCAGGCCGCGCAGCTCATCACGGACACCGGCTTTGCCTACCTCGATCTCGAATTCCTCTCGCCCAAGCTGCATGAAATCATCGAGATGCGCCCCCTGCTCGGCCTGCGCTCGCCGGTGCACACCATCGCCCGCATGCTCAACCCCTTTGATGCAGATTATGTGATGCAAGGCATCTTCCACCCGGGTTATCGCCCCATGCATCAGGAAGCCGCCCTACTGCTCGGTATGCCGCATCTGGCCGTGATCAAGGGTGACGGCGGCGAGATCGAGCGCAACCCGGACGCCCCCTGCCTGGTGCAGAGCGTGCACGACGGCGAAATGACCGACGAGGAATGGCCGGCCCTGTTCAACACCCGACACATGAAGGACGAGGGGCTCAATGTGTCACGCCTGCGTGATCTGTGGGAAGGTTCGGATGACGACGAATATGGTACCGCCGCCGTGATCGGCACCACCGCCATCGCCCTCAAGCTACTGGGGCGTGCCGATAGCATCACCGATGCCGAACGCCAGGCCGATGACCTGTGGCAGGTGCGATCCAGGGAACGCTTCGGCGCCGCGGCCTGATCACCACGGGACCAACACCTGTCATGTCGCAGATCTTCATCACCGCCGCCCACAAGTCCTCGGGCAAGACCACCCTCAGCATCGGTCTCTGTGCCGCTTACCGCCTGCGTGGCCTGGACGTGCAGCCATTCAAGAAGGGGCCGGACTACATCGATCCCATGTGGCTGTCACGTGCCGCCGGCCGCGACTGTCACAATCTCGATTTCCACACCATGAGCCGGGCGGAGATCCTGCGCACCGCCCAGCGCCACGGCGGCGATGCCGACCTCTGCCTCATCGAGGGCAACAAAGGGCTCTATGATGGCCTTGACCTGGACGGCAGCAACAGCAACGCCGCCCTCGCCACCCTGCTGCACTCGCCGGTGATCCTGGTCATCGACGCCCAGGGTATGACGCGCGGCATCGCGCCGCTGATCCTCGGTTATCAGGCCTTCGCCCCGGAGGTGAACATCGCCGGGGTGATCCTCAACCAGCTCGGCGGCCGCCGCCACGAGGCCAAGCTGCGCACGGTCATCGAACACTACACCGACGTGCCGGTGATCGGCGCCGTGCACCGCAATCCGGCGCTGCAGATCCGTGAACGCCACCTCGGCCTGATACCCAGCAACGAGGCCCAGGCCGTCAAACGGCAAATAGATGCCATGGCGCAGGCCATCGAGGCCCAGGTCGATCTGCACAGACTGCAGGCCATCGCCGACACCGCCCCCCTGCCCACCGCCGCACTGCTCATGGAGCCCCGCCGGCCCACTGCCGACCTGCGTATCGCCATCGCCCAGGATGCCGCCTTCGGCTTTTATTATCCGGGCGATCTCGACGCCTTCGCCCAGGCCGGCGCCGAACTGCTGCCCTTCGATACCCTGCACGACAGCAAGCTGCCCGCCGACATCGACGGTCTGTTCATCGGCGGCGGCTTTCCCGAGACCCAAATGCCGGCGCTGGAGGCCAACACCGCCCTGCGGCAGGACATCCGCCGCGCCATCGACGGCGGCCTGCCCACCTATGCCGAATGCGGCGGTCTGATGTACCTGACCCGTAGCGTGGCATGGAAGGGCCATCGCTGCGAGATGGTCGGCGCCCTGCCCGCCGACAGCGTCATGCACGAGCGCCCGCAGGGCCGTGGTTATGTACAATTACAGGAAACCGGCCACATGCCCTGGGCCACGGCATCAACGCCGCGGGACATCAAGGCGCATGAATTCCATTATTCAGCACTGGAAAATCTGCCCGATAACCTCCCGTTCGCCTATACGGTGAAACGTGGTGCAGGTATCGATGGCCGGTACGACGGCCTCATCCACCGCAATGTGCTGGCCTGTTATGCTCATCTGCGAAACGTGGAAGGCAATCGATGGGTCGCACGCTTCGTCGATTTCGTGCGCCAGAAAAAGGCCATCGAACAAGAACCCTGTAGGGTGGGCACTGCCCACCATTATTAGCCACCCCAACACCCTGGTGGGCGATGCCCACCCTACAAATGCCACTGTTCATCAAATAGCATAACCTAGAGTAGAGACCATGAGCCTGATCACACTATCCGCCAGCGCCATCGAGCAGATCAAACAGTCCATCCAGCAAGGCGACACCGAAGGCTTGGCTCTGCGCCTCGCGGCAAAAATAAATGCCGATGAAAGTATCGAATACGGCATGGGCTTCGATGAAGCCAGTGATGACGATGCCCGGGAAACCATCGACGGCATCCATATCGCCATCGCCCCCAATTGTGTGGAACTGCTCAACGGCACACACATGGATTATGTCGAGCTGGAACCCGGCCAATATCACTTCATCTTCCTCAACCCCAACGATCCCAACTACAAACCGGCCACCGAAGACGGTGTTCTTGACCAATCTTCCTGAGTACAGACCCGGTGCTGAAAGAACAACACCCGAGCACTGAACCCCAGGGCGACAAAGAGCGCCGCCGCCACAAACGCTCGGCGGTCAACAGCGAACTGTTCGGCCCTCTGGCCGGACTGGTACTGGTACTGGTGTCCATCACCCTGTTCGGTTTTGCCGGCCAGCACTGGCCATCACTGGCGGAGACCCTGCTGGTGCTGCAAGTGCTGGCCGCCGCCAGCGGCCTGGCACTGATCGCCCTCACCCTGCAACGCATCAAGAGCCACCTGCTACAGCCACTGGAACAACTGCGCGACTGGGCGCAAAAGATGCGCAGCGGCAATCTGTCGGCACGCGTGCCCCAGCCTCGTCACGGCGAGTTCGCCGCTCTCGCTCGCGACATCAATAACCTTGGTGAATCACTGCGCTCCCTGACCCGGGAAATGGACGATCGCGTCAATCAACAAACCCTGCGCCTGCAGCGCAAGAAGCGCTCGCTGGAAATCCTCTACGACGTGGCCGCGCGCAGTAACGCCGCGCAGGATCTGGATGAACTGCTGACGGTCTTTCTGCACACTCTTACCGAGATCGTCTACGCCCACGCCGGCACCGTGCGCCTGCTCACCGACGACAATCAGATGCGCCTGATCAGCAGTGTCGGCCTGGACGACGCCACCATCGAGGAAATCCGTCTGGTACCCATCGAACGCTGCCTGTGTGCACAGGAATTCGACCGCAACATGATCGTCTGTCAGAACGACCACAATCATTGCCCCAACGTGGTGAATGACCTTCTGTTCGCCGGCGACAAGCTGGAAAACATCGCCATTCCCCTGCGCTATCAGAACCGCACCCTCGGCATCTACAACCTGTTCGTGGAGAAACTTGGCCTCGCCGACCGCGCCGACATCAAAGACATCCTCACCAACATCGGCCAACACCTCAGCATGGCCATCGCCAAATCCCGCTGGGACGAGGAATCCAAACGCATATCCATCATGCAGGAACGCACCATGCTGGCCCACGAGCTGCACGATTCCCTGGCGCAGACCCTGGCCAGCCTGCGCTTCCGCATCAGCGTGATTCAGCAGGCCTGCCACGCCGGTGATATCAGCAGCGCCAGGGCGGAAATCGACCAGCTCAGGGGTGGCCTGGACGAGGCCAACCTCGAACTGCGCGAACTGCTCAGCCACTTCCGTATCCGCATGGACGAGCGCGGCCTGATCCCGGCCATCGAAAGCCTCGTCGAGCGTTTCAAGAAGGAGTGCGACATCCACATCTTCTTCCAGAACGAATGCCAGGACCTCAATCTGCCACCGGTACAGGAGGTACACCTGCTGCACATCATCCAGGAATCGCTGGCCAACATCCGCAAACACAGTGGTGCGGAAAACGTACGCGTGATGATTCGCTGTCAGCCCGGGCAGTTTTTCCACGTCCTCATCGAAGACGACGGCATGGGCATCAGCAGCGAGGTGTGCAATGGTCAGCCTGGCGAGCATGTGGGGCTGACCATCATGAAAGAACGCGCCAACCGCATCGGCGCCGAACTGAATATCGAAAGCGAAGTGGGCGAAGGCACGCGGGTTGAATTAAAGCTACAGTACGGTCAGGATGACAATAGCGGCATGCAGGATATATTTAACCGGGAGGACAACCATCCACCCCTGTAATCATCATGCCCATCACCACCCTGCAGCCTGCGTAATACGGATCACACTGACGGAGCATTCAATGCGGGTTTTACTTATCGATGATCACACCCTGTTCCGGCTCGGCCTGAAAAACCTGTTGGAACGCAGCGGTATCGACGTCGTCGGCGCCGCCAGCACCGGCCACGAAGGCCTGAAGATCGTTCACGAAGCCAAGCCGGAGGTGATCCTGCTGGACATGCGCATGCCCGACATGGATGGTCTCAGTGTGCTGAAAAAACTGCGTGAAAGCGGTGTCGAAGCCCCCATCGCCATGCTCACCACCAGCAGTGAGGAACGCGACCTGGTGGAATCCCTACGCAACGGCGCGCAGGGCTATCTACTCAAGGACATGGATCCGGAAGACCTGGTGGCCGCGCTGCAGCGCATCGTCGATGGCGAAACCGTGGTCACCCCGCAGCTGGCCGGCACCCTCGCGCGCGCCCTCACCGGCAAGATCGAAGAAACGGAGGAAGAGGAAACGCCGCTGTCCGAACTAACCCCGCGCGAAACCGAAATCATCGAACACCTCGCCGAAGGTCAAAGCAACAAGGTCATCGCCCGCGAACTCGGCATCACCGACGGCACCGTAAAACTGCACGTCAAGGCCATCCTGCGCAAACTCAACATAAGCTCACGCGTGGAAGCCGCCGTCATCGCCGTGGAACAGGGCCTCGGCCGCCGCCGGCCGCCGCCTCGGCGCTGAAACTTTAGCTTCGCCCGAGGCGAAAACAATGTCCCACACAACCTTCAAACAGAACACGACATGCGAAAAACCTACACCGACCTGGTCAACGAGTGCCTGCCCCACATCCGCGAACTGTTTCCCTGGGATCTCGAAGAAGAACTAGCCAATGGCAAAGAGCTACTTCTGGTAGACGTCAGCGAGCCTTACGAATACGCGCGATACCACATCCCCGCCTCCATTAACGTGCCGCGCGGCATCCTCGAAGCCGCCTGTGACTGGGACTACGACGAGACCGTACCGGAACTGGCACGCAGCCGCGACACCACCATCGTCGTCATCTGCCGCTCCGGCAACCGCAGTGCCCTGGCCGCCGACACCCTGCAGCAGATGGGCTTCACCAAGGCACGCTCGCTGAAAACCGGTCTGCGTGGCTGGAACGATTACGACCAGCCATTGGTGGATATCAGCGACCAGCCTGTCGATGCCGACGACGCCGATGAAATGATGACCACCAAGCTGCGTCCGGAACAGATGTCGCCGGCCTGAGTCGATGTAATTACTCCGCGACACTTCCCGGTTAGCATCAAACCAACAAACAGATTGATTGTAGGAACGGCTTCAGCCGCGATAGGCTTATTAAAGACACTTCGTAACTACTCACCACAGAGGCACGGAGAACACAGAGAATGCATCGATGGGATGAACATCGGGTGAAGGCACGGGTGTCACAGCGCACGCTACAGGCAGGTGTAGTGTGCGCTGTGCGCACAAGATGGATATCAAATTCCCCCGTACTCTCCATGTTCCTGTGGTGAGCTGAATAGTTACCAGAACTCAAACATAGCCCCCCGCAAAAAATAGTCGATTTCAACAAACCGGTTGGCCGACATGCGGTACAAGACGGCAGCATGATACTTTACATCCCCCCGCCCATTGCTTAACGTAGACGGTCTTTTTTCATCCGCAGATCGAGCAAGAAGTTCCCAATGGCACAATACGTCTACACCATGAACCGCGTGGGCAAGGTCGTCCCGCCCAAGCGGGAGATCCTCAAGGATATCTCCCTGTCTTTTTTCCCCGGCGCCAAAATCGGCGTGCTGGGTCTCAACGGCTCGGGCAAGTCCACCCTGCTGCGTATCATGGCGGGCATCGACACCGACATCCTCGGCGAGGCCCGTCCGCAACCCGGCATCAAGATCGGCTTTCTGTCGCAGGAGCCGGAGCTGGATGACAGCAAGGACGTACGCGGCAACGTGGAACAGGCCCTGGGCGATATCACCGCGGCGCAGAAGCGTCTCGACGAGGTCTACGCCGCCTATGCCGAGCCGGATGCCGACTTTGATGCCCTGGCCGCCGAACAGGCCGAACTGGAGGCCATCCTGCAGGCCAGCGACGGCCACAACATCGAGCGCACCCTGGAGATCGCCGCCGACGCCCTGCGCCTGCCGCCGTGGGATGCCGACGTCAGCAAGCTGTCCGGCGGCGAGCGCCGCCGTGTAGCGCTGTGCAAGCTGCTGCTGTCCAACCCCGACATGCTGCTGCTGGACGAGCCCACCAACCATCTCGACGCCGAATCCGTGGCCTGGCTGGAACGCTTCCTGCACGACTACCCCGGCACCGTGGTGGCAGTAACCCACGACCGCTACTTCCTCGACAACGTGGCCGGCTGGATCCTCGAACTGGACCGCGGCCACGGCATCCCCTGGGAAGGCAATTACTCCTCCTGGCTGGAACAGAAGGAACAGCGCCTGGAACAGGAAGAACGCAGCGAGAACGCCCGCATCAAGGCCATGAAGGCCGAGCTGGAATGGGTGCGCAGCAATCCCAAAGGCCGCCACGCCAAGAGCAAGGCGCGTCTGGCGCGCTTCGAGGAACTGAGCAATCAGGACTACACCGCGCGCAACGCCACCAATGAGCTCTTCATCCCGCCCGGCCCGCGCCTCGGTGATCTGGTGATCGAGGCCACGGATGTCAAAAAGGGCTTTGACGACCGCCTGCTCTACGAGAACCTCAACTTCAACCTGCCCCGAGGCGGCATCGTCGGCATCATCGGCCCCAACGGCGCCGGCAAGACCACCCTGTTCCGCATGATCACCGGCGAGGAAAAGCCGGACGGCGGTGAACTGAAGATTGGCGAGTCGGTGAAGATCGCCTGCGTCGATCAGTCCCGCGATGCACTGGATGGCAGCAAAACGGTGTGGGAAGAGATTTCCGGCGGTCACGACAACATGCAGATCGGCACGATGGAAGTGAACTCCCGCGCCTATGTCGGCCGTTTCAACTTCAAGGGTTCCGACCAGCAGAAACGCGTCGGCGATCTCTCCGGCGGCGAACGCAACCGCGTGCATCTGGCCAAACTACTGGCCGCCGGCGGCAACGTGCTGCTGCTCGACGAACCCACCAACGACCTCGACGTAGAGACCCTGCGCGCCCTGGAAGAGGCCCTGCTGGACTTCCCCGGCTGCGCCGTGGTGATCTCCCATGACCGCTGGTTCCTCGACCGCGTCGCCAGCCACATCCTCGCCTTCGAGGGCGACAGCACGGTGACTTGGTTCGAGGGCAACTACGCCGACTACGAGGCCGACCGCAAACGCCGCCTGGGCGCCGAGGCCGACCAGCCGCATCGGATGAAATACAA
>VAPL010560480.1_pt1 | contig 10840 bp, 13 predicted proteins | sample 3395061 | NCBI WGS metagenome assembly VAPL01 (sample SAMN08290444, study PRJNA428436) | hydrothermal vent metagenome | isolation source: Deep-sea hydrothermal vent chimney 2 | place: Pacific Ocean: Juan De Fuca Ridge | depth 2182 m m
GCTCTTCTAGTACCTTTAAAAGTGAATTTTGAGCATAAATATTATAATTTTTAGCACCCAATATTAAAATCTTTTTATCACTTTCAGCAATATAAGCCTCTTTAATAACATTTTTAGCATCATCTAATAAAAAATCATCTTTTAGATAAAATTTACAATTTTTGTGTGCTAGTTCTACTTCAAGATGCTTATATGCCTTTTGCAAATTTTTGCAAACAAGGATATAGCTTTGTAATTGTTTTTTACTCTGTGTCAAAATCAACCTCTGCAAAAAGCAAAGCGTTTATACTTTTATCCAATAACTTATATAGTTGAATCAATTTAATATCTAAATTTTCATCATTTGAAGAGAGAAAGAAGCTATTTTGTAACTGCTCATCCATAACCCAAATAAAACTATCATCTTTTCTCTTTGCAATTTGCATCTTTATATTATTATTTTTACCAATAAAAAAATATATGTAACCTTGAGGGAATGTTTGATACAATAGATTTTCCAAAAGTTCGATATCATCTTTCGTTTTTATACTATTTAGTGATGGATATATGGACTTTAAAGAGATAAATGGTAAAAGTGGTCTATTTTTACTAAGTTTATTTATATCATTTAACATATAATCGCAAAACCACTCTCTATCATCATCAGTCACCACAAGTATAGTATGTCCATCAAGTAGATTTTTTAACATAGAGATATTTAATGGAACCCACTCAAATCTCTTCTCCTCCATCCAGCTCATCACTGAGCCATTCTTTCTTATATTATCAAGTGTCCACTTTAAGAATTTTTGCATTTATGGCACCTCTACTTGTCTAATTTATATGCATCATGAAGTGCCCTAACAGCCAATTCGCCATATTTTTCATTAATTATCATAGAGACTTTTATCTCACTTGTACTTATCATCTCTATATTTATACTCTCTTCGGCTAGCGTATCAAAAGCAGTACATGCTACACCGCTATGTGACTTCATGCCCACACCTACTACGGAGACTTTTACAACATTTTTATCAAATTCTACACTCTGAGAAGCCCCTATGTCGCTCATCGCTTTGCTTGTAATATCAAGTTCATCCTGATAAATTGTAAAGCCTAAATTAGTTGAACCATCAACTCCAACATTTTGTATAATCATATCAACATTGACACCTTCTTGTGCTAATTTTCTAAAAATTTCTGCTGCAATTCCTGGTTTGTCAGATATCCCTCTTAGCGTAACTCTTGCTTGGTTTCTATCTATTGCAATCCCACTAACTAACGGTTTTTCCATGATATCCTCTTCTTTTAAAATATATGTGCCCTCATCCTCGTTGAAGCTACTTCTTGTAACTAAATTTACATTTAATTTTTTAGCTAATTCAACTGATCTTGCTTGCAAAACTTTTGCACCTAAACTTGCAAGTTCAAGCATTTCATCATAACTTATTTCATTTAATTTTTTAGCCTTTGGTTCAATCCTAGGATCGGTCGTATATATGCCATCAACATCTGTATAAATTTCGCATATATCAGCTTTTAACGCCCCTGCAATTGCAACAGCACTCAAATCACTTCCTCCTCTGCCAAGTGTTGAAACTTCACCAATTTCGGTAATGCCCTGAAATCCAGCAACTACGACAATTTTACCTTTCTTTAACTCCTCTTTCATAGTTTTTGTATATATATGTTCAATTCTTGCTTGTGTGTGTTTAGCATCTGTTATAATTCCTGCTTGTCTTCCACTCAAAGCAGTCGACTCATAACCCATTTCCGTAAGCGCTATAGCCAAAAGTGCACTCGTTACTCTCTCTCCTGAACTAAGTAACAAATCCATCTCTCTGCTTTTTGGATTTGCACTAAATTCACTCGCTAAATCCACTAATTTATTAGTTTCTCCACTCATCGCAGAGACAACTACTACTAGGTCGTTTCCCAATATTTTTCTATTTACAATTCTTTTTGCAACCTCTTTTATCCTCTCAACACTACCGACACTAGTGCCACCATACTTTTGCACAATGAGCATTTTATAAATAACCCTCTTTCTTAAAATAATTAATAACTTTTTGATACGCTGGCCGCTTAAAATAAGTAACCAATTCAAATATATCTTTTTGCTTTACAAACTTATAAGCATCAAATTCTGGATGTTTAGTATTTAGATTTATTTTTGCATCATCTTTTAATTTAACCAAAAAATAGCTCTGTCTCTGTCCATCAAATGGATACATTCTCTTGGCTATAGTTTTTGGAAAATCATAACTAATCTCTTCAGGATATTTGGATAATATCTCTATTTTATTTGTACCAATTTCTTCTTTAAGTTCTCTTAAAAGTGCGTCCTTAGCACTCTCCCCCTCATCTATTCCGCCTTGTGGAAATTGCCAAACATCCTCTATGTCATTTCGTCTAGCAATAAAAAATTCACAAGCCAATGGATACTTGCTTGATAGGACAACTGCAGCCACATTTGGTCTATATTTTTTTATTTCTGACATGTTTAGCTTTCCACTATATTATTTTAGATAAAATGATACCAAAAAAGTGATTATTAAGGACTTAAATGCTTGCATACCTCCATATACCCTTTTGTGATAGCAAGTGTTATTATTGTGCATTTAACTCTTATGTTGATAAATTTGATCTGAAAATACTATATATGCAAGCTTGTGCAAAACAGTTGAAATCTGAATTATTGCTCTTTAAGCCAAAGAAAAATAGTATTAAATCACTTTTTATTGGTGGCGGAACTCCCTCTACTATAGCACCTGAATTGTTCGCTACCTTTTTTGATACACTACAACCATATTTATGTCAAAATGCTGAAATAACTACGGAAGCAAATCCAAATTCAGCAACAACTTCATGGCTTAAGGGCATGAAAAAACTAGGAGTAAATAGAGTTAGTTTCGGGGTACAAAGTTTTAATGAAGAAAAACTAAAATTTCTTGGAAGAAACCACAACAAATCTCAAGCGCTAAATGCAATAAATAGAGCAAAACAGATAGGATTTCAAAATATCTCACTTGATTTTATATATGGAACTAATTTTGATACAAAAGAGTTATTGATAAAAGATATAAAGATTGCACAAAGCTTACCAATAAATCACATAAGTGCTTATTCACTAACTATTGAAAAAAATACTCCCTTTTACACAACTCCAAAAGTTGCGGTTGATTCAATAGAGTTAGCATCTTTTTTTACAAATTCTATAGTAAATAGCGGTTTCCCTCAATATGAAATATCAAATTTTGGCATATATAACAGCATACACAATCTTGGGTATTGGAAATATAACGACTATATTGGTATAGGTGCTGGAGCGGTTGGCTTTCTAAAAAACAGAAGATTTTATCCCTCCAAAAACATAGAAGAATATATCAAAAAACCTACTAAAAAAGAGATAGAAAATCTAAATCAAGAAGATACACATATAGAAAAAATCTTTCTAGGATTAAGAAGTAAGATTGGTATAAATCTCAATGAATTCAATACAAAAGAGATTAAAAATATAAACATACTTGTGCAAAATAATAAATTAAAAATTAAAAATAACAGAGCCTATAACAATAACTATTTTTTAAGTGATGAAATTGCTCTTTTTATCATAGACTAACCAAGCTAATTATTTTTTATCAGTCTATTGTAAATATCAACAACTGTTTCTGATATCTCTTTGTTTGGTGCACTTGCAACTCTATAATCAACAAAACCCAATTTTTCAGCAATCTGCTTATACTCTATATCCAATTCAAATTTTGTTTCAGAATTATCAATTAAAAAAGCTATAGGGTAGATTATTACTCTTGTCTTCTCAAGCTCCTCTAGTTTATCATCAAGATATGGTTTTATCCACTCAACTGGTCCTAACCTTGACTGATACGCAAGATGGGTTTTGTAGAAATATATATTTTGTTTTATCAACTCTTGCCTTGCAAAAAAAACATTTTGTTTTATTTGCTTCATGTATGGATCACCATTGTCAATAATTTTTTGCGGTAATCCATGAGCTGAAAAAATAAGCTCAAACTCGCTTGCATCATCATCTCCAAGAGCCTCTTTTATCTTTTTTACAATTATTTGATTATAAACTTCACTATCATAATACCTGTCTATAACTCTAAATTTATCTCTTTTTATCCCTAAAATATCAGCATATTTAAACAAATCGTCTAACGAAGATTGTGTTGTTGTACTCGAAAAATGGGGATACAAAGGGATAATATAAAATCTATCATAATCCTTGATTTTTGCAAGAACATCCTTTGCAAAAGGGGGAGTATAGCGCATAATATATCGAACATCAATCTCTAATTTTGATTTTAAAATCTCGACTAGCTCTTTTGTAAACTCAACAATGGGTGATTTGCCACCAATTGCTTCATAGTTTTTTATTGCTTTTTTTAATCTATTTTTTACTATATAATAAGCGATAAATTTTCTTATAAATTTTGGTGCACCGATTATCGCTTTGTCGTTAAACATATTACTTAAAAAAAGTTTCACTTCAGATAGATTGTTTGGACCACCCATATTTAGCAAAAGTAAGGAGATTTTCATGATTTAACTATTCCCAAAATTTTTCTAACATTATACTATATTTATCTTTTTTTGATTAAAAATAAGATATAATCCACTCTTTAACTTAATAAGGTGTAAATTATGTTTGGTATGGGTTTTAGTGAATTACTTTTGATTGGAGTTATTGCTGTCCTTTTTTTAGGTCCAGATAAACTACCAGAAGCCATGGTTCAAATTGCAAAATTTTTTAAAAGCTTTAAAAGCAGTATCAATGAGGCTAAGATTTCAATCGAGCAAGAGGTAAAAATGCAAGAGCTAAAAGAAGATGCACTAGAGTACAAAAAACAACTTACTTCAGCTGCAAATAGCGTCAAAAAACAACTATCTCTTGATGAAATAGATGAAATAAAAAGTGCTACAAAAGATATTAGCAAATCCATAAAAGATTTAAAAGATGATGCAGTAAATACAAAAAAAATTATACAAGACCCCATGAATAAAAATAGAATAATCACAGATGATGACAAGGCAGGCATCTAATGTTTGATGAATTAAGACCTCACTTGGCGGAACTTAGAAAAAGACTTGGTATTTCAATAGCTGCCGTATTTATTCTGTTTTTTGTATGTTTTTCTTTTTGGGAACCACTTTTAGCTTGGATGATAGCACCATTAAACGGAGTGTTACCTGAGGGTTCACATGTAATTTTTACAAAACTTCAAGAGCCCTTTTTTACAGCAATTAAAGTATCTTTTTTTGCTGCATTGATGCTTGCATTGCCTATAATATTTTGGCAATTTTGGCTTTTTATATCACCTGGACTATATGACAAAGAGAAGAGATTGGTTTTGCCTTTTGTTTTTTTCGCAACTTTAATGTTTCTAACAGGTGCAGCATTTTGTTACTATGTCGTTGTGCCAATTGGTTTTAATTTCCTTATAAACTTTGGTGCACAACTTTTTACAGCATTTCCTAGCATTGGTGAATATGTTGGATTTTTTACAAAACTTTTATTTGGTTTTGGTATAGCATTTGAACTCCCTGTCATAACATTCTTCTTTGCAAAATTAGGACTTGTTGACGATAAAGCACTTATAGGATTTTTTAGGTATGCTATCATCATAATTTTTGCAGTCTCAGCAGTTCTTACGCCTCCAGATGTTCTTACTCAATTTTTAATGGCAGGACCACTTGTTGTTTTATATGGTTTATCAATAATTGTTGGAAGAATGGTAAATCAAGCTGAAAAAAATAGTGAAGAAGATGAAAAAAAAGATAAAGATGAAAAAAAAGAGTTAGAGGTTAAAGAATAATTGCTTGAGCCTTTAAAAGTTTCTACATATGATTACTTTTTGCCCCAAGAGCTTATAGCATCACATCCGACTCCAAATAGAGATGATGCTAGAGTTTTGGTGTATAATAGAAAAAAAGGTAAGATTGTTCATACAACTTTTAAAGAGATTTTAAATTTTTTCCCACATGATACCGCTGTAGTTATAAATGAAACTAAAGTTGTAAAAGCTAGAATATACGGTAAAAAGCACAGTAGTGGGAAAATTGAACTATTGCTTAATTCACCTCTTCAAGATAATCTATATTCTGTTTACATCAAAGGAAAAGTTTCAAAAGATACAAAACTTTTTTTTGATAATGGGCTTAAAGCAAATGTAAAAGAGCTTAAAACTGATGGAAGTAGAGTTGTAGAATTTTTTCAAAACAGAAAAAAAATAGATACAAATGAGCTTTTTGATATCTTAGAAGAGATAGGACATATCCCTCTACCTCCATATATAAAAAGAGAGGATAATAAAGAAGATATAAATGATTATCAAAGTATTTTTGCCAAAAATAGAGGTGCAGTTGCTGCCCCAACCGCTTCACTGCATTTTAGTAGCGAAAAATTCGAAGAATTAAAACAAAAATTTGAAACTAAAAAATTAACCCTTCATGTTGGAGCTGGAACATTTAAACCTGTTACTTGTGATAATATCGCCAATCATAAGATGCATAGTGAATTTTTTAGCATTAACAACGATACTTTGGATCTAATAAAATCTGACAAACCCATACTTGCCATTGGAACAACAGTAACTAGAACGGTTGAATACTGTTTTAGAAATACTAAAAGCGATGGGTATTGCGATCTCTTTTTACATCCACAAAATTGTCCATTAAGAGTAAATCATCTATTAACAAACTTTCACTTACCAAAGTCGACACTCATTATGCTAGTGGCATCTTTTATCGGTATTGAAAAAACTTTGGAATTGTACGAAATGGCCGTAAAAGAGAGATATAGATTCTTCTCTTACGGCGATGCAATGTTGATTATATAGTCATATCCAAGAGTGAACCTATCATCTTGTTTTCTGTCTTGATAGCTTCGGTATTTGCCTCAACTCCTTTGGTAATTGAAATCTGATCTGTTAACTCTTTTGATAAATCTGTTCCACTTTGAGTTTGACTCGAATTTGCAACAACTTCACCATTTTCATTATCCAAAGTAGTTTCAGTAGCTTCAAAATCATTTGTATTTACATTTGCAATATTGTTTGAATTATTTGACATCCAGTTATTGTGTGCTCCAATTGAGCTAACATTTACTTGCATTACTACCTCCTTATTTATAAAATAGTACTCTACTATAACCTATAAAAAATTAAAATATGGTTAAAAAAATAGAGTATGGGTGTTTGGTCAGTTAGATACTTAGATATCTTTCTAATATAATTTTAGCGGCAATTGAATCAATCTTACCATCTCTTTTTTGCTTTATAGCCCCTCTCATGAGTTCCTTTGCTTCAACACTAGAATTGTATTCATCTTGATAAAAAATTTTTCCGCTAAAGTTTAAAAGCGAAATAAAATGCTCTACTCTTCTTTGCATCTCTTCACTACTTGAGCCTCCTTTTGGAATACCAACAATTAAAACATCTATTTGCCATTCATTTAAAAATTCATCTACTTCACAAGCGGCTTGGTTTCTATTTTTTCTTATAATTGCATTTTGTGGAACAACTATATCGCTCCCAAGACAAATCGCTACCCCAACTCTTTTAAGTCCAATATCAATACAAGCATATCTCACAGCACTATCACTTTTAAGTTTTTTATCTCTATTTTACCACTTAATTCATACTCATATATCTTATCACCAAATTTTTCGATTGCATCTTGCAAAGAGCTATTTTGTTCACAAAAATCCAAAATTTTATCTTTTTGTTTCTCAATTTTTCCAAACATATTTGCAAATTTTTCTATGTCATAAATTGCAGTTGCTAAGCCATCACGCAAGAGAGCATTAGTACCAAGCGAATCTTCTAGTCTATGCGGCAAAACATATATCTTTTTGCCATATTTTTGTGCTATTTCAACACTTCTCATGGAGCCGCTATTTAAGTCAGCTTGGGCAACAACAAGAACTTCACCAAGTGCTACTACAATTCTGTTTCTTAGAACAAAACTGTACTTTGTTGCTGGTGTATTTGCTCCATATTCACTTAAAAGCAACGACTCTTTTTCCATGCTTTTTAAAAGTGAAAAATTTACTTTTGGATAAATAATATCAAGTGAGTTTGCCATAACTCCGATGGTATTTGGAAATGCTGCTTTATGAGCGAGAGCGTCAACACCCATAGCACCTCCGCTAACAACTACTATACCTCTTTTTTTAAGTGCAACTCCTAGTTTCAAACATAATTGTTTGGTGTAAGATATAGGATGTCTTGTACCTACTATAGAGACTTTTGTAAAATTTAAAAGAGATAAATTTCCTTTATAGAAAAGATTTTTAGGCTTATTTTTTAAAGACTCTAGCTCTTTTGGTGTCTCTTTTACTATATCAATCATAACTCATCTACATAAACTAATTTTACACCCTTTAAAAATGGTTTGGCTTTTATCAAAACATTTAAGGTGTTTGAGTGAGGATGTCCTATAGCTATAGCATACCCTGTTTTTTTTGCAATTTTTACTGCTTTTTTCAACTGCAAAATTATATCCGCTTTTTTTACTGAATTATCTAAAAAAATATCTCTTGAAAGAAGTTTTACTCCTAACTCTTTGCTGACTATGCCAGCTTTAGTATCAGCGGTAGTTCTGCTATCTACGAAGTGTAGTTTTTGATTTTTCATAATTTTTAAAAGTTTTCTCATAGCAGATAAATTTGAAGTAAATTTACTTCCTGTGTGATTGTTATAATATTTTATCCACGGAAAATCTTTTTTGATTTGCAAAACTCGGTTTTTTATAGTTCTAAAGGAGTCACTCACTAAAAGAGTTTTTGATTCACTATGAGCATAGCTTAAAGCTTCAAGTGGAATATGTATCATTGCAAATTTGAACTGTTTTGAAAAACCTATGGTATCAGGATGTCGCTTGCTTGGTGGAAAAAATGATGGATTTATTTTATATGGGATTTTCTTTATCAATTTTACTTGGTTTAAAAATGAAACATCATCTATGATAATTGCAAGCCTAGGAAGCCCTTTGTATTTAATAGCTTTTTTACTCTTTTTAATGCTCTTTTTTGTATATTGTAAACTCTTTTGAAAGTCATGAATTTCTGAGAGATAATTTTCTTTAACCTCTTTTTTCTCAATAGCATTCTCTATCTTTTCCACAGTTTTTTTTGTTAAAACTTTTGAGATATTTTGCTCTTTTTTCTGAACTATTAAGTTTTTACTTACTCTAATCTTCTCCTCTTCTAGCATCTTTTTCATTTTTGTCATCAACTCTTTTGTTGATTTTTGATTTTCTATAGAGATATGTTGCTGACTTGAACTACTTGATAGATTTTCATAATATTTATATATACCAAAAATAAAAAATAGAGATATAAATAGTAAAAATGCAGCAAACACTACACTCTTAGCAGATGATTTTCTTCTATTTCTCTTTTTACGATGTTTGTGGTTTTTTTTCTTTGTCAAAATTTCTCGCTGTTTTTATATCAGGGGATTAAAATTACCCCTGATATAATATTTTTAATTTTTATCTTTATCTATGATTTTTTTAGAGGTAATCCAAGGCATCATACTTCTTAGTTTATCGCCAGTTTTTTCAATTGAACTTCTTCTAGCATTTGCTCTCTCAGCATTCATTCTAGCGTATCCTGCTTTTCGCTCAAGTATAAAATCTTTTGCAAAAGTTCCATTTTGAATCTCTTTTAAGATTTGTTTCATAGCTCTTTTTGACTCTTCTCCTATGATTTTTGGACCACTTACATAATCACCGTATTCTGCAGTATTTGAGATAGAATATCTCATATCAGCGATACCACCTTGATACATCAAATCGACTATAAGTTTTAGCTCATGAAGACACTCAAAATATGCCATTTCAGGCTCATATCCAGCTTCTGTTAAAGTTTCAAAACCAGCTTGAACTAAAGATGTTATACCTCCACACAATACTGCTTGCTCACCAAATAAATCAGTTTCAGTTTCATCTTTAAAAGTTGTTTCAATTATACCAGTTCTTCCGCCGCCAATTGCACTTGCATAACTTAGTGCAACCTCTTTTGCTTCACCACTAGCATCTTGCTCAACTGCAATCAAATCTGGAATACCGCCACCTGTTACAAATTCATTTCTCACAGTATGCCCTGGAGCTTTTGGAGCAATCATGATGCAGTCAATTCCTTTTGGAGTTTGTATCTGAGAGTAGTGAATATTAAATCCGTGTCCAAAGGCTATAGCACTTCCTGGTTTTAAATTCTCCTTAATCTCGGCATTAAAAATATCAGCCTGCAACTCATCTGGAGTTAAAATCATAATCACATCAGCTTCTTTCGTGGCTTCGCTTACAGTTTTAACTACAAATCCTTTAGCTTCAGCCTTTGCCCAAGAGTTTCCACCCCTCTTTAAACCAACTACCACTTCAACACCGCTATCTCTTAAATTTTCCGCATGAGCGTGTCCTTGCGAACCAAATCCAATCATCGCTACTTTTTTAGAACGAATAACATCTAAGTTACAATCTTTGTCATAATATACAGTAATTGCCATATTTTATCCTTAAGTATAAATTTTTTGTATTTTACCCAAAGTATCTTTAAATATATGTAATACTCGTCTTTTAGGAAGTTATAATATACAAAATAGTAAAATTTAGTAGATTTTTTAAAAAGGCAAATAAAATGGATAGCAGTATATTAAAAAAGATAAAATCTCTTCCGCCGCTAGATGAAACAGTTATTATGATTCAAAGGATTTGTGCCGACAAAAACAGTTCCATGCAAGACTTGGTAAAAGTTGTAGAAAGAGACCCTATGTTAACTGCAAATATACTCAAATCTTCAAACTCTCCTCTATATGGTTTTAGCAAAGACATA
>VAPL010530663.1_pt1 | contig 10838 bp, 5 predicted proteins | sample 3395061 | NCBI WGS metagenome assembly VAPL01 (sample SAMN08290444, study PRJNA428436) | hydrothermal vent metagenome | isolation source: Deep-sea hydrothermal vent chimney 2 | place: Pacific Ocean: Juan De Fuca Ridge | depth 2182 m m
CCAAAGCGGGTTGTTTACTTTTCCGGCTGTATGACCGACCTTGCGTACCCTGAAACCGGCGTCAGCGTTATCGAACGATTGCAAGGGCTTGGCGCCGAGGTAATATTCCCGAAAAAGCAGTTATGTTGCGGAGCTCCATCGTATTACAACGGCGATATGGAGACGACAAAACAGCTCGCCCTGAAAAACATTGAGGTATTAAAAGAGCTTAAACCGGACGCGATAGTATATTCATGCGCCACCTGCGGCGGCATTCTGGGCGAAACATACAGGAAGCTGTTTCCTGACAATAACGACGTTAAGGAACTGGCCGATAAGGTAGTTGATTTTCAGAAACTTCTGCTTGAGCTTCATATCGACGCTTCCTCAGGGGCAAATGAGAGCGGCGACAAACTTAAAGTCACATACCATGACCCGTGCCATTTGAAACGAGGGATGGGGGTGTGGAAAGAACCGCGAGAGCTTTTAAAAAGCCTGCCGAACGTAGAATTCGTGGAAATGGAAGGGGCGGACAGATGTTGCGGCGGGTCGGGAACATTCAGCCTCAACTACCCTAAGATGTCCACCGATATCGGAGCTTTCAAGGCGAACGCCATAAAGAAAAGCGGGGCGGACATTGTGGTCACAGCCTGCCCGTCGTGCCAGCTTCAGCTATCGGACGCGCTCAATAGAAATGGGGTCAAGGTTAAGGTTATGCATACGGCCGACCTTTTAGACACCGTTACCAAACCCTGCGCGAAAGCTCTCGTGTCCGGCGAAACAGGAAATCAGGCCCAGCGAAAGAACCTTGTCCCAGCTAACAAGTAAAAGAACGACCTTTTAAAGCTTCTTTGTATGGTTACGGTTTTACGCAATCAGAAGCCGCGATGCGAAATTGTGAAAACGATAGCCCAAGAAACCGCCGATCCATTTCACTTGGCTGAAATGGATTTGAAACGACAAACGCGATACGGTTTAATGAATTTGGATACAACACAGCTCCGCTAAATCGTAAACATTCCTCTTGTCGCGCTCCGTCCTTAAATGTAACTGTCCCGATATGGCTATCGTTGATAGCTACTTTTATATCCTGTGTTCCCAACGCTCCTGCGGTAATGGACAGACTATAGAAATCGTCTTTACCAAAACTGTTGTCCGGTTTTATTCTCAAATCCACCTGTGGTCCATCCGTCCATCTCCACCCCCTTTCCGGCCAAGACCATTGCCTGCCAAATAGCGCGTTGCCTCCACTGTTGTCGTGAAAGACAGTATCACCAACGGCAAAACTTTTTAGATTGTCTTGCCTTGATTTTCGCTCTAAAACAAACAACATTGATAAAAGCAGAATAGCCAAAAGGGCTACAGTAAACCTACCCTTGCTAGATGTCAGTCGGAGCGCCGCAGGAGCGAATAAGGAAAATACCATTACGATCCACCCGGCAAGGATAAGCCAGCCCATATGCAATCCAAGCTTGGCCGCTTCTTCGTGGAAACCAGAATTTACAGTGAAAAGGAAAATCAAAACCGTTATAAGGACAGCGGAAACGACAAGCCAAACATTCATTCGTAAAACCTGGCTTTTATTTGAAATCGCCTCCGTTTTTTCGCTGATCTGAGCAGATCGCACGAGATATGAAACTATCCAAAAGAGCGCCAACAGAAACGCAAAAGCCAGCAGACGATCATACAGCGGCGTTTCGTTATAACGAAGCCAGTTTATCGACGGCAGGAAACTGTATGCGCCCACTCCAAAAAAATCATGAAAGAAATGATTGTAAAGATCATAATAAAACTCCGGACGAGCTATGCTCCAGAAAGACGAGAATATTCCAAAAATCCCTAGTCCAAAAAACAGAGCCCAACTCCATACTCTATCGATCCGCGCAACAGCGTATGCGCAAAGAGGAGCCATAAACACAGCTATCGGAACAGCGTATCGCAAAGGGATAGACGCGCCACCTTGCCAGTTTTTATAAAACGCCATCATCACGTAAAACCAGATGACCACAAAAATGAATGCAAACGTCAAATCACGAAAAACTTTCCCCTGAGATTTACGCTCTTTTACCGCAAGGAAAGCTCCGGAAATTCCAAATATCAAAATAGGAATGTTGTAAAACAGGCCGCCGGAATCACGATCGAACAACACCGCAAGCGCACCTCCCAGCAGACCGTTTGCCACAGTCAATAAACCGACTTCACCCGATGATGGCGTCCAGGAATCAAAAGCCAGTTTGTTCATTACTTGGCGAAACAACAGCGACAAGGTCATCACAACAACAAACAGAGACGCCATTTTGGGGAAAGAACGTATCCTTACAAAATAAATGATTCCGAAAAGAACGCATAGAGGCACAACCTTATAGTGAAGCCAGGGGAGAAACGCCAAGGCGATTGTAACGACAACCATTGACAGGACCGGCCTCGTTTTTGTATGTGCGATAGCCAAAATAGCCGCAAGCATAAAACCGGCCATCGCAACGTCAGGAAATATCTCGTGACTATATGGCAGCAACGGGTTTGCAAGCGCAAAAAAGAGAGCCGCCCAAAAAGCTGGCCACGCTCGCCCGGTCATTTCGAGGCTGGCAATATACATTAATACCGCAACAACCGAGGAAAGGAGCGCAAGAAAAATCACAACGAAATAGCGCGGTTGGCTGTCGAAATAAACCCCCAGCCTGTAAGCCGGAGCCAAAAGCAGGGGCAAACCATACCCCCACCGCATATATTTTGCCGGTCGCATACCTTCGGGCACCGGATTTCCAGGGCCATACCGGTCAACTGCGTCAAGCCCCTTATACAGCCATAGAGTCGCCGGAAAAGTTTTATTCGTAAAAATACGGTAATCTTTATTTACAATATTGTTGTAAAGATTAAGGTCGCCATCGAAGGCGATGCTGTGCGTCGCTATCAAGTAATATGGCGCATCTCCCGTGAGGAGAAACGATTTTTGAGAAGCGTCTGCGCCATATTCAATCACCTGTTCTTTGGCGACCAAATATACCGTGAGACAAATGACAAAGAGCAGCGCCCCAAGGAAAAAACGCAAGCGACCTTCGCCATATATCAACTCACTTTTGATATTCAAGAGATCCCCTAAATTAAAATAATGTTGGGATCTTGTTGATTCTTTTTAAAGATTCTATCGCATCGACGCCTACCGCATTGCAATACCACTGAAAGGATTCAAGCCTTGGCCTGTTCTCGTCTTCAACAAGCTCCATGGCTTTTTCTCTTGAAATCAACCCTTCTCTAATCTGGTTGCTCCTGAAGGTGTCATTTTCGGAAAAACCACAGACACGGTAATAGATGTAGTTGTAAAAAGCTGCTGTGCCATCGCCTATCCTCCATGTCGACTTCGTATCAGGAGCGGTTTCCCATCCATACTGTTCAATCAGCGTAGTGTTGATGACATCTTCTATCCACGGGATATAATCGAAAATAATATGATAGTGAACCGGTTGCAGGTAATAGGAAAAAAACGCAAACATCGTGTCGAAAATGGAGGAATTCAGTAGGCCGGGGTTTGAAAGAAACTCTTTCATATAAAAAGCCACAAGCCTTGCCTTACCGGAATAGGTCAGGTTGGGGTATGTATTCGCGCTGAAAAAATTTTCAATATTACAAAACGCTACTTTAAAATCGGTTCGCTCTAAAGGGTTCATGCCAAACATAACCATGCCAAGCTTCATATTTTTCTGAAGGAGCCTGGAGAAATAGAAGAACTGTTTATCACCCGCCATGAACAATGGGATGGTTCCCAGATGAGGTTTCTTAAGCCATGCGTTGATATTCTTTCTTATGTTATCCCTCTTTTTTGTGATATCGGCCGAGATCAAAATATGCTCTACGCCAAGCTCCCCGCACATACGCGAAATATTTCGTCGCGCAAGGTCGGTTACCAGGCCCCAGTCGTATGTGTAGGCTACAGGGTTCATCCCCAACGTATTTTTAATATAGTGGAGAGAGTAACAGCTATCCCTGCCACCGCTTATAGGCACAAGACAGTCTGGCTCGCCGTTTGTCTTACGACATGGGTCTACAAGTTCCGACAGCGCCTTTTCCCCTTTCAAAACACGTTTGCTATGCCTTGTACAGAAATGACACACGCCTTCATCATCGAACACTATGTAAGGAAAAGTCTCAGGTAAAAGACATCGTTTGCACCGTTTCAAGGCTGATATCGCTTTTTCATTTATGTCGAGATATTGTTCAAGAACCGACGAGTCCAAAAGAGCCGGAGAATGAACTTCATCTGATTTCTCTTTCGGCTTGAGATCTACAACCCGCCTCTTTTCCGCCAGAACCTGAGGCTCTCTGATACCGTCGGAATTACTTGTGAGACTGAAAAATTGCGGCGCAAGCTTGTCAAAAGAAAAAAGGTAGCCTTCATTGGGTTTGATATGGGTCAACCGGTCAAGAGAAAATTTGTCGCGCAAAGGGCCTATGGCAATGGCCTCTTGGAGTATGTATTTTTCAGAGGCGAAAATCAACTCCGCGCCACTATCGCTCTTTACGAAAAAAAGTGAGCCGTTGGTTGTCGCCAAAGTTAAAAAGTCCCTGTTATCGTGAAGAAGAGCGATTGAATTGGCTCCTTGCAACTCTTTAAACGCTTTCCTCAGCGATGCGGTCAATCCATCGTTTTTTTGATAATGACCGATCAGCTTGAGAATGATTTCTGTGTCTACCTCATATCGGCGAATAAACTCTGGATGCTCCTCCCATCGCTCATTGTCATTTACAACTATCCCGTTGTGGATGCATACCATTCCGTCTCTGATTACAGGCTGGTTATTATCGTGCGAATGCTGGCTTCCGTTTGTCACCATTCGGGAGTGACCGATAACAGCAAAAGCTGAACCGTTCTTTTCATCTAAAGGCTGACTGTAATCCTTGAAAATAGATTTATATTCATCTGACCAAATAACCTTTTTAGCCCGGAATGGTCGTTTGAGGACTGTTATCTGTGATTTATCAGCCAGGGCAAGGCCAGCCGCCTCTTTCCCACGGGATTCCGATAGAAGAAAAAGCGGTTTTAATACGGTCGGAACATCTTCACGCCTGAATTCCGAATCGTTATTTACAACAAAGCCAAAGATTCCACACATGGCGCGTATTTTAACCTAAAACTTGACCCTCCGACAGGTCTAAAAATTCCCTGACCTTTCGGATAGTTTCCTTTAGTTGCTTAATGTAATCGATTTTTAAAGACACCGACTCTAATAGCACATCTCCGCCCTTTACATCACGAAGCCGCATTTCAACAGGATGATTTACAAGCTCATTAATTACAAAGCTAGCCGCCAGAAAGCCTGCCTTGGTTTCAGAGGGTGACAATATTTTTTCAAACAAAAGCCCGCCACCTTGGCCACTAAAAATATCAAGCGTAAAAGATGCGCCATCTCCTTTAGCGCGCCATTTGAACTCCACATCATACAAACCTTTCATCAAAGGTATGTAAGGGCCAAAGATTATGCTCCCCTCCCGAGCCACCATCGATTGAGGTGTTTTAGTAATATTGCGGTTGAAATTGTTATCGCCAATAAACTTGCTCATCTTGCCTACGAAAATCCTATCATCATATCCCGCATAGTCAGCCCATTTGATATCTGTTTCGCCATCTCGGTAATCCAAAATGGCTTTCCAAAGTTCCGGATATTTTTTCTTGAGCAATTGTACGGCCACGTCTTTTTTATTTTTGTCTTTGGCGTCGGCGATTATTTCCAGTAGCCCACACGCTGAATCCGCATGCAAAAACGCTTCATACATTTTCTCGTTTGACCCGACGCTTTTATATATACTCCCGATATCATAATCGTTAGCCCCGACCATCCACGCGGCTTCCCCCTTAGACGAAACTGTCACCACCAAAAATTTATTGTAATATAGCCACGATTTATTTTTATCCCTGTCAAAAGAGACGACCATGCTCTGCCGAGGCGCAAGCTTAAATTCCCTTTTTTCATTTCCAACTGAAATAGTCACTTTGTTAAATTTTTTAAGCGCGGGATTTTCGTAATTTTTCACCCAGATAACTATCTGCGGCGCGGCCTCTGAAGCTTTTACGTATCGTGTCTTACGGAACTTCTTTCGTCCGTCTGTAGAGAATATCCGCTCGGTCGTGGCCAGTTGGCGAGAGGCAGGAAAAATATAAGCGACATCGCTATTGTCAACAAACTGAGTTTTGGGAAATAACGCCGGAGCCGCGAAATGCAGAGCGTTTTTGTCTATAGCGTAATAGTGGCTTGCGTCACGGTGAAGGGAGTAAGCCCATTCCATTCCGTTATTAAACTTTCTTATCAACCTGACGTTGGACTCCATATTTTCAACCGGTCCCAACCCTCCGGTTTTCTCTATTCCGTAACCATCATTGGAAAGATTGTCATCCGCCCATCTATGTTCTCCGTCCGTAATGGGGGGAAGCCCGAAAAAGGAGGTGTCCTGCACTGTGGCGTATCCTAAATAGCAAACGAGAGTGGCCAGTAAGCTATAACGGAAAAAGCGTTGTGGTATAAGCTTTGCCCCCTCCCAAATCCCTATGGCTGTGACAAACAATATTAATGGAGTCACAAAAAGATATTGATATGCCAATGAGTTCGGTTTGGCCAGTCTCCCTATTATGTAGATAATTATCGGGCTCACCCACAAGTACGCCAAATTGCGGCCGCAAAAATATGCGCCGGCGGCAAAAGCCGGAATGCCGATCCACATGGGTATTGGGTCAAACAAGCCTGTGGTAACCCACCACATGTAATCAAAATTTTCATACATCAGCATCACAGGTTGTAAAAACTGTGGGCCGGACCACTCGACCTGATTTAAACCTAAAGGAGAGTTCCAGATACTCCCCATATGCAAAAGACCGTGAAGCTTTTCCGCAGGGTCGAACCAGAACAACGGATAGACAAGGAAATAGACGGCTATGCAAACGAAAATCGCCCGGAACACATTACCCGAATTCCTGATCGCCATTACCAGATTAGGGTTCAAGTGGATGTAAATGGCTATAAGGTAGACTGCCACCATCACACCGCTGACCTTGCAAGCCACCGCCAGACCCAGGAATAAGCCTATAACGCCATAATTGATTTTTCGTTCATCATGAAGGTTCAGAAGCATTACTGTAACTGCGCTAATGCCAAAAAACGAGCTTGGCAGGTCATTGTTGAAATAGTGACTCATGTGAACTTCGGTGGTCGATACGCCGGTAAAAAATATTGCCAGAACCGCCGCCATTTTTTGGTTTGTAAGGGAGCCAATCTTATATAGGCAGAAAAAGATACCGGCCGTAAAAAGCAAGTTGAGCGTTCTCGCTGTGATAACGATTAGCGTGATGTCAATTTCAGATCTCTCAAAGTCGAGAAACTGTATTATCCAGGAAAATAATCTGGAGCCATATTCCGCAAAGTGTGACGTGAAAAAAGGATAATTGGTGTCAAAAAGATAGTTGCCTTTTAAATATTCTATCGTCCCTGCGATATGATCACCGGCGTCGACCAAATAAACTTCCTCATCCAGGCCTTGCGCTATGTTCCAGATTCTGACAGCAAAAGAAAACAATAGAGCCGCCGCAAGCATAATGTAATAGGGGTTTCGGCGCATATAGGAAAAAATGTATGAAAGAAAATTTCCTGCGCCTGGTCGAAACTCAGTTCCTGGAAAAGCGAAAATAATTATTCGGACGATAACGGTGGATAATAGTATTTGATATGGTTTTAAGTAACCATCCAGTAAAATACGCGCTCCAAATACCCTGAAATCGAACCCGCCAAAAACCCAATACCAGCAAAGAACCAGAGTATAGAAACCAATAACAACATTGAGAAGAAAAACTAAAGGGTGTTTATACATGTCGACATTGATTGGAATAGTGTTTTACTCCCCTCCCTCTGAAACCTCGCCCTACACCTGTTCTTTAGGATCTCACTTCTTTTAGAAGTTTTAGCCCCACTGTGCCTTTACGCCACAACTCATCAAACGATTTGACTTTCGACAGCCTTCTCAAAAGATATCTGGGTCTGCTGTAAAACTTTGCGTACGCCTTTTTTAACAGAGCAAACAACTCATCGTCAGAATGGTTTTGGTTCCAATATTTTGGGGTAAATTCTTCTGAAGGGTTCAGAGCAAACTCCTTCCAGTAGTCATGGTCGTATGCGTTGGTATCCAGCGCTTCAGAATAGGCCATGGTGCCAGGATATGGAGTGAACAGCGCCACGTGCGCATAATCCATCGGTAATGAAATCATCAAATCGAAAGTTTGCTGAAGCTCTTCCTCAGTTTCATCAGGCAACCCGATCATAAAATACCCCAGAGTTTCAATGCCGGCTTTCTGGGTTAATGAAAAAATGTTTTGAACACGGGTCAAGTTCAGATTTTTCTTTAACAGCTTTTGTTGCCGCGCGCTACCGGATTCCACCCCGTAATGAATTCTCTGGCATCCGGCTTCGGCAAGTCTGGTTATCATTTTTTCATTCATTGTGTCGATTCTCGCCCTGATATCCCATACAACTTTTAGCCCACGTTCCATAATAAGGTCACAAATAGCGAAAACTCTTTTTCGATCCATATTAAAAGTGTCATCATAAAATATGATTTCACCAACACCTTGATGCTCAACCACATGAGCCATTTCGTCGACAACCCTTTCGGCCGATTGCTTGCGAAACGCTTTACCCATCTGCGGTCGATCACAAAAAGTGCACTTGCAAGGACAGCCGCGGCTGCTCATCATCGTGGTGATCGTTTTTTCGCTGGCAAGGACAGAGGTGTAAAGAGAGGGGTCGAGATATTCCCGGGCCGGTATCTTCAGCTCGTCAAGGTTTGCTATATAGGTCAAGTCAGGAATAGGCTTGTCCAGATTCTTTTTGGTAACAATCGCCGGAATGCTCTCCACAGGCTTTCCGTCCCGAAGCGCGTTCAGAATGCCTATGATCGGATATTCACCTTCCCCACGCACAACTATATCCACTTGCTCCAAAGTCGCCGATTCAACCGGAAATAAAGTTGGGTGTGGCCCTCCCCAGATGATCTTTATTCCTGGCGCCACACGTCTTATCGTCTGCGATACCATTGAAGAGTCTATAAGGGTAAAGGTCATAACCTGAACACCGACCACGTCCGGAGCGGATTTCAGGATTTTTTCTTCAATATCTTCATGCTCTATTCCCTGCGCCTGGCAATCGATCACCTCAACCTCCCATCCAGGAACACTTTCAGCGTATGCGGCGATGGAAAGCAGACCAAGTGGCGGGAATACACCGGTTTCATCTTCAACAACAGGCGGTATACTTTCGCGCATTATGTGTGCGCTGGGCGGGTTAATAAGCAAAATTTTCATTAATAAAACACTCCAAAAAAATCAGCGAACCTGCTCACCGCGCCGAAGAGCGGCGATCTGGTCGACCATCAAACCAAACAGGAAAAAGAGCATACCGGCTAAAACTATAATGGTTCCTTTGATACCGGGCTGCCCCATATCAATAATATTGTATATCGCTAAAAATATACCTACGGTTGTAACGAAAACGCTGACAGGCAAAAATATCCTGAACGGTGAAAAAAGCGTGATTATTCGCAAAATCAGCATGATCGTTTTAATGCCGTCCATGGGAGAGACAGAACTTTTTCCGACCCGCGCCCGGACGTTGATAGGCACATAGCATATCGTTTGCCCGCTTTTCAATGTAGCCATGGTGATGGTGGTGGAGAATGAAAACCCGTCCGGCAAAATGGGGCTTAGCTTTATGGCCATTTCCCGGTTAATCGCGCGAAACCCGCTATTGAGATCCGGTATATCTTTACCGCTAATGTTGTTTGCCAGCCATCCCAAAAAAGCTTTGCCCGGCCTGCGCCAAAGAGGTGAATGTGATTTTTTCCCGCGCTTTCCAACTACCATGTCATAAGAGCCTCTTTCTTTCAGCAAGACTCCAATCTCAGCGGGGTCATGCTGATCGTCTCCGTCCATCAATACAACGGTCTCTCCCTTTGCGGCTTTGAGACCTGTTTTCAGAGAAGCTCCATATCCGCGTTGATAGGGATGCGTAATCACTGTGGCTCCCGCCTTCCTGGCTATATCCCCTGTGCCATCATCCGATCCATCATCCACCACTATAATTTCAAACTCGCCGCCAAGCTCTATCATTTTACGCCGCGCGCCATCAACGACTTTACCAATCGCCCTGGATTCCTGATACGCGGGAATAATGATACTTACAACATTATTGTTTTTATCCATTTTTATCGCTAGCCGGTTATTATATTTTATATATTTTGACGAATATCGCCGCTGTCAGGATTGTATTGCCTTTATATAGATAATTTTATAAGAGGTTAAATTATCATTTTATAGCATGAAAATCTATTATTAAGGTTCACAGGCGACGCCTTCTATTCGAAATGGAGCTATAAAATATTTCCATCAATGGCTTTGCTTGATTTTCTTATATAGAACATCAGCCATGACAGCATGCGCTCTGGCGTTTGGATGCGCGTCGAATAGCGTGGCATGAGTGTCAAACCCTGTAAGATAGGGAAGGAAATCGACAACTTCCAGATTATAATCGACAGGAAACTCTATGGTGTCCAAGCTCAGATCACCGGCTCCGGTATATTGAACGCGGAACTCGACTTTTTCTATCAGCTTTTTTTTCACTTCAAACTCAAGGACAAAATCTTTCCAGCCTTTTTCCCCTGCAAAGTCCTTTGCGCCAAGAGCCTTTCTGGCATGCGTCGTTTTCCCTATATCGCTCGCCACATCTATTATCGCAATGTCGCCCTCACCCATGAAGCTTGATTTTATTCTGAACGTAATACGATATTTTCCTTTCCCAAGTACAGTGTAGGGCCCAAACGCCAAAGTC
>VAPL011013083.1_pt1 | contig 10838 bp, 11 predicted proteins | sample 3395061 | NCBI WGS metagenome assembly VAPL01 (sample SAMN08290444, study PRJNA428436) | hydrothermal vent metagenome | isolation source: Deep-sea hydrothermal vent chimney 2 | place: Pacific Ocean: Juan De Fuca Ridge | depth 2182 m m
CAGGCGGCGGAATACAAGCGCCTCGGCAAGGGCGGCAAGGAAATATGGATCCAGGCGTCCTACAACCCGATCCTCGACATGAACGGAAACCCGTTCAAGGTTGTTAAATTCGCCACCGATATGACGGCGGCGGTGCAAGACAGAATGCGCCGCGCGGAACTGCAAAAACAAATTGATGAGGATTTGGCGGAAATTTCCACGGCTGTGGACAAGGCGACCGCACAGGCCACAAGCGCCGCCATGGCTTCATCTGAGACCTCTCAGAATGTCCAGGCCATGGCGTCGGGTTCGGAAGAACTGGCGGCGTCGGTGAGCGAGATCAGCTCTCAGGTGGCCAATTCGACACGCATTTCCGGTGAAGCCGTGGAACGGGCGAACCAGACGACGCAAACCGTCTCCGGCCTGGTGGAAGCAGCGCAGAGAATCGGCGACGTGGTGTCCTTGATCAATGACATTGCCGATCAGACCAATCTTTTGGCGCTCAACGCCACCATCGAAGCGGCACGCGCCGGCGATGCCGGCAAGGGGTTTGCCGTGGTCGCCAGTGAGGTTAAAAACCTGGCCTCGCAAACCGGTAAGGCGACCGAAGAGATCAGCGAGCAGATCATGTCCGTGCAATCGGCAACGAACTCGGCGGTCGAAGCCATCGATTCCATCGGGACGATCATCGGTCAGGTCAACGAGACCTCTGCGGCCATCGCAGCGGCCGTTGAAGAACAAACGGCCGTGACCCAAGATATGTCTGCGAACATGCAGACGGCGGCGACCGGGGTCAACACCATCAGCAATGGCATGAGTGAAATTGCTGAGGTCACGAAGTTCATCAACGACTCTACGATCAAGGTCAAGGAAGCCTCGGCGGCGCTGGCCTAAGGCAACGCGACCTCCCCAAAATAAAACCCCCGCCGGATACGGCGGGGGTTTTCGTTTGTGAATTTCGGGTCACGGGACTACTTCGGCGCCAGCACCATGGTCATCATACGCCCTTCAGAACGGGGCATCTGTTCGACTTTGGTCAGTTCCTCCAACTCGTCGCGCATCTTGATCAGCACCTTGAGGCCCAAATTCTGGTGCGCCATTTCGCGTCCGCGAAAACGGATCGTTACTTTGACCTTGTCGCCATTTTCAAGAAATTTGCGCACCGCCCTCATCTTCACATCGTAATCGTGGATGTCGATGCCGGGGCGCATCTTGATTTCTTTAATGGCGATGACCTTTTGCTTTTTCTTCGCCTCGTTGCGCCGTTTTTGCTCCTCGTATTTGTATTTTCCATAATCGAGGATTTTGCACACCGGTGGGTCCGCATTGGGCGAGACCTCGATCAGGTCGAGGCCTAAATCGGCGGCAATGGAAATCGCTTCGTCGGTGGGTTTGACGCCGATCATTTCGCCATCTTGTCCAACCAGACGGACTTCGGCAACATTGATACGTTCGTTTACGCGCGGTCCTTCAATGACCGGCTTCTTGTTAAATGGTGGGCGGGCGATGGCCCTTCTCCTACAGTTGGGCGCGACCGGATCGCGCTTCAATTCTCAAATTATACGTCTTATTTTGCTTTTTAGCAGGCTCAGCTTCCGGCGAGCGGCCCTTTCGCTTCGTTGCAGAGGATAGCAATTGCCTCTTCAAGCGCAAGGATTTCTTGCGCCTTTCCGCCCAAACGGCGCAGTGCGACTTTATCTTCTTCCGCTTCGCGTTTGCCAACCACAAGAATAAGCGGAATTTTCGCAAGGCTGTGTTCGCGGATTTTATAGTTTATCTTTTCGTTGCGCACGTCCAGTTCGACACGGATCCCGGAAGCTTTCAAAGCTGTCAAGACCTTGCGCGCATAGTCGCTCGCATCGGACGTGATCGTCGCCACCACCGCCTGTACGGGGGCCAGCCACAGCGGCAGACGCCCGGCGTGATGTTCGATCAAAATGCCGACGAAACGTTCCAGCGAACCGAACAGCGCCCGGTGCAACATCACGGGGCGGACCTTTTCGCCGGCCTCATCGATATAATGGACATCCAGGCGTTCCGGCAGGTTCATATCGACTTGCAGCGTGCCGCACTGCCAATCGCGCCCGATGGCGTCGCGCAGCACAAATTCCAGCTTTGGACCATAGAACGCGCCTTCGCCAGGATTGTATGAATAATCGTAATCCATACTTTCCAAAGCACCCTTGAGCGCCGTTTCCAAGGTGTCCCAGATGGCATCGGAACCCAGACGTTTTTCCGGACGATCGGAAAACTTGATGCGCACGTCTGTGAAGTCGAAATCCCGATAAATCTCCATAATCAGTTTGACTATGGTTTCGCATTCGCCCTGCAACTGATCGGTGGTGCAGAAAATATGTGCGTCATCCTGGGTGAATTCGCGCACCCGCATCAGTCCATGCAACGCCCCGGAGGGCTCATAACGGTTGACCTTGCCGAATTCGGCAATGCGTCGCGGCAGGTCCTTGTAGCTGGTCATGCCTTGCTTGTAGACCTGCACGCCGCCGGGGCAGTTCATGGGCTTCAGTGCGAACACGCGACCGTCTTCGGTTTGGGTGGTGTACATATTTTCGCGGAAATTTTCCCAATGCCCGCTCAACTCCCACAAATGCCGGTCCATCACCGAAGGCGTGGAAATTTCCACATAATCCGCGTCTTCTTGACGCTGGCGCATGTAATTGATCAAGGTGCGGAATAAACGCCAGCCCTTGGGGTGCCAGAACACCGCGCCGGGGGCTTCTTCTTGAAAATGAAACAAATCCATTTCCCGGCCCAAACGGCGGTGGTCGCGTTTTTCCGCCTCTTCCAGCATGATGAGGTAGGATTTGAGCGCCTTTTTGTCGGCCCATGCGGTGCCGTAAATGCGTTGCAGCATTTCATTTCTGGCATCGCCGCGCCAATAGGCTCCGGCCAGTTTCATCAGTTTGAACGCCGTGCCGAGCTTGCCCGTGGACGGCAGGTGCGGGCCGCGGCACAGGTCGATAAAGTCGCCTTGACGGTAAAGACTGATATCCTGAGATTCGGGAATGGCCTCGATGATCAACGTCTTGTAGTGCTCGCCTTGGTCCTTGAAAAAATTAATGGCGTCCTGGCGGTCCCAGGTTTCACGGATGATTTGTTCGTCGCGCGTGACGATCTCCACCATGCGGGTTTCGATCTTTTCCAGGTCCTGCGGCGTAAACGGTTCGGCGCGCGCGAAATCGTAATAGAAACCGTTTTCGATCGCCGGTCCGATGGTCACCTGAACGTCGGGGTAGAGTTCCTTAACCGCTTCGGCCATCACATGGGCGGCGTCGTGACGCAGCAGTGCCAGGGCATCCTCATCCTTGGCCGTGACGATGGCAAACGCGCAATCTTCGACGATGGGCAGGCCCAAGTCTGCCATTTCGCCATCGATTTTTACCGCCAAGGCAGCCTTCGCGAGACCTGGACCTATATCGGCAGCCACCTGAGCCCCCGTTACCGGGGCGTCGTATGCGCGCGTGGAGCCGTCGGGAAGCGTCAACGTAACCATAAAACCTGAACCTTCAGCATGATCGCAGTGAAAGGGGGGAATGTAAGAAGTTTCAGCCCCCTGTCAAGGTTCCGTCGCGGTTTCGCGCCGCAGCGCGTCGAGCGCGTGCCATACGTCCGGTTCGCTTATGCTGTGCAGGCTTTGTGCCCGCAGAATTTCAACGTGTGCACCACGCGGTGCGCACAACGCCGGATCGCTGGCGGCGGAAAACAGCACGATGCACGCACAGCCCGCCGCCGCGATCAGATGCATCGGGCCGGTGTCGTTGCCCACCGCCGCCATCGCGCTGCGGGCCAGGGACGCAATATCAAGAAAATCCGTCTTGGCGCACAGGTTCACAGTTCCCGGGGCTTCATGGGCGATCAAATGCAAAATGCCTTGTTCCGTGCGTGTCCCCAACACCACCGGCGTAATGCCTCGGCTCATCAGACGGTTGGCTAGGGCACAAAAGCGTTCCGTCGGCCAGCACTTGGCCGGGCGGTGTGCGGCGGCAGCGGGAACCAGCAACACAAAAGGGCGCTCAATGCCGAAACGTGTCACGTCCTGGCGCACCCAGGAAACATCCGCGGCGGGGATGTGTGAAATTCCCGCCATACGCAATTGATCGCGCTGGCGGTCCTGGGTATGCATGCGATTGCGCGCCGGATTGGCGTGGGGATGCGAGCACCCCTTGGCGATGCCGGACCATTCGGGCCGCTTGCCCGGGGCGAAAAGGCGAAAATAGAAATTGGAGCGGTCCGACGTCTGCAAGTCGTAAACGCGAGAGACCTTTGCATCCTTTAAACGGTGGCGTAGACGCAGGACCTTGTGCACCTGCCATGCCTTGGGTTGATCTTCATCGCACCACACTTCGTCGAACAGGTTCGAGGCGGTGGCGAAATTCACGTACGCCCGGCTTGTGAGCAATATCACATGCGCCTGCGCATGATGGTGGCGGATCGCCGTCATGGGGCCCAGCGCCTGTACGAAGTCGCCCAATGCGCCCAATTTGATCACCAAGATACGCTCCTGGTCCCGATTCAATTTCCCCGCCCTCGTTGTGTTCGCCCAGAGTTGCGTTCGGCCAGAACCTCCTCGTAGACGCGGAGGGTTTTTTCACACATGGATTCCTTGGAAAAGTTCTTTCTCACATTGGCCGTGGCGCGTGCCGCCAGATTGTGACGGGCGGTTTCATTCAAGGACAAGGCCTCGTCCAGCGCCCGCGCCAGGGCGTCCCTGTCGCCTGGCGGCACCAGCCATCCGGTTTGACCGGGGATGATGGTTTCGCATGCGCCGCCGTGGTCCGGTGCCACCACCGGGCGGCCCAGGGCCTGGGCTTCGATGACGACGCGCCCGAAGGCTTCGGGGTCGGTCGAGGCCGACACCACCACGTCGGCCAACATGTAGGCCGCGGGCATGTCGTCGCAATGATCGACGATGCGGACCACGGAATTCAGGCCGTTTGTTTCGATCAGGCGTTCCAGTTCCTCGCGGTAGCGTTTGCGACCTTGGTCGGAACCCACCAGAATGCACCGGATGTCGCGTCGCGCCAGACGTGCCACCGCTTCGATGAACACGCCTTGTCCTTTCCAGCGTGTCAGCCGTCCCGGTAGCATGACGACGCGTCGTCCATCTTCCAAGCGCCACTTTTGCGCCAGTTTCACCACGCGTTCGGCGCTGATCTTTGTTTGATCGAAAGTGTCCAGATCGACGCCCCTGTGGATGATGCGGATTTTCCCGCCCTCAACGCCGTAAAGCCGTTTTAGATGGCCGGCGATAAACGTGGAAATGGCGATCACCCGTTCGCCGCGCGCCATGACGGAATTATAGAGCCGCTTCAGCCCGCCGCCGAGCCCGTAGGTGCCATGAAAAGTGGTGAGGAAAATCGTGTCGGTACGTTTACAGGCATAGTAGGCGCTCCACGCCGGGGCGCGCGAACGCACATGCACCACGTCCACCTTCTGTTCAAGGATCAAACGTTCCAGTCTTTTGATATTGGCGTATAGGCTTAACGGGTTTTTCGAATGCAACGGCAGTTCGAAATGCTCCGCATCGACGCGTTGCAACTGATAGACCCGTTCGCCCCCGTTGGAAGCGACGAGTGAACGCCAGCCGTGACACTTGATGCAGCCGGCGATTTCAACGGCACCGCGTTCCACTCCGCCGCTGCCGCCGAGGGCGGGCAGGATCTGCAATATGGTCGCAAATTCAGGTACGGCGCCGTGCTGTACGGCGTCGTCCGCCAACCGTTTTGCCTTCGGCGCGAAAATGTTATGGTTCAATGGTTCGTCTTAGCCCCTGTTGCGCCGTTGTCTTGCGGCTCATGATGGTTGCAGTTCATACGTTAGGTGTCCAGACAAATGCAAGAGCTTACCACGGCCACGCAATTTACCCATCACGGTGACGGTGCGCGGATCGCCTATCATTTCACCCCTGCGCGTGATCCCCGCAAACCCACCGCCGTGATGTTCCTGGGGGGCTCCCATTCCCATATGGACGGTGCCAAGGCCGTCGCCCTGCAAGCCTGGTGCGAGGTCGAGGGACGCGCCTATTTACGTTTCGACTACACCGGCCACGGCCAATCGTCGGGGACTTTCGAAGACGGCTGCATCGGGACGTGGACCGCCGATGCGCTCCACGTTCTCGATACCGTGAGCGAAGGCCCGCAAGTTCTGGTGGGCAGTTCCATGGGCGGGTGGATCGCCCTGTTGGCGGCACGTGAACGCCCGCAGCGGGTGCAGGGACTGGTGGGTCTTGCCACGGCCGTGGATTTCACCGAGGATTTGATGGCCGATGCCTTGAGCGCTGAGCAACACGTGCAACTCATAGCCAACGGCAAGATTTCTGTGCCCAATGCGTATGATCCGCAAACCCCCCATGTGATTACCTTGAAATTGATCGAGGACGGAAAAGAGCATCTGGTGTTGCGCGCTCCCCTGGATGTGCGCATCCCGGTGCGTTTGATCCACGGCCTGAAGGATGCGGACGTGCCGTGGGAGACGGCGTTGAAGATCCAAAAGGTTTTGCTAAGCGACGATGTGGAAATACAATTCATCAAGAACGCCGCTCATCGCCTCTCCGATGCTGACGACATACGGCGCCTTGAGAATACGCTGGATCGCCTTTTGCAGGATATAGAACGCACATGATTCCGGTTATCGACAAACTGGTTCGCGGCTTTCGAGCTTTTCGTACGCGCTATTTCCATGAGCGCCGCGGCCTGTATCGCCGTCTTGTCGAGCAGGGACAGACGCCCAAGGTGGTTGTCATTGCGTGCTCGGATTCACGTGTTGATCCGGCCATCGTATTGCAGGTGGAACCGGGTGATATCTTTTCCATCCGCAATATCGCCAATCTGGTGCCGCCCTATGAGGGGCAGGACGATGCGTCCTATCACGGCACCTCGGCGGCGTTGGAATTTGCGGTGGAGACGCTGAACGTGGAGCATGTGGTGGTCTTCGGTCACGCCCATTGCGCGGGCATTCAAGCGATGATCAAAGGCCAGGAAGGAGAGACCGTTTCAGGCCACTTCATCCCCGCCTGGACGTCCATCGTGTCCGAAGCCTATCAGCGCACACGCCTCATGGATCCCGAAGCCTCGGGTGAGGCCCTGGCGCACGGCTGTGAGCGCCAAGGCATCGTGGTGTCCTTGGAAAACTTGCTGAGCTTTCCCTTCATCACGCAAAGGGTGAACGACGGTCGTTTGCGGCTTCACGGCTGGTATTTCGATATCGCCGAAGGCGAGCTGTCGGCGTGGAATGCGGACGAAAAAACCTTTTTAGCCATGGATTGATTGTGGGGGCCGTTTTTCAGGTTCCTTTACCGCCAGCCTCCTCTGCCGCCAGCACGGCCCGCAGGCCCGATTTGTAATCGCGATAGCTCAGTTCTACGCCCAGTTCGTCCTTGATTTTATCATTCAAAACCAGCCTGTCGTCGGCCCAGAACGTTTTTTGCATCGTGCTCATTTGCGCCTTGGCGAAGGGAATTTCGCGCGGGGCCTCCACGCCCAGTAATTCACAGGCGTATTTGACGACGTCGGAAGGCCTGGCCGGTTCGTCGTCGCAAACATTGTACACCCCGCCGGGGTTGGGCTTGGCCATGGAGGCCCGCAGCACGCGCACAAGGTCCGCCACATGAATGCGTGAGAACAGATGCCCGGGCTTGTCGATGCGTTGCGCCCGGCCCGCGCGGACCTTGTCCAGAACGCTGCGTGCGGGTCCGTAAATGCCCGCCAGGCGAAACACGTGCAGCGGCAGACGTGCGCGCACCGCCAAATTCTGCCAGCGTGTCTCGGCAAGGCCGCGAAAACGGGAACGTTCCTGGCTCGGCAACAGGCGTGAAGTCTCGTTTACCGGTTTGCCGTTCGTGTCGCCGTAAACCCCGACGGTGGATAAATACCCAAGCCATTCGATATGTTCCGCATGGCGTGCCAGATCGTCACCATGGACATCCAGAACGGGGTCACCCGTTGCGTCGGGTGGTACGGAAATCAAAACGTGGCTGACATCGCGCAAAAGCGCATCGATATTTTCCACGCGATGATCGCGTGAAAACGCTTCCATGTGCACGGCAGGCGGGACGGCTTCATGTTCTTTTTGCGGTTGATACGTGCCCGAGACGCGCCACTGCGCCCCCAGCAGATCGCGTGCCAGCCAAGAGGCCGAATAGCCGAGACCGAAGCAAAGCAAATGCCGGGGGGGTCTGTCCATGGTATTATCCTGTGAAGCGGGAAGCCTGGAAACCGTTCCCCGACGTTCTTATATTAGCCCCAACATCCTAGGGTCCAAACCCATTCAAATGATACGCTTTAGTTTGGACCCTAGGGCCACAAACGTTGATCTCAATACAACGCATCAGAACCGCAGGTTACGCCCATGAACAGACGCGCACATCCGCAGAATCCCGGATTTCCCCTTGAAGCCGGTGCGGCGCCTACCGGCCCCGGGTATCGCAAAACCCATGAGATCGACCGCGGCGCGGTTGTCATCCACACCGGCGCAGCGGGGCGCAGCGTTTGCCTCAAGCTGGATCGTATCGGTTACGATTTTCTCCACCATTATGTTATCGCGCTGGATTCAACGTCCCGTGAGGCCATGGAACTGGTCTATGTGGACCCTGAAGAAGTGCTGTTCGATTGTTTCGCTACGCTGGAACTGGAACTTGGCGCCGCGCACCAAGGCGTGCCTGAAGTTGGCCACATGTTTGCGAATGCCAAGGGTCATTTTCTCAAGGTCAAGGACAGTCCCAAGACGCAGAAAATGTTCGGTTTCATTGATCTGGACAGCGCAATGGTGCGTCTGCGTCAGGAACGCAATCTTAAAAGCATTCATCCCGAATGGCGTGCGCGGGCCAGGCTTGGCGAAGAAATCGTAAACTTCGAAGATCTTTTGAAACGCTTCGCGCCTTAGTGTTTGTAAGTACGCCGCTTGCGCGGCGGGGCCTCAATGGCCTTTGAGCCTTGTCCCTCTCTGTCCTTTTCCAAGGCGCATTGCGCGCCCCGCTGCGCATGCAGTGCACGTATTGTGCAAAAAGCACGGCCCGAACGGGCCGCGCTTTTTAAAAATCCAAATCCGCGTAGTGTTTTGGCGGTGGTGCGCCGGGGATGTGATCGCGCAGTAAGTCGCGAAAACTGGGCCTTGATTTGATGCGCACGTACCAGTCCTTGGCGATGGAATGCTCATTCCACGGGACATCGCCCAGATAGTCCACACATGACAGATGCGCGCCGGCGGAAATATCGGCCAGCGACAACGCATCCCCCGCCAGCCAGGTGCGACGTTCCACCAGATATTCAATGTATTCCAAATGTTGATGAATATTGGATTTGCCCGCGCGAATGGCCGTGGAATCCGGTGATCCCAGGCCTAAAAAACGCTTCATCACCTTTTCCCCCACCAGATTTGTGGTGACTTCGGCATTGAATTTTTCATCGAACCAGGCGCAAAGACGGCGCACTTCCGCGCGGCTTAGGGAATTGCTGCCCATGAGCGGTGGCTCGGCGTGCATTTCGTCCAAGTATTCGCAGATGACTTGTCCACCGGAAAGCGCGACCCCGTCGGTTTCCACCAGAACCGGGACTTGACCGGCGGGATTGAGGCGCAGGAACCCTTCGCGGTGTTCCCATGTTTTTTCCGCCTGAAGATCGAATTCCAGCTTTTTTTCCGCGAGGGCGATTCGCACCTTGCGACAATGGGGCGACAGCCACAAGTGATAGAGAATGCGCATAGTGAATTTATACAGCAACCGCACCGTAAAGAAACGGCCTTTTTAACCCATAAGGACATTGGATCGTCGCAATTTCTGATTATATTAGAATAACTAAAAAAATTGATGGAGCTATCTATCGATGCTTATAAAAATAAGTAAAGCAGGAGAACTGAAAGAGGGTGCTCCTTGGCGGTATTGCGGGAGGTCTGCTGGGCGGCCCGGCCTTTGCCGCAAGGCCAAAGCCCGGCGGGAAGTTGGGTGACGTCAAAGCCAGCTTCCACACACGTGACGGGAAGCTGACCCCTTATGAAAGCGCTACCCATTACAACAACTTTTACGAATTCGGTGTTGGAAAAGGCGATTTAGCTAAAAATTCCAAGCTATTCAAACCGGCGCCTGCTGGGATTGTGGGCATTCGTCTACATTATCTTTCATATCGTTAACTATGTTGCTATCGACCAGTTTTTTGACTGGCGCGCCATCGGTGCCGATATTTTGAAACGCCACGACATCACCGTCGGCATGGCGGCGTTCGTCATCTTGAGCGCATTAACGGCCACATAATGGCGTGGGGCGATCAGGCGTTTGGGAGCAAAAACCTGGATGCGTTTGCATAAATTCGTCTATCTGGCGGTTGTTTTGGGGAGCTTGCATTATTTCTGGATGGTCAAGGCCGACATCCGCTTGCCGCTTGTCCATGCGAGCATCCTCACCATTTTGCTGAGCGTGCGCGCCGGGGTGTTTTTAAAGAAAATCAATCGTCATCGCATAAGGACGCAAACGTCGCCTTGCGCGCTGGATGGTCGGAGTTCCACAACGGTCCCCAGGGAAAGCGGATCATAAGCTGTATGCCGTCCCGATACGGTTCCAGGCTTTTTTCGGCGTGATGCGGCACCGGCTCATGAAAACTGTGGCAGTAGAGGATCAAGGCGGCAGCGACCTCATTGCGGGTAAAGCTCAAGGCTTCTTCCCGCTCAACGGCGTCGGGGAAAAAGACTACGTTGACATTTAACTCAGGCTCCCACGTCATTATTGCTATGCGCGGGCGCGTCAACGGCAAAGTAACATCGCGTTCCTGGGCATAATCCAATAACGCCGCAACAAGCTCATCGTTGGCGAAAATCGTTGTGCGAAGATCCAGCGGCATAAAATTCTCGCGGGC
>VAPL010512970.1_pt1 | contig 10836 bp, 8 predicted proteins | sample 3395061 | NCBI WGS metagenome assembly VAPL01 (sample SAMN08290444, study PRJNA428436) | hydrothermal vent metagenome | isolation source: Deep-sea hydrothermal vent chimney 2 | place: Pacific Ocean: Juan De Fuca Ridge | depth 2182 m m
AATCTACGGAGTCATGACATGGCCTGGAACGAACCCGGTGGTTCAGGAAACAAAGATCCCTGGGGGAACCGCAATAATCAGGGTCCCCCCGATCTGGATGAATTTGTCAAGAAGCTGCAGAATAAACTGGCTGGCCTGTTTGGCGGCAAGGGTGGTTCTGGTTCCGGTGGTGGCGGTGCTTCCGGCGGTAACGCCGGTTCGATCAGCCTGGGGGTGATCGCCGTGGTGCTGGCCGGTATCTGGGCTCTGTCAGGCATTTATATTGTCGATCAGGGCAAACAGGGCGTGGTCTTGCAGTTTGGCGCGTTTAGTTCGATTACCGAGCCGGGGCCGCACTGGTATCCGCGTTTCATCGATACCGTCGATGTCGTGGATGTGGAGAATGTTCGCAGTGTCAACCTGGGGCATACTTCGGATGAGGCTTTGATGCTGACCCAGGATGAGAACATCATCGACATCAAGTTCACCGTCCAGTACAAGGTCAAGGATGCGCGCGACTATCTGTTCAGTGTGCGCGATCCTGATTTGACCCTGCGTCAGGTAACGGAAAGCGCGGTACGCGAAATTGTCGGCAAGAATAAACTCGATTATATCATCACCGAAGGTCGGGTTGCGGTATCCGCCGACATCGGCGCACTGATCCAGAAAATACTCGACAGTTATGCCACTGGTATTACCGTGGTCAATTTGAATATGCAGGACGCCCTGCCGCCTGAACAGGTGCAGCAGGCCTTTGATGATGCGATCAAGGCGCGCGAAGACAAGCAGCGTCAGATTAATGAAGCCGAAGCCTATTCCAATGACGTATTGCCTAGAGCGCGCGGTAAGGCTGCTCGTGTAGTACAGGAAGCCAAAGCCTATGAGGCGGAAGTGGTCGCTCGTGCCGAAGGTGAAACCGAGCGTTTCATCAAGGTTCTGGGGCAATATAAAAAGGCGCCAAAGGTGACGCGTGAGCGTTTGTATCTGGATACGATGGAAGAGGTTATGGCCGGTTCCAACAAAGTGATGGTGGATGTGAAGAACAGCAACAACCTGATGTACCTGCCGCTGGATAAAATGATCACGCATAAACCGTCGGTGGTTGAAAGTGATGTTAGCAGCAGTGCGCCGCCGACAACTACGCGCAGAAGGGCACCGTTGTCCTCGGCGCGTGACAACCGTTTCAGTGAACGGCAGCGCAGCCGGGAGGTACGCTAATGAACAGTTCCAGAATTGGCGTTTTGATCGCCGTCGCTATTGTCGTTATTTTGTTTCTGGCATCGGTATTTACGGTGAATGAACGTGAACTGGCGATCAAGTTCAGGTTGGGGGAAATCATCAAAGCTGACTACCAGCCCGGCCTGTATTTTCAGACACCGTTTATCAATAACGTCAAGAAGTTTGATAAGCGTATTCTGACGCTGGATGCGCGGCCCGCCAATTATCTGACCAAGGAGAAGAAAAACGTCAACGTAGACTTCTTCGTCAAATGGCGAATAAACGATGTCAGCACGTATTACACCTCGATGAGCGGTAATGAACGCAAGGCGATGGAGCGCATTTATACCACTATTAATGAAGGTTTGCGTGGCGAGTTCAGTAATCGCAATATCCAGGACGTTATTTCCGGTGAACGTGCGACTATCATGAATAACGTGAATAAACAGGCCAATAAACAATTGAGCAAGTTTGGTATCAAGGTAGTGGATGTGCGGGTCAAGCGTATTGATTTCACGGCGACTATTAGCGAATCGGTGTACCAGCGGATGGAAGCTGAACGTACTCGCGTGGCCAAGGACCTGCGTTCGCGTGGTGCGGAAGCAGCGGAGCGAATTCGTGCCGGTGCGGATCGCCAACGTACTGTTACCCTGGCCAATGCCTACAAAGAAGCTCAGCAGTTGCGCGGTGACGGCGATGCACGGGCATCGGAAATCTACGCCAAAGCGTATAGCAAGGATCCGGAATTCTTTTCTTTCTACCGCAGTCTCAATGCCTATCGTTCATCATTGGGCCGAGGCGGAGATATCATGGTGCTGGAGCCGGATTCCGAATTCTTCAGGTATTTTAAGAATGCCAAGGGCAAGTAGTAAGCTGGAATGTTTGGCTACTTACTGACGGCAGTGGCGTTGGTGCTGGTAATAGAAGGTCTATTGCCGGCACTGAGTCCGCGTAGCTACCGACAGACCATGTTAAATATGAGCAAGATGGATGATCGCGTTCTGCGCAGTATGGGGCTGCTAAGTATGGCGGCCGGTGCATTGTTGTTATATTTCTTCAAAGGCTAAAGCAAGCGTTCCAAATACCAGAATACTTATAAAGCCCCGTCCGCTAATCACGCAAATGAACGTGCCTGAGCGATGCTGAATGGAACGCGAAGCGGTTTTACAGTGCAAAGTAGCGTTATTATTCGCGTTCTTTTGCGGACTTAATTTATGTCAGGTGGACGGGTATTGGGACGCCTATTTTTAGAGCATTACTTATGAAAGACGAACGCTGGCTGTTGCCGGAAGGCATCGAAGAAGTCTTGCCGCGTCAGGCGCGTGCGCTTGAAAGGCTGCGGCGCAGGCTGCTGGATATCTACGATAGCTGGGGCTACGAGCGGGTTATGCCGCCATTCATTGAATATCTGGAATCCCTGCTTACCGGCACCGGCAACGATCTGGATTTGCAGACTTTCAAGCTAACTGATCAACTCAGCGGCCGTATGATGGGCATTCGCGCCGATATGACCCCCCAGGTTTCTCGCATTGCCGCCTGTCACTTGCAACAGGATGCGCCTGTGCGTCTGTGCTATATAGGCAGCGTGATCAAGACCCGCCCCGACAGTTTTGCCAGTTCTCGCAGTCCCTTACAGCTGGGTGCTGAATTATACGGCCATAGCGGAGTGGAAAGTGATATCGAGATTCTCAGTCTAATGATCGAAACTCTGCATCAATCCGGTATTGCCCAGCCCTATATCGATCTGGGTCATGTCGGTATTTACCGTGGCCTGGTGCAGCAGGCTGGATTGAGTCCGACGCAGGAAGCCGTGCTTTTCGATGCCCTGCAGCGTAAGGCCAGGCCCGAAATCGAGGCCTGTCTGGCCGACTGGAAACTGAAAGACAGCCTTGCTGGTATGTTGTTGGCTCTGGCGGATCTGAATGGCGGTGACGAGGTACTCGAACAGGCAACAGTGCAATTAAAAACTGCGGCTGCTCCAGTGCAGACGGCGTTAAAAAATCTTGCCGCGATTGCCGATGGACTCCGACAGCAGCAGCCGCAGTTGAATCTGCATTATGATTTGGCTGAACTGCGCGGTTACCATTATCATACTGGCGTAGTATTTGCCGCCTACGTTGCCGGCCGTGGGCTGGCGATTGCGCAGGGGGGACGGTATGACGATATTGGCGAGGTCTTTGGCAATGCGCGTCCGGCTACCGGCTTCAGCACGGATCTGAAAGTTTTGATTGAAACTGATCCTGAAACTGAGGAATCTCTCAGTTCAATCTTTGCCCCGGCGGATAATGCTATTGAGCTGACGAAACTGATCCGTGAATTGCGGGCCCAGGGGCAGCGCGTGATTCAGGCACTGCCGGGGCAAAAGGGTGGCGCGGTGGAAATGGGCTGTGAGCGCGAGATTGTAAAGGATGACAAAGGCTGGTCTGTTAAGTAGCTTGGGCTGAATAAAATGAAGCCCAACTACACATCGGTTTACAGGACAATTAATTAGCGGGCGTAGGATGGGTTTCGCTTCGCTCTACCCAACGTACCATATGATATCCTGTCTGTTTGTGGTCGGGTAATTTATTAAACTTTTAAATATAAAAATTGAGTTGGATTAAATTATGGGAAAAAACGTCATTATTATCGGCACCCAGTGGGGTGATGAAGGCAAGGGCAAGGTCGTTGACTTGCTCACCGACCGTGCCAGTGCCGTGGTGCGTTTCCAGGGTGGTCACAATGCCGGCCATACTCTGGTCATTGACGGCAAGAAAACGGTGCTGCATCTAATTCCCTCAGGCGTTTTGCGTGAGAAGGTTAAATGCCTGATCGGCAATGGCGTGGTGCTGTCGCCGGAAGCCCTGCTCAAAGAGTTGACCATGCTGGAGCAAAACGGTGTGCCTGCGCGTGAGCGTCTGCGCATCAGTGAAGCCTGCCCGTTAATTCTGTCCTATCACGTTGCCCTGGATCATGCCCGTGAAGTGGCGCGCGGCAAAAAAGCCATCGGCACCACCGGTCGGGGCATCGGCCCGGCCTATGAAGACAAGGTTTCCCGGCGTGGTTTGCGCCTGGGTGATCTGTTTCACCGTGAACGTTTCGCCGCCAAGTTGGGTGAAGTGCTGGATTATCATAATTTCGCCCTGAAGAACTACTTCAAAGCGGATACGGTCGATTTCAACCAGGTGCTGGATGAGAGCATGGCGATGGTGGATGATCTGAAGCCGCTGATTGCCGACATTCCTGATATGTTGCACCAGTACCGCAGCAACGGTGAGAATGTGATGTTCGAAGGCGCCCAGGGTGCGCTGCTGGATATCGATCATGGCACCTACCCCTATGTGACCTCTTCCAATACTACCGCCGGAGGCGCGGCTACCGGCAGCGGCATGGGTCCCGGCTATTTCGACTACATACTGGGCATTACCAAGGCCTACACGACCCGGGTCGGCTCCGGTCCTTTCCCTACCGAGCTTTATGATGGTGAGGGGTTGCTGGATGAAACCGGTCATCACATGGCTGAAAAGGGTCATGAATTTGGTTCTACCACCGGTCGTCCGCGCCGCTGCGGCTGGTTTGATGCCGTTGCCTTACGCCGCTCGGTGCAGATCAACAGCGTTAGCGGTCTCTGTATCACCAAACTGGATGTCATGGACGGCCTGGATACGATTCGTATTTGTACGGGGTATAAAACAGCGGAGGGTCTGCGCGAAACCCCGCCAGTGGGCGCCGAGGCATTTGAAACCTGCGAGCCGGTATATGAAGACATGCCGGGCTGGCAGCAATCTACGGTGGGGGTAAAAGACTACGATGCCCTGCCGGGCAATGCCCATGCCTATCTGAAGCGTATCGAAGAGGTCACCGGCGTGCCGGTGGATATCATTTCCACCGGCCCGGATCGCACCGAAACCATCATTCTCAACCATCCCTTCGATTAAGTCTCCGATTTACTCAGGCGCATGGTTTGCCATGCGCCTGCAGCTTTTTTGTCTCCCACCTTTATATTTTCTGAATAATTCTATTCTTAGTCTAAAGTCCAGGCAAAAATTGCCGAAATATCGCTGTGTCTGGCAATTTTCTCACCAGTTTGTTTAGACCCAATGAAATAACAAAAACCCGATGGCGCGTAAAAGCAGCACTTCTGCTTTATCTTTACGTCCGAGGAGAATACAGAATGGCAGCAGTAAACGCAGGACAGAGTTCAATTTTAGCCGGCCTTTTGTGGCCTGCAGAACGTATCATGGGCCGGCTGCGCTATGCGCAGAAATTTATACTGGTTTTCATCCTTTTCATGGTTCCCCTGCTGGTATCCGGCTATTTGCTGGTTAAGGAAATCGGCACGGATGTTGACTCACTGGAAAGTGAGCACCGGGGGATACTTTATATTGGCGCGCTACGCAATTTGCTTGAGCACGTACCCCAGCATCGCGGCATGACCTATGCCTTTCTGAATGGCGATACAAATTTTCGCCAGAAAGCCATCGACAAGAGCAAACAGGTCGAAAAGGATTTCATTGCTCTGGAAAAACAACAGCGGGAACTGGGTAGTGTGCTTAAAACCGGGCCGAAGTTTGAGGCGCTAAAGCAGAGCTGGCAGCAGCTTCGGTCTCACGTTAAGCAGATGTCGGCGGAGGAAAGTTTCCGGGAACATTCGAAACTGATTGACGATATTATCGGACTGAATGTCTATGTGGCCGATACTTCCGGGCTGATTCTGGATCCGAAGCTGGACAGCTTTTATCTCATGGATACGGTGGTCAATATTCTGCCCGCACTGGCGAACGATATGGGAAAGGCGCGGGGTATGGGCACCGGGGTGGCGGCAAAAGGTGAAATGTCGGTTGAGCAGAATCTGCGTCTGGCGGTGCTGGCGGATCGAATCCGGTCGGATAGTGATAAGCTGAAATCAGCGCTGGCGGTGGTAATGAAGGAGAATCCTGATATTGGCGCACGACTCAAAGGTCGGGATCAGGCAGCCGTGGCGGAGGGTGGGGCTTTTTTGCATCAACTCAATAGTGAAATTCTGCAGGCCGATAGCATCAATATTTCGGCTGAAACGGTATTCGCTGCAGGCAGTAAGGCGATTAGTGCCGGATTTGAACTGTATGACAGGGTGCTGCCGGCACTGGACGATCTGCTGTTGTCCCGTGTAGAGATGAAAAAGCGCGAACAGATGTATTCTACTGCTACTGCGGTGTTTATCTTAGTGGCGCTGCTCTGGTTGTTTGCGGGGTTTTACCGGGGCGTTATTAACAGCATTCAACTGATTGCAGACAGTGCCGGTCGGCTTGCCGAAGGCGATCTGACAACCCGGGTGCAGTTGCAGGTGCATGATGAAATGAAAGATATCGGTGAGGGCTTCAACCGCATGGCGGTTAGTTTTAATGAGGTCATATCCAAACTCTCTTCTTCAGCCGAACAGGTGGCTGCTTCATCCGAGGAACTGTCGACGGTGACCATGCAGACCGGTCAGACTATTAATGAACAACAGTCACAGACCGAGCAGGTAGCCACTGCGATGAATGAAATGAATACTACGGTCCAGGAAGTAGCCAAAAATGTTGCGGATACGGCCAACGCCGCCAACGGCGCCAATGAGGAAACCCAGGCGGGTCAGCGAGTAGTGAATGAAACGGTAGCGGCAATACAGGGACTGGCCGGGGAAATAGAAAGCGCAGCCGAGGTTATTCAAACGGTCGAAAAAGACAGCGATAGTATCAGTGCCGTACTGGATGTTATTCGTGGCATCGCTGAACAAACCAACCTGTTGGCCCTGAATGCGGCTATTGAGGCTGCACGCGCGGGAGAGCAAGGCCGCGGTTTTGCCGTGGTGGCCGATGAAGTACGCACTCTGGCGGGACGCACCCAGGAATCCACGCAAGAGATCAACAGCATGATCGAACGCTTGCAATCCGGTTCTAAAAAAGCGGTAATGGTGATGAACTCAAGCCGTGAACAAGCCCAATCGGTAGTGGAAAAAGCGCAGCATGCCGGAGAGTCTCTGAAAATAATTTCTACTTCGGTAGAGAGAATCAATGATATGAGTTCGCAGATTGCCAGTGCCGCAGAGGAACAGCATGCGGTGACCGAAGAAATCAATCAGAACATCGTCAGCATCTCCAATATGGCTGCACAGACGTCCGCTGGTGCCAGCCAGACTTCTCAGTCCAGCGAGGAACTGGCGCACCTGGCAACGGAGCTACAAACTATCGTGCAGCAGTTTAAAGTTTAAGCCAACGGATGCTTCAATCTCTTTGGGGGTAATTCCCCGCAGCTTGCGGCGACTCGTCATTCCGGCGGATGCCGGAATCCAGTTGCTATCTCATTGCCCCTGGACTCCGGCATTCGCCGGAGTGACGAAAAAATAGTTGGACTGGTTTTCTAATACCCCGTCCGCTTGTTGCGGGGTAGTTTATTCAGCATTATTTAACAGGTAACTCAGCAGGCTGCGCAGTTTGCCGGGTGCGACGGGTTTATGCAGCAGGTGGTAACCGCTGGCTTTGGCTTCACGCAGGCGGTTGGCGGCGGTATCACCGGTTACGATAATCACAGGAAATACCCGATGGGTTTTTTGTTGGAGAAATTCAATGGCTTCTACGCCGGTTTTATTCTCACGCAGGCGGTAATCAGAAATAATTATATCCGCCTTTAATCCGTTTGATTTTAGTTGCGCCCAGGCCGCTTCGGCACTGTCGGCAAGCAGGGCTTTACAACCCCATCTTGTGAGGATATCCGCCATGCCCTCGCAAACCATAATTTCATCATCAATGACCAATACCGTCGCCCCGGCTACATCATCAAGATAAGTCTGTGGTGAGCGAGGTATTTCTACGCTGAGTGAAGGGTTTGTTACGCGCGGCAAATAGACACGAAAGGTAGAACCCTGGCCCGGCTTTGAGTTTACCGAAACCGTGTGTCCCAACAGCTTCGCCAGGCGTTCAACAATCGCCAGCCCCAGGCCGTGTCCTTTAGCGCGATCGCGTTCCGGGTTATCCACCTGGTAGAAATCCTTGAAGATTTTTTCTAATTTGTCTTGCTTGATGCCAATGCCATTATCTCTTACCTCAATGCATAGTTTCCCTTTCCGGTATCGACAGGCTACAACAACGCTGCCCTGTTCCGTATAGTGGATTGCATTGGCAACCAGATTGCGCAGAATACGTTCCAGCATGTTCGGGTCACTGCGTACTACGGCCCCGCAATGTCGCAGCCGGAACTTCAGGCCTTTTTCTGAGGCATTTTGTTCGGCTTCAATGGCAATGCGATCCAGTAAAGGCTGAATTGAAAACTCGGATACAACAGGTTGCAATACGCCGGCATCCAGTTTTGAAATATCCAGCATGCCATTCATAAGATCAGACAGCGTTCCTGTCGCCAGCCTGACGTTATCAACAATTTTGCGAACCTCCGGAAAACGAATGCGTGACTCCAGCGCATCAACGAACAGTCCAAGAGCATGCAGAGGCTGGCGCAGGTCATGACTGGCGGCAGCGATAAATTTTGACTTCTCCATCCCGGCCTGTTCCGCCTGTTCGCGTGCTTTTTCCGCCTGGATATTTTTTTTCACCAGGTCATTAACCAGTTCCATGTTTTCGAAACGCAAGGCCACCGATTCCAGTATCGTGCGTCGCATGTTGTAGCCAATGATCAGAATAATAAGCATATAAAGCAGAAACATCACCCCGAGAGTGCCATAGAGTTTACCGCCTTCGATAAAAAAGTGAATGGCATAAGGCATAAGTGATAGCGTGGCAAAGGCATAGAAGGCCGGCAATAGCGGAGCAAACACAGCCAGTCCGGCGGTAGTAATGCCGAACACCACAATAGCCAGGAATACCGTTGCCGAGGGATCGGCCAAAACCCGAGGCCACAGTGCCGTGACGCCCCATGCTGCGCCCAGTAGCAGTCCAGCCCAGAGATAAATGTGTGCCCACAGTTTAGCTTTTTGCGGTGGTGGTGACGTGCGTCGGTAATATAGCGTAATACCGCCCCAGAAAATGGTCATTACTATCATACAGGCCAGCCAGGCTAACAACAGTTCAGGCGCTACTGTTCCCCATAGGAATTTTACTGTTATTCCTACCGTAATGCCCTGACCCAGGAGTAGAATTTTCAACAGCGGTTGGTGAAAGATAATATGGATACGCTCAGCCAGGATCAGTTGTTCCCGGTCAGCTTTATTGCTGGGTAGTATGTTTTTGTTGAGGATGGTTTTAGGGGGCTGGGTAGACATGAATAAGAGTGTTTGCCTGGCTTTATTATGATTTTTTAAAGCAGGCAGAGGAGGGATACGTCAGGTGTTTATTTATACCAGGCATTTATAACAGTCCCTGTTGCTTGGCGGCATAAGCCGCTTCGGTGCGGTTATTAACATCGAGAAATTTAAGGATAGCAGCAACATGCACCCTGACAGTGTTCTCAGCCATATTCAAAGCCATTGCAATGCCTTTGTTGGTTTTGCCCTTTGCCAATAGTACCAGTACGTCATGTTGTCGTTTGGTTAATATTTCACCTATACCGTTAACAATTTTATCCGTTGAGTTGTTGCTGTTGTCTTCATCAAATACGGCCATAGGCAGATAGATGCCTCCGGAAAATACCAGCCTGAGGGCGCTGATAATGACTTCGCTATTGGCGGATTTGGGAATATAGCCTTTGGCGCCCTGAGCAATCGCTTCTTTTATCTTGTTCCTGTCTTCCGAAGCCGATAGAACCACAATGGGAGTACTGGGGGTACCGTTACGTAATTTTTGTAAACCCGCCAGTCCATCGATGCCAGGCAGATTTAGATCCAGCAGAAGCAGATCAAAGCCATCCTGTTCTGAGATAAGTTCCAGTGCTTCTTCACAACTGCTTGCTTCTAAAAGTTGAACTTGTTCAGCCAGCGCTTTGAGTATGGTAGCAATGCCTGCGCGGAACAGCGGGTGATCATCAATGAGCAGAATTTTCATGTATTGTTTCGTTTTTTATTTTTCCTTATTAGCGGATATTCTAACTTAAAAGGACTAGTTATGCGCGGACTCTACGTAAATTGGGTGATTGTTAGTTGTTATCTGTATCAGTAAATTACGCAGCAAGAAAAATTTTATAAAAGTTACGCATACAAGCTGTATGTGGTGATTTTAAATACAAAGCTACGTTTTAAGAATTAATCTAGATATATTTGGGGAAAGCAATTATGAACAATAAAAATATAAACCAGGATGGTAGGTTACTACGCTTAATCACCATTCCAGCTGTATTAGCGATTATTCTCAGCGGCTGTGGCGGAGGTGGGGGCGGGACGCCTGATGCTGCTAACAACGGAGGTGGGGGCAAGACGGCTGATGTTGCTAACAGTATAGATTGCAGTGTAGACAATCCGGATAAACGCTGCGGTGAGGATGATGACAATGATGGCATGCCCTATGCTATGGAAGTTGCCGGCTGGGAGGTTTGGCCCGATCGTTCTGGTCTTGGTCATGGTGTTGAACAGGCGTCTCGTTACACGGTAAGCAGTGATCCGGATAAGGCGGATACTGATGGGGACGGGCTTGATGACTATCAGGAATTTCTGAATAAAACCGATCCCCGCAAGGTAGATACGGATGGTGATGGTCTGAGTGATGAAGAAGAATTAAACCGCTGGCATACCAGCCCGGTCTCTGTCGATTCCGATGG
>VAPL011115846.1_pt1 | contig 10834 bp, 8 predicted proteins | sample 3395061 | NCBI WGS metagenome assembly VAPL01 (sample SAMN08290444, study PRJNA428436) | hydrothermal vent metagenome | isolation source: Deep-sea hydrothermal vent chimney 2 | place: Pacific Ocean: Juan De Fuca Ridge | depth 2182 m m
ATCAAAGCACCGATAAGGCCATTGATATCCAGACCCGAGCCAATCCCTGGTGATGAAATAGCGACCATATTGCCAACTCCTCGTAATACTTGCCTGCAAACCAGTGCAGGCCCTTAAATGACTGACAGCTTACCGAGCAAGCTCAGGTCAATCTCAGGCAAGTTTCAGGCCAGGTCAGACCTTATCTTGAAACAGGTTTCCCTTGTCTTCGTGCATCTGCATCATGCGGCGCGCCAGCGCCAGCAATTCCTCGGAGGGAATCTGCCGTATCACTTCGTCAGTGGCGGAATCCATCACCTTGATCACCGTATCACCAGTGATGTCATCAACCTCAAACTGGAGAGCCCGATCCTGGCGCTGGACAAAATCATTGAGATTCTGCACGGTTTCGCGCACTTCTCGTGAGCGCGTCTCCGCATTGCCCGCTTGCGGGCCCGAGGCCGGCGGCAAGTCTTTGCCAGTGGCGGGCAGGTTACCCCCCGCAATGGCCGTGGCTGCCGGGTCGGCAGATTTCTGCGCAACGGGTCGCGCTGGCCGGATATCAGGTACCGCCTGGAGCATCGGTATTTCAGTCATACTTGCCATGCTACATCTCCTTACAGCATCCCCGGGGCATCACGCCCCAGGGGACTGTTTTCTAGCTCGTTAACGCAAGAGCGACAGGATGTTCTGCGGTACCTGGTTGGCCTGGGCCAACATGGCCACACCCGCCTGTTGCAGGATCTGCGCACGGGTCAGATTGGCCGTCTCGGCGGCAAAGTCAGTATCCTGAATTCGGCTGCGCGAGGCGCTCAGGTTTTCCACCGTGACCTGCAGATTGCGAACCGTGGATTCAAAGCGATTCTGCTTGGAACCCAGATCGGCGCGGATGGAGTTGACGCGGTCCAGGGCCAAATCCGCCAGGCCGATAGCACTCAGGGCGCCGGCGGCGGTACTGACATTGGCATTGGTGATGAAAGAGGTGATACCACTGGCACCGGTAATGTCCTTGAACTGGACTTTCACCTGGTTGTCAGCTGCGACAGTACCCTGACCGATCTGGAAGGCCGCCGACTGTGTGGAACCAATGACCTTGACACCGTTGAAGGTCACGGCATCGGCAATTCGGGAGATTTCCTCGCGCAGCTGCACGACCTCACCATCCAACGCCTTGCGCTCGGTATTGGTGTAGTTGCCGTTGGCCGCCTGTACCGCCAACTCACGGACACGCTGCACCATGCTGGTCACTTCCTGCAAGGCGCCTTCGGCCGTTTGCGCCAGAGAGATACCATCGTTGGCGTTGCGGACTGCCTGGTTGTAACCGCGGATCTGCGAGGTCAGGCCCTCAGCAATCTGCAGGCCGGCCGCATCATCCTTGGCGCTGTTGATGCGCAGGCCGGAAGACAGACGCTGCAGGGAGGTCTGCAAAGCGCCCTGGGAGGAATTCAGTGCACGCTGGGAATTCAGCGACATGGCATTGGTATTAATGAACTGAGGCATTTTAATGCTCCTCTTTAAAGTATGCGCCCGATCACGCCCCATAAGGGCCGGGCTGCTTATCTAGCGGATACGGTGCCTCGCACTCGGGCTCCATTTACCGCTCCCAACTCACTTATCGGTCCTGGGGCCGCTATTCTTTAGCCCGATAGCGAAAAAAATCACCGTCATGCCATGGGGCTCACCAGGCTTTCCCGCCCCCCTAAAAACCGGAATTTCCTGTAACTGATCAACCGATTACAGAACAAACCAACAGAGATGCCATATACCTGACGGCAGTGGCATATTCCTTGCTTGCCACGAGGTCAGAAACCCATAACGTCATGAACCCGACACGGGACCACCACATTGACCATTCCACTCCCAGGCCTCGATTCACCCGAGAGCAGTTTTCTGACCAATCGTTTTGGTGAGACCTACCTGCATGCCGTCAACCGCGACGCCTTCAACAAGATCGGCTCACAGGCCGTCTTTCAGCAGCAGCTGCCGGACAACCTGTGGCAGGAAGACCGCCTGCATATCATCATCGGCACAGACTCCGGCCTGTTGATTCGCCACATCCAGAACCGAGGGGTGCCGCCGGGGAGCCGCTTTCTGTTCATTGAACTGGCCGAAGTCATCGAGCCCGTGAAACAGCGCATCAGCGACCTGCCAGCGGAGCCACGCATCACCCTGAGCACGCCGGAATCCTGGCAACAGGCGGCACAGGATGCCGATATCGACACCTATGTCTATCTGGATCAGATCCAGCTGCTGAAGTCCGTCGGCGCTACCGATGCCTATCTGCCAACCTATCGTGACCTGCATACCTCGGTGGAAGGCGACCTCAAGGGCTGGATCTGGGCCCTGCGCAGCCAGCTCGCCAGCAGCAGTTTCATTCAGTGTCAGCTGGACAACCTGGCCGAAAACCGTCTCCCCGCCACCTGCCTCAAGGGTGGTTTTAGCGGCCACACCGCCGTACTCCTCGCCGGTGGCCCGTCCCTCGACGACATCCTGCCCTGGGTTCGGCAACACCGCGATGATCTGCTGGTGGTGGCGGTATCCCGCATCGCCCGACGTCTGCTGGAAGACGGCGTACAACCCGACATCGTCTGCACCATCGACCCCACCCGCCTCAGCTTCGACGTCAGCCGCGAGATGCTGAATTTCGATCCGCAACAGGTACTGCTGGTCAACGCCTACCACACCTACCCGCCCCTGCTCTCACAGTGGCGGGGTGACAGCCTGTTTCTCGGCCCGGCCTTTCCCTGGTCGGCCGAGACACAGGACAACAACCTGCCCGTCACCGGCCCCACGGTGTCCAACACCGCCATCGCCCTGCTCATGGAGATGGGCGTGGGGCAGATCATCTTTGCCGGCCTCGACCTCTGCACTCGTGCGGACGGCACCCGTTACGCCGCCGGCAGCAACGAAAGCCAGGCCGGCCATTCCCTCGGCATGGTGGGCCTGCGCGTGCCCACCAATGCCGGCGGCATGAGCGACACCAGTGAAGACTTCATGCAGTCGATCCACGACATCGGCCGTCAGGCCGCCTCCGCCCGCGAGCAGGGTATCCGCCTCATCAACCCCTCGCCTCACGCGGCGCGCATCACCGGCATCGAGTATCTCCTGCTGGAAGAGATCGACCTGCCGCCTGCGCCGCAAAACATCCGCCGGCAGATCACCGCCCTGCTGCCCGCCAGTGACCGGCAGGCGCGCCTCGACCACTACCAGCAAAGCGAGCGCGAACTGCAGCGCGTCGAGAACCAGCTGCGCAAGATCCGCGCCCTGAGCCTGGACGCCCTGCGCTACAACGACGGCCTGTTCGGCCGCAACGGCATGGCGCAGAACTTCAAGTACAAGCACAAGATGGACAAGGTAGAAAAGCGCCTCAACCGTGACTTCCCTCAATTGAGCGAACTGGTCAAACGCTTCGGCATCCGCCAGTTCCTGCGCATTCTGCGCACCGACGAGCGGGAGTGGAGCGACGAAGAGGTGGAAGCGACCGGCCGCACCTACTACGAGTCCTATCACGACGGCGCCGATCGCCTGCTCGAACTGATAAAAGGCGCCCTCGCCCGCCTGCATTCACGCATCGCCGAAGAGGATGAATCTGTCGACCTCGACGCCCTCGCCAGCCAGTGGCACACGGACGAAGCACCGGGCCGCGGACGCGTCTGGCGCCACCACCACCCCCAGGCCACCCTGACGGAACAGGGGCAGGCCACCCTCGACCAGTTAGTGACGGAATTCAATGCCCGCATCAGCGAACAGGACACGCCGCACATGGCCCGCTGCCGTCAGCAGGCCGGGCTGGAAAATGTAGCCAGCAAGGCCGCCCTGCTGTTCCGCCAAGGTGACCACGAAGGGCTGCACAATCTGGCCGGGGCGCTGGGTCAGCTCGACAGCCACGAAGCCACCGAATTACACCACTTTGTCCTCGGCCAGCTTGCCGAAAGCAAGGGCCGCGACGACGATGCCCTGCAGGCCTATCAGCAAATCGGCGAAGGCCCCCTGCTGGAGGATGCCCTCAGCCGCATCAGCAGCCTGTGCCTGGCGCACGATGATTTCGACAATGCCCGTCTGGCCTTCGACTGCCTGAGCCAGATCTCGCCCGGCTACCTGCCGCAATATGCCGAGCTGATGCGCATCACCGGGCGCATGGACGAGGCCGTCGAGCTGTACGCCCGCTACCTGGAACAGGTCCCCGAAGACCTCTCCACCATGCTGCGCCTGGGCCGCCTGTATCAGGAAAACGGCGTCATTGACGGCGCCCGCTGGGCCTTCGACTATGTGCTGGAACACGACCCCGACAACCGCGCCGCGCACAGCCTGCGCGCCGCCCTGCCCACGGAGTGTCAGGCATGAACCTGCACGGCAAGAAGATCCTCATCACCGGCGCCGACGGCTTCATCGGCTCCCACCTCACCGAGGCCCTGATCCACCGCGGCTGCGAGGTGCGTGCCTTCGTGTTTTACAACAGCTTCGGCCACTGGGGCTGGCTGGACGAATCGCCCGCCGAGATCAAGCGCGAACTGGACGTCTTCGCTGGCGACGTGCGCGACCCCCACGGCGTGCGCACCGCCATGCAGGGCTGCGACGTGGTGCTACACCTGGCCGCACTCATCGGCATCCCCTACTCCTACCACTCGCCCGACACCTACCTGGACACCAACATCAAGGGCACTCTCAACATCGTCCAGGCAGCCCGCGACTTAGAGTTAGAAAAAATAGTGCATACCTCCACCAGCGAGGTCTACGGCACCGCGCAATACGTGCCCATCGACGAGAAACACCCCCTGCAGGGCCAGTCGCCCTACTCCGCCAGCAAGATCGGCGCGGACCAGATGGCCCTGTCGTTCCACCGTTCCTTCGGCACGCCGGTGACCATCGCCCGCCCCTTCAATACCTTCGGCCCCCGCCAGTCAGCGCGCGCCGTGATCCCCACCATCATCACCCAGATCGCCAACGGCGAACGCAAACTCAAGCTGGGCGCACTGCATCCCACGCGCGATTTCAATTACATAAAGGACACCGTCAACGGCTTCATCGCCATGGCCGAATCGGACGCCGTGCTGGGCGAGGAAGTAAACCTGGGCAGCAACTATGAAATCAGCATCGGCGACACGGTGAAATTGATCGCCGAGGCCATGGTTGCCGAGGTGGAAATCACCACCGACGAGCAGCGCCTGCGCCCGGACAACAGCGAAGTGGAACGCCTGTGGGCCGATAACAGCAAGGCCCGCGAGCTGCTCGGCTGGCAACCCGAATACGGTAGCCGCGAGGGCTTCAAACGCGCCCTGGCCGAGACCGCCGAATGGTTCACCGACCCGGCCAACCTGGCGCGTTACAAACACGGTATCTACAATATCTGATGACGCCCTTCCAAAAACATCCATTCTCCATTAGGCGAAGCGCAGCGTATCCAATCTACAAATTTTTCAGTCCGCTAATGAACGCCAATAAACGCCAATATCAATTATTTTATTTGTTTTATTCGCGTTTATTGGCGTGTATTTGCGGACACCCTTTTCACGCTGAAATGCGCACTCACAAGACCGTAGGATGGGCACCACCTACCCTGCCACCGCTGGGCCAGTCATGTCATTGACCCAAAACATCCTCGACACCCTGCGCGACCTGCTGCCCCCCCAGCGCCCCGTCGGCCTGCATGAGCCGAGCTTCGGCGACACGGAAAAAGCCCTGGTCGCGGACTGCCTCGACAGCGGCTGGGTCTCCTCCGTGGGCCGCTACGTGGACCGCTTCGAACAAGACCTCGCCGACGTCACCGGCATCCCCCACACTGTCGCCACCGTCAACGGCACCGCCGCCCTGCACACCTGCCTGATCCTCGCCGGCGTGCAACCCGGTGATGAAGTGCTGCTGCCCGCCCTGACCTTCGTCGGCAGCGCCAACCCGGTGGCCCATCTCGGTGCCACGCCGCATTTCGTTGATTGCGAAACAGAAACCCTGGGCGTCGACCCGCAACGCCTGAGCGAGCATCTGGCCGACATTGCCGAGCTGCGCGGAGACATCTGTTTCAACAAACACAGCGGCCGCCCCATCCGCGCCCTGATGGTGGTGCACGTGCTCGGTCACCCCGCGCGCATGAATGAACTGGCGGCCATCGCCGAACGCTACCACCTCACCCTCATCGAAGACGCCGCCGAGTCCCTGGGCTCGTGGCGTGGCGAGCGCCACACCGGCAGCTGGGGCCGGCTCGCCGCCCTTAGCTTCAACGGCAACAAGATCATCACCAGCGGTGGTGGCGGCGCGATACTCACCGCAGACAGCAAACTCGCCCAACTTGCCCGACACCTCACCACCACCGCCAAGCAGCCCCACCCCTGGGCCTTTGAGCACGACGCCGTGGGCTACAACTACCGCCTGCCCAATCTCAACGCGGCACTGGGCTGCGCCCAGCTCGAACGCCTGCCCGAACGGCTGACACAGAAGCGCCGCTTGGCAGAGCGCTACGCCACCGCCTTCGCCGGCATCCCCGGCCTCCATTTCCAGTTGGAGCCGGAAGACTGCCGCAGCAATTACTGGCTCAACCTGCTGCTGTTGCCGGACGCCGAACAGCGCGACCAGTTGCTGGCAGCGGCCCATGCCGAAGACATTCATCTGCGCCCCTTCTGGACGCCCCTGCACCAGCAGTCCATGTACGCCGATGCCCCGCGCATGGAGCTGCCGCACACCGAGGCGCTGTTTGCGCGCGGTGTCTGCCTGCCCAGTTCGGCTGCCTTGGGAGGTGGGGAATGAGCCTCGGTGCCCTTTTTAAGTTTTCTTTTTCAACGCAAAGGCGCAAAGGCGCAAAGGACGCAAAGGACGCAAAGAAAAGATTTGGAAATTGTTTTTTGGACGAACAGGTATTTGTATGGCTAACGGGGCAGCCATCTACGTGTTGCGACCATAGAAATCAGGATCAAGGTAGGTTGGGCAAAGCACCGCGTGCCCAACGGGATGCGCGGAAGCGTTGGGCACGTCGCTTCGCTCCTTTGCCCAACCTACAAACCGAAAAGATTTCAACACGAAGGCGCGAAAGCGCAAAGGCCGCAAAGTTTTTTAAAATCGTCTGGAAAAAATGTGCAGAGACCAAGACCTTCGACAGAAGGAATACTACGCGCGAAACCATTCAGGATGATTTTCTTTGCGCCCTTTGCGCCTTCGCACCTTTGCGTTGGATTTTCCCATCCACAACCCAACCCACCACACCATGACCACCCCACGCCGCATCTGCGCCGTCAGCGGCTCACGCGCCGACTGGGGGCTGCTACGCCCGGTACTGGACGACATCCGCGACAGCGAGACACTGGCACTGCAACTGGCCGTCACCGGCAGCCATCTGTCCCCAACCCACGGCCACACCGTGGACGCCATCGAGGGCCAGGGCTTTACCGTGGATGCCCGCATCGACCTGGCCCAGCGCGGTGACGACGCCCGCGCCGTAACACACGCCCTGGGGCGTGGTGTGGCGGCCTTCGCCGACGCCCTGCAAGACCTCACCCCCGACCTGCTGCTGGTGCTGGGCGACCGTTTCGAAATCCTCGCCGCCGTACAGGCCGCCCTCATCGCCCGCGTGCCGGTGGCCCACATCGCCGGCGGCGACATCACCGAGGGCGCCTTCGACGACGCCATCCGCCACGCCATCAGCAAGATGTCCCACCTGCACTTCGCCACCCATGCCGAGGCCGCACGACGGCTGCGGCAGATGGGCGAGGCCAATGTGCATCTCAGCGGCAGCCCCGGCATCGACCAGATCCTGGCCACGCCGCGGCTGTCGCGAGACGCGCTGTCGCGGTCGCTGGAATTCCCGTTGCGCGCACGCAACCTGGCCATCACCTTTCATCCCGCCACCCTGGACGATACCGACCCGCTGGCGCAACTCGACGCCCTGCTCACCGCCCTGGACCAGCTCGGCCCCGATACCGGACTAATCTTCACCGGCGCCAACAGCGACACCGGTGGTGACACCCTCAATGCCCGCATCAAAGAATTCACCGACGCGCACGACAACGCCTGCCTGCACCGCTCCCTGGGCCAGCAGCGCTATTACAGCCTGGTGGCCCTGGCCGACGCCGTGGTGGGCAACTCCTCCAGCGGCCTCTACGAGGCCCCCTCGCTGGATACACCGACGGTAAACATCGGCAGCCGCCAGGACGGCCGGCCACGCGCCGCCTCGGTCATCGACTGCCCGGCGGAAACAGATGCCATCACCGAGGCCATCCACAACGCCTGCCAGCTCGACATGCAGGGTGTGGAGAACCCCTACGGCGACGGCCACGCCAGCGAACGCATTCTCACCGTACTGCGTGGCCCGTGGTCGCGCGAGGCACTGATCCACAAACGTTTTATCGATCAGGAATGCGCCCCATGAACGAACGCATTACCGTCATCGCCGAGGCCGGCGTCAATCACGACGGCGACATCGAACGTGCCCTGGCACTGGTGGACGCCGCCGCTGAGGCCGGCGCCGATGTGGTCAAATTCCAGACCTTTCGTCCCACCGCCCTGGTCAGCCGCCACGCGCCGCGCGCCGGGTACCAGATCCGCAACGACACGGCCCGCCAGGACGATTCCCAGCTCGCCATGCTGCAACGCCTGGCGCTCGGCGACGACGACCACTTTCGCCTGCGCGAACACTGCCGGGAACGCGGCATTGAATTCCTCTCCTCACCCTTCGACGCCGACAGCGCCCGCTTCCTCATCGAGGACATGGCCCTGCCCCGGATCAAGCTGGGCTCCGGCGAGCTGACCAACGCCCCGCTGCTGTTGCAGATCGCCCGCAGCGGCCGACCGCTGATCCTCTCCACCGGCATGGCCACCCCGGAGGAGATCCGCCAGGCCTTGGGGGTACTGGCCTTCGGCTATCTCAACGAAGAGACTCCGCCCTCCGAGCCGGCCTTCGCCGCCGCCTTCGAGCGCATGGACGGTTACCAGGTGCTGGCGTGGAACGTCACCCTGCTGCACTGCACCACCGAATATCCGGCGCCCTTTGTTGATGTGAACCTGCGCGCCATGGATCACCTGCGCGACACCTTCGGCCTGCCCGTGGGCTTCTCCGACCACACCCCTGGCATCGCCATGCCTATCGCCGCTGCCGCGCGCGGCGCCTGCGTGATCGAAAAGCACTTCACCCTGGATCGCAACCTGCCCGGCCCCGACCACCGCGCCTCACTGGAACCCGATAAACTGCAAGCCATGGTAGAAGGCATCCGCCAGGTGGAACAGGCCCTGGGCGACGGCGAGAAACGCGTGGCGGACAGCGAACGAAAGAACCGTGCCATCGCGCGTAAGTCGCTGGTGGCAGCGAGGCCCATCCACGCCGGCGAGGTCTTCAGTGGGGACAACCTCACCGCCAAGCGGCCGGGCGACGGCCTGTCGCCTATCCACTATTGGTCTCTGCTCGGCCACCCGGCAGGGCGCAACTATGCCGCCGACGAGGCCATTGGCAAGGAAGAGCTGCCATGAAGCCAAAAGTGTATAAAACTTATATTGTGGGAGCGGCTTCAGCCGCGAAGCGTTATTCAAAAAATGCTTCGCGGCTAAAGCCACTCCCACAGGGGGAGATAAAATAAGCCATGGCAGGCCCGACAACATCCCCCCCATCCACCAACCTGATCCTGCTCGGCGCCGGCGGCCATGCCACCGTGCTGACGGAAATCCTGCAGACGGTTGGCACACCCCTGCTCGGCCTGTGTGCGCCACATCCTCCGGCACCGGGCCTGCTCACCGCCCTGCCCTATCTGGGCGATGACGAGGCCGTCGAACAGCACGCCCTGGACAGGGTACGGCTGATCAACGGCCTCGGCTCCAGCGCCGGAACCACGGCACGAGCCGAGATCTTCCGACGCTTCCACGAGGCCGGCTACCCCTTCGCCGAAATACGCCATCCCTCGGCCATCATCAGCCCCAGTGTGCGCATCGGCGAGGGCCTGCAGACACTGGCCGGCAGCCTGATCAACAGTGAGGCCCGCCTGGGCGACAATGTGCTGATCAACAGCCACGCCGTGGTCGAACACCACTGCGACATCGGCAACCACTGCCACGTCGCCAGCGGTGCCGTGCTCTGCGGCGACTGCCAACTGGGACCGGGAGTGCACGTGGGCGCTGGAGCGGTGGTGAAACAGGGCGTACGTATCGGCGCGGGCGCAGTGATCGCCGCCGGTGCAGTAGTGATCACCGACGTACCGCCGCACACCCTGGTAGCCGGGGTACCGGCTCGAATCAAGCGGGAGAACCTCCGATGAAGCCGTGCGAGGTGCTGGTGGTCATCCCCGCCCGCGGCGGATCAAAAGGGCTGCCGGGCAAGAACATCAAGCCGCTGGGCGGCCTGCCCTTATTGGGATGGACCGCCGAGGCCCTGCGCCAGAGCGGCCTGCGTGAGGCCCGCTGCCTACTCAGCACCGACGACGCTGCCATCGCCGAGGCCGGCCACGCCTACGGCCTGGCGGCCCCCTTCCTGCGCCCGGCGGCCCTGGCCGGCGACACGGCCTCTTCCGTGGACGTAGTCCTGCACGCCCTGGACTGGCTGGCCAACGCACACGGCGAACACCCGCCCTGGGTGTTGCTGCTGCAGCCCACCTCCCCCTTCCGCCCGCCAGCGGCCATCGACCAGGCCTGGGAGATGTTGCACGACGATCCCACGCTGGACGCCGTGATCGGCGTCAAGGCCATCCACCGCAGTCCCGGCAGCCTGTTCCTGCCCGACGCCCGGGGCCGCCTGCGCCCGCTGGGCGACGACGGCATCACCCGCCGCCAGGACTGCCCCGGCCTGCTCACCCCCAACGGTGCCCTCTATCTGGTGCGCAGTGCCGTGTTGCGCACCAGCGGCAACTTCTTTCCGCCCGCCACCGCCCCCCTGCCCATGGACGCCATC
>VAPL010137420.1_pt1 | contig 10831 bp, 7 predicted proteins | sample 3395061 | NCBI WGS metagenome assembly VAPL01 (sample SAMN08290444, study PRJNA428436) | hydrothermal vent metagenome | isolation source: Deep-sea hydrothermal vent chimney 2 | place: Pacific Ocean: Juan De Fuca Ridge | depth 2182 m m
CTGCCCCGGGTTGATCCCGGCTGGCTTGGGGCGTCGGTTGTGATCCGTGGCATCGACGATTTCAGCCACTTGCCACCCGGCGCGCGTCTGCAATTTGACAGTGGTGCGACGCTGGTGGTGAACCTGCAAAACGGCCCCTGCCACCTGCCTGCCAAGGTGATTGATCAGGACGCGCCGGGTAAGGGCAGGGACTTTAAGGCGGCCGCCAAAGACCTGCGCGGTGTCACGGCATGGGTTGAACGGGTTGGGCCGATCCGGGTGGGCGATGGCATGCGTTTGCACGTGCCGGATCAACGGGCATGGCAGGGCAACTGATGCCAGAGCCGTTCAAAAACTGGTTTGGCCCCGAAATGGTGCAGGCAATATCAAGCAATCTGGCCCGGGTAAGCGATGGGTTTGATGCGGCTCTGTTTGAGGCCCGCGCGCTGGACGGTCTGGAAAAGCTTGAGCTGAAGCAACGCTCTGAGCAGTTTTCATTTGCCGTTGAAGCGGCGATGCCCGGCGATTTCGTGCAAACCGTTGATGCGTTCGTGGCCGCGTTGCACCCGGAAAAACAGGCCGAATTTTCTGAGATGAAAAGCGACGATACCGGGCTGGCGAATTTCGCACTGATGCCGCTGGGCAGTTTCATTGCGCGCAACGGGTTGGACCGGCCCGAATTTAGCCTGACCGCACTGCGTGAAATGACCATGCGCGGCAGCTCTGAATTTGAGGTGCGGCCGTTTTTCCGTGATCATGGCGAATTGACGCTGAAAGCGGCGCGAAAATGGGCGCGCGATGCGAACCTGCATGTGCGAAGGTTAGCATCCGAAGGCAGCAGGCCACGCCTGCCCTGGGGCATCCGGCTGCATGATTTTGTGCGTGACCCGGCCCCGATCCTGCCAATTTTGGAAATGTTGCGCGATGATCCGCACGAATACGTGCGCCGCTCAGTTGCCAATAATCTGAATGATATTGCCAAGGATCACCCCGATCTGGTGGCGGATCTGGCCCATGACTGGCTGCAGGGGGCCAACCCGAACCGGATCAGATTGGTGAAACACGCCTGCCGTAGTTTGATAAAGCAGGGCCATCCGCAGGCATTGGCGGCGTTTGGGTTTAAGCCACCTGATCTGAGCAGAACCGGTGTTTCAATCAGCCATGATGTGGTCAGGCTTGGCGACAGTCTGGGGATTGAGTTGGAGATTAAGGCAGCGGGTGGGCCGCAGCTGTTATTGGTGGATTATGTGCTGCATTATCTGCGCGCCAATGGCAGTCAATCGGCGAAGGTTTTCAAATGGTGCGAATTGAGCCTGAAGGCTGGTGAGACCCGGATATTGACGAAAACCCACCCCTATCGGAAAGTCACCACGCGCAAGGATTATGCCGGCGCGCATCGGCTTGGGGTTCAGGTGAATGGTCAGGAAATCGGATCAGTTGAGTTCACACTGGTGATCTGAACCACGAAGCCGTGTGTATGGCGATTTCGCTATTGTTAATGTCGTAATTGCGCCGCTGTATGCAATTGTCTACCACTACTATAATTATTATGAATTAAGCCCATTATTCGGAGCCCCCATGGCCTATAAATCAGACATTGAGATCGCCCGCGCAGCTACAAAATTGCCAATTCAGGAAATTGGCGCGAAAATCGGCATCGGATCGGATGATCTGCTGCCCTATGGTCATGATAAAGCCAAGGTCAGCCAGAGCTTTATCGACGGGGTTCAGGGCAAGAAGAACGGCAAGCTGATATTGGTGACAGCGATCACGCCGACACCGGCGGGGGAGGGTAAAACCACCACCACGGTTGGCCTGGGTGACGGGTTGAACCGGATCGGGAAAAACGCAGTTGTTTGTATCCGTGAAGCGTCACTGGGCCCGTGTTTCGGTATGAAAGGCGGGGCCGCAGGTGGTGGCTATGCGCAGATTATTCCGATGGAGGAAATGAACCTGCACTTCACCGGCGATTTTCACGCCATTACATCGGCGCATAATCTGCTGAGTGCGATGATTGATAACCATGTTTACTGGGGCAATGAACTGGACATCGATATCCGCCGCATTGCCTGGAAACGCGTTGTGGATATGAATGACCGGGCGTTGCGCCAGATCACGGCGTCGCTTGGCGGCGTGGCCAATGGTTTTCCGCGCGAAGCCGGATTTGATATTACCGTGGCGTCTGAAGTTATGGCCTGTCTGTGTCTGGCCAATAATCTGAAGGACCTGCAAAAACGCCTTGGTGATATCATCGTCGCACAGCGCCGCGATCGCAGCCCGGTTTACGCCCGCGATCTGAAGGCCGATGGCGCCATGACGGTTCTGTTAAAAGACGCAATGCAGCCCAATCTGGTGCAGACGCTGGAAAACAACCCGGCCTTTGTGCATGGCGGCCCGTTCGCCAATATCGCCCATGGCTGCAATTCGGTGATTTCGACCACAACAGCCCTGAAGCTGGCCGATTATGTGGTGACCGAGGCAGGCTTTGGTGCCGATCTGGGGGCTGAAAAGTTTATGAATATCAAGTGCCGCAAGGCCGGGCTGGCGCCCGATTGCGTGGTGCTGGTGGCAACGGTTCGGGCGATGAAGATGAACGGCGGCGTGGCGCGGGCCGATCTGGGGCCGGAAAACGTGGCCGCCGTTACCGATGGCTGCCCCAATCTGGGGCGTCACATCGGCAATCTGAAATCTTTCGGTGTGCCGGTTGTGGTGGCGATCAACCATTTTGTCACCGATACAGATGCCGAAGTGCAGGCGATCAAAGATTATGCAGTTGGGCAAGGCGCCGAGGCGATCCTGTGCCAGCATTGGGAAAAGGGCAGCGAGGGGACCGTTGAACTGGCCACCCGAGTTGCTGAGATTGCGGATTCGGGTGCCAGCCAGTTTGCCCCGCTTTATGCCGATGAATTGCCGCTGATGGAAAAGATTGAGCGGATTGCGAAATCAATTTATCGTGCGGATGAGGTGATCGCGGATAAGAAAATCCGTGATCAGTTGCGCGCCTGGGAAGAGCAGGGCTATGGCGAATTACCGATTTGCATGGCCAAGACGCAGTATTCATTCAGCACCGACCCGACGTTGCGCGGGGCCCCCACAGGCCATTCCGTGCCCATCCGAGAGGTACGCCTGTCGGCCGGTGCCGGGTTTGTTGTGGTGGTCTGTGGTGAGATCATGACCATGCCGGGCCTGCCGCGTGTGCCCTCGGCAGAGGCGATCATGTTGAATGATGCCGGTAATATCGAAGGCTTGTTCTGACCGCGTCAGATCAGGGAAAACTATTATTGGATTGAGGGAATTATGACCGCTAAAATTATTGATGGAAAAGCCTTTGCCGCGGATGTTCGGGGCCGGGTGGCGGCGCATGTAAGTAAGCTGAAATCTGAGCATAACATCATCCCCGGTCTGGCCGTTGTTTTGGTGGGGGAAGACCCCGCCAGTCAGGTTTATGTTCGCTCTAAGGGTAAGATGACCACCGAAGTTGGCATGCATTCCTATGAGCATAAACTGGATGCTGAAACCGATGAAGCGACGCTGCTGGCGCTGATTGATAACCTGAATAACGACCCGCAAGTGCATGGTATTCTTGTTCAATTACCGCTTCCGAACCATCTGAATGAAGATCTGGTCATAAATTCAATTGATCCGGCCAAGGACGTGGACGGGTTTCATATTTCCAATGTCGGGTTGCTGGCAACCGGGCAAAAATCAATGGTGCCCTGCACGCCATTGGGTTGTCTGATGATGCTGCGCCAGCACCACGGTTCACTTTCAGGATTGAACGCTGTTGTTGTCGGGCGCTCAAACATCGTTGGCAAACCCATGGCGCAGCTGCTGTTGGGGGAAAGCTGTACGGTGACCATCGCCCATAGCCGAACCAAAGATATCGAAGCACTTTGCCGCCGCGCTGATATACTGGTGGCCGCAGTGGGGCGCCCGGAAATGATTAATGCGGACTGGATTAAGCCCGGTGCGACCGTGGTTGATGTGGGCATCAACCGCATTGATGCGCCTGAAAAGGGTGACGGTAAAACCCGGCTGGTGGGGGACGTTGATTTTAGCTCGGCGGTAGAAGTGGCCGGGGCGATTACACCGGTTCCCGGCGGTGTTGGGCCCATGACCATCGCCTGTTTGCTGGCCAACACTTTGACAGCGTGTTGCCGCTCAAATGGGGTTGCCGAAACTTCTGACTTGACTGTCTGAGCAATGCTAACTATCTGACGTTATTGATTTTTGACTATATATATTTATATTGATATTTGAATGCGGGTATTGGGTTGCTGAAAGTTTCAGGATGAATGTGTATTTTGTACAGCTGGTTGGCCACCTATTATCACCTGTTCGCATTGTGCTGGTTATTGCTGCGATTGTACTTTTGGCAATTACGGGCCCATTTGGAACCTTTACCGACATAGAATTTTGGGAGCGGTCTTTTTATTGGTCTGCGGTGGTAATTGTCAGCGTGCTTTTGGCGCAGATGGTTAAAGTATTTATTGACCTTAACTTTGTTCACCACGCGCGCTGGAAAAAGGCATTGTACATAGCAAGTGCGCTGACTCTGATCGTACCGCCAATTCTTTTTGGTCTCACAGCGTTATTAATTGGCGAAAAGCATTCCCACGACGCACCATACTGGTTGTATGTCACACTTACTTTTTCACTAACAATTCTAGTGATCGTTATTCAGTACCTGTTGGGCTATGAAACGTTCAAAAGCCTGCCTGCCCTTTATCAGCGACTATCCAATCCGAATGTCAAAAAAATATACAGACTGACCGTTCGGGATCACTATGTGGATGTTTACACTGATCAGGGGATGGAAACACTTTTGATGCGGTTTTCTGACGCCCTTACAGAAATGGATGGGCAGCATGGCAATCAGATACACCGTTCCCATTGGGTGTCCTGTGATGATGTTCGCGAAATGAAAAAGATAAAGGGCCGGTTGTTTGTTGGCATGAGCGACGGCTCTTTATTGCCGGTTAGCCGGGCAAATCAGGAAAGCTGTTTAGAGCAGTTTCAACTTAGAACCGGAAGCGGCATCGCATAGGGCGTTTTGCCAGTCAGAACTGCGATGGCACCGGGGTTAAACAGCGATTGAATCTGTTGATGGGTGACATTCAGGCCACCTGTATAGGCCCCGTAGGCGGGCATTAGCACGCGGTTCTGATCGTATATGAAGCAGGGCCGGGTAATGGAACGGCCGCGGGTTCTAACCGTCATTTTAGGATGAAAATGCCCCGAGATTTCGCCGGTTGCTGCGGGTTCTGCAATATGACGAAAGGTGAGGGTTGAACGGGAATATTCTGCCAGATGGCTGCCCCCCAGATTGACTGGCCCCGGATCATGGTTGCCTTCAATCCATATCCATTTCCGACCCGCCTGAAGCCGCGTCAGCCAGAGTTTTTCATCTTTGCCCATGCCCCGGGCGGCCGCAAGATCATCAAAACTGTCGCCCAGGCAGATCACGGTTGTTGCGCCGGTTTGTTCGATATCCATCTCAAGCCGGGTTAGGGTTTCGCGGGTGTCATAGGGGGGCAGGATGGGGCCGCCGCGCCGCAGGATGCGTTCAGACTTGCCGAAATGCAGATCAGAAACCGTCATGGTTTTCTGCCTGGGCCACCATAATGCACCTGAGGGCAGCGCCGACAGGTTTTCACCGGCAATGTTGAATATATGCGCGTTCATGGGGCGGTTTTGCCTAAATCAATGCGGTTATTGTTGGATTCATGCAAGGGCGTCACCCGCCATCATTTCTGCGGCCGCCTCAGACAGCAGGCGTTCATCGGCCGAACCGGCCACCGGAACACGGCCCATTTCCAGAAACATCGGTGCGGCGAAGGGCGAAACGCGATCAAGGGTAACATGATCCACGGCACCACGGGTGCGGGCCAGCAATTCTTCGATGCGCGCAAAATCCACCAGCCCTTTCATGGCTTCTTGCCGGGTTATTTTAAGCATCACGTGTTCCGGGTCATATTTGCACAGGGTGTCATACAAAATGTCAGACGAAAAACTGGTTTGACGGCCGGATTTTTTTGTGTGGATCGAACGGCGCTCGATTAGCCCGGCAATGGTGGCGCTGGCGCGAAAGGTGCGCTTCATCAGGGCGTTTCCGGCCAGCCATGTTTCAAATACGTCGCGCAGAACCGATGTTTCAAACAGCGATGCCGGGTCGGTCACGCGATCCAGCCCCCAGATCAGGGTTGCGTAATCGTTGGCGACAAATCCCAGCGGATGCAACCCGGCGGTTTCCATGTGCTGGGTGAGCAGCAGGCCAAGGGTTTGCATGGCGTTGCGCCCGGCAAAGCCATAGATGCAGGTGTATTCCCGGCCCTGATCCGGGAAGGTTTCCACCAGAATGCGGTTGGCCTGGGGCAGTTTTGAAAGCCGCGACTGCAGCGATAACCAGTCTGCGGTGTGCCTTGGCATGTCTGGCCATGATTGCTGTTGAAATATCCGCAGGATACGTTCGGACAGCTGGGTCGAGTTGGAAAATTTAGTGCCGGAAAACACCGCCACCTTCGGGCGTTTCGCGGGGTTTGGCGTCACCCGCACAACCTGTTCCAACAGGCTGTCATAGCGCACGATTTTTCCGCCGATCAAAAACGTATCCCCCGGCGTCAGGGTTGAGGCAAAATATTCTTCAACCTCACCCAATGGTCTGCCGCCGCGGTTGTTTTTCATCCGCACCGGCAGCAGGTCAGTGTCCTGAATGGTGCCGATATTCATGCGGATTTTAGCCGCCAGACGCGGGTCGCGCAGGCGCCAGTTGCCGTCTTGGTCCTGCAGTAGCCGTTGCCAGCGATCGTAGGATTTCAGCGCATAACCACCGGTTGCAACGAAATTCAGACAGGCATCAAATTCTGGCCGTGTTATGCCGATGTAGTCACCTACCGTTTTGATTTCATTGAACAGTTCATCGGCACCAAACGAACCGGAACAGGCGCGGATCAGGATATGCTGGCACAGCACGTCACGGGGGCCGGGGCTGCGCGGATCACCGTCCAGATCGTGTTCCTGCACGGCCTGCAGGGCGGCGATGCATTCGATCACCTCAAACCGGTTGGCCGGGACCAACAGTGCTTTTGACGGGGTGTTGTAGTGGTGGTTTGCCCGCCCGATGCGTTGCACCAGTCGTTTGACATTTTTTGGCGCGCCGATCTGGATGACCAGATCAACATCACCCCAGTCAATGCCCAGATCAAGGCTGCCGGTGCAGACAATGGCGCGTAATTTCCCGGCCAGCATCGCGGCTTCTACCCGTTCGCGCTGTTCGCGCGCCAATGATCCGTGGTGAATGCCGATGGGCAAATCACCGGTGTTTTCCAGCCAAAGCTTGTGAAAAAAAATCTCGGCCTGCGCCCGGGTATTGTGGAAGATCAGCGTGGTTTTATGGTTTTTCACCGCCGCCAGAACCGCCGGGATGGCGTAGGCTGCACCACCACCGGACCAGGGTGGGGCCTGGGGCAAGGTCAGCATTTGAATATCCGGGTCCGGGCCGGGATCCGCATGGATGATTTTGCACCGGTCCGGATGGCAGGCCAGATAGCTGGCGATGGCATCCGGGTCCTGCACGGTTGCCGACAGGCCAACACGGCGCATATCCGGGCAAAGTGTTTGCAGGCGCGCCAGGCACAGCATCAGCTGATCACCGCGTTTTGACTCAGCAAGGGCATGGATTTCATCCACCACAACCCGTTGCAATCCGGCGAAAATATGTGGCGCATCTTCATAGGAAAGCAACAGCGCCAGGCTTTCGGGGGTGGTCAGCAGGATATGGGGCGGATCGGCGCGCTGGCGCTTTTTGCGGGTGGCGGAGGTGTCACCTGTGCGGTCTTCAACCCGGATTGGCAGGCCAATATCGTCAATCGGGGTGGACAGATTGCGCCTTATATCAGCCGCCAGTGCCTTTAGCGGAGAAATGTAGAGTGTGTGCAAGCCTGTGTGGGTTCCATCTGCCAATTCGGCCAAAGAAGGCAGGAATCCTGCAAGTGTTTTACCGCCCCCGGTGGGGGCAATCAGCAATAATGCCGGCAAATCAGCCTGTTTCAGCATCATTTCCTGATGCGGATGGGCCGCCCAGCCGCGGGCGTGAAACCAGTTGTTAAATGTGTCGGGCAGATATGACATCTGACCAGTCTAATGCGCTAAAACCGGTATGAACAGTTTTAGCGCATTAATGTATTATCAGTGAACGATGGTTTCTTCTTTGACGAACATATTGGCCCATGCCCGTTCAATCAGTTCCGGAGACATTTGATAGGGAATGCCTTCAAATTCACAGATCGCAATCATCTGGTCGATCAGAAAGATCGGCTGATAATTGGCGTAAATATTGTCGATAGTCGGGTATTTTGTCTTCATCAGGTAGACCAGCGCCTTTTCATCCAGCGGAATTTTGCGTTTCCGGGCCATCATGGCAAAGATTTTCAGGTAGTCTTCCTGGCAGGGGCCATCAATTTTAATCTTAAAGAAGATCCGGCGCAGGGCGGCTTTATCGAATATTTCATTCGGGTGGAAGTTGGTGGAAAAGACCACCAGCGTATCAAACGGCACCTCGAATTTTTCACCCGATTGCAGGGCCAGAATATCTTTGTTTTCTTCCAGGGGTAAAATCCAGCGGTTAATCAGGGCCTGTGGCGGTTCGGCCTGTCGGCCCAAATCGTCCACAATAAAGATGCCACCGGTCGATTTCATCTGCAACGGTGCCTGATAGGTGCGTGAGGTCGGATTATAAACCAGATCAAGCATATCAAGGGTCAGTTCACCACCGGTGACCACGGTGGGACGTTCGCACAGCACATAGCGGCGATCATAACGGTTGGAGGTACGGCGCAGGTTGTTTGGGTCATCCACCAGTTCTTCGGCAATATTGTGAACGATCGGGTCATAGACCGTGATCACCTGTCCGGAATATTCAATGGCACGGGGCACGAATATGTTGTCACCAATGGCGTCACGTATGCCGTTGGAAATTGACGATTTACCGTTGCCGGGGGGGCCATACATCAGAATGGAACGACCGGCGGAAACCGAGGGCCCCAAATGGTCCAGCAGTTCATCGGGCAGGATCAGGTGCCCCATGGCCCCGATCAGCATGTCACGGGTGACCTGAATGTTGCGGATCGACTGGCGTTTCACCTGTTCGGCATAAATACCCATTGGGATCGGCATGGCACCGAAATATTCGGATTGTGACAGCGCATCCAGCGCGCGCGCCTTGCCGGCATCTGTCAGCTGATAGCCCATTTCGTTGCCCGAATTGGCGTGCAACGTGCCCGTGGATTGTAGCAATGCCTGATCGCGCGACAGATCCACCAGTTCCTGCACCACGTTCACCGGCAGACACATCACACGTGACAGTTCGGTCACCTGATCAAGGTTCATGCGGAACATGGTTTTCAACAGGATGTCGCGCATCATAACAATGGACAGGCCAGCGTCTTCAAGCGAGCGCGGGGCGGGGGGTTCCATTACCGGTCGGGTCTGCATATTCATTGGGTCACCTCAGATTTTAATTCCTGCCTTGGTGAAAATGTGCTTATTCTACCGCGTGTGCGGGGAATAAAGCGACAAACCACCGAAGGGTTTTCACTTCACCCCTAATTGTCAGTATATTGCTTAAAAAATTGAACAACGGATGACAGTTATGGGCAGGGCAAATCCTACTGTATTATTTGGCTTTTTTGTGGCGGTGATCGTTGCATTGTGTGGTGCTGCGCTGCTGAAGGGTGGCCTGTATATCGGCAGACATGAAGGCGACACGCTGCATGTTATGCAAATTGTGTTCCGTATGGCGCAGGGGCAGGTGCCACATCTGGATTTTGTGACCCCCATCGGCATTATGGCATTTGCGCCAATCGTGCTGTTTGTCAAACTTGGCTATGGTATTGGCATGTCATTTCTATTGGCGCAAACCCTGATGGCAATTGTATTTTTGCCTGTTGTCTGGTGGGTGGCCTATAGCCGGATGCGGGGATTTCTGCCGTATTTGTTTGGTTTGATTATTTTTGTTTTGATTGCCGCCCTTGTGCATGGAGAAGCCCAGCGGGCGGTGTCGGTTTCGATGCATTACAACCGCTGGTCCTGGGCGGCTGCATTTGTGGCGATTGCCACGGCGTTGTTGCCGACCCTTGGGCGCGCCAGGCCCCGTGTGGACGGGATTATCATCGGGCTGGCGATGACGTTTCTGTTGCTGACAAAGGTTACGTTTTTCGCAGCGTTTTCTGTGCCGATACTGGTGGCATTGCTGTTGCGACGCAGCTATTGGACCACGCTATATTCCTTGGGAAGTGCGCTGTTTTTTGTTGGGCTGGTCACCATTTTTGCCGGAATAGAATTCTGGCAGGCCTATTTGAGCAATCTGCTGGAAGTGGCGCTGTCTGACGTTCGCCCCAAGCCCGGTGAACCATTGGGCACCGTTATTGGGGCACCGGCCTATATCGGGGGCAGTATGATGCTGATCACCGGTGTTATTCTGTTGCGCCAGTCCCGTGAAGCCATTGGCGGGCTGGTTTTGTTACTACTGGCGCCGGCATTTTTCTATGTAACCTATCAGAATTTTGCCAATGACCCGCAATGGTTGTTGATGTTGGGGGTTTTGCTGATCGCTTTCATTCCCCGGACCGATGTTCGAAATGGATTGGGGTGGGACATGCGATCGGCTATAAAAACAGCGGCGGCAATATCTTTTGCCCTGACAGCACCCAGCTTTTTCAATTTGGCATACAGCCCTTTCCGGCATTATTTTGTCGATACAACTGAGTATACGCAAATGTTGCCCAAGGCAGATTTGCAGGGTGATATTCAGACCCTGGACGTTCGGACGGCACGCACAAACGCGACCGTACCA
>VAPL010203643.1_pt1 | contig 10830 bp, 12 predicted proteins | sample 3395061 | NCBI WGS metagenome assembly VAPL01 (sample SAMN08290444, study PRJNA428436) | hydrothermal vent metagenome | isolation source: Deep-sea hydrothermal vent chimney 2 | place: Pacific Ocean: Juan De Fuca Ridge | depth 2182 m m
CGCATAAATGGCGGCTCTACTCAGGATAGGGGGGTTACTTCTGATATAGTTCTGCCTACTCGTTTTATGTACTCCAGGATTGGTGAAAAATATTCTGAAAATGCCATGCCCTGGGATAAAATCGCTCCGGCCTCCTATAAAAAATGGCCGTCATATCCGTTTAACCTTAAAAAGCTGAAGGCGCTTAATGCCCGGTTAATAAAGACAAATAAAAAATTTATAGAAATCGTTAAGGAGGCGGATGAGGCCCGTGCCAGACAGCAGCACACCATAATAGATATAGACTTAACCTCTCAGCTTCGTGAACGGCAGAAAATGGCCGCTATCCGCAAGGCGGCCGGTGATAAGCCCTATAGCCCTTATTCCCATAATGAAGAGTATGGTCAGGGCAAGAAAGACGGAAGACTGACTCCGGCCCAGGAAAAGAAGAATTTCATGAAGCGTTTAAAGGCTGATCCTGCAATCCAGGAATCCCTTGATATATTAAAAAGAGCTGAAAAAATATAATTTTGACTATAGCTGTTAATTATGCCCTTCGTAGAGCTTGAGGAAATCAAGAGGTATATTGCCAGTTTCAATCCGGCAGAGTTTAGTTCCGTCGCGGGCCTTGATGTCGCCTTCTCTACCCAAGACAGATTGGCCAGAGCTGCCAGGATAAAAAAACGCATCAAGATGAAGAGGCGGCTGGCCCGCTCTTTTAATGCCATCATCTTAAGTGCCGATGATACCTGTCAGGAAATGATCACCCAGGAACAAATTGATGAGCTGCTGGAAAAGTATAGCGATAGCGTTTAGTGGAGAAGCTCATAAGTCTAAGCTGATTTTCAGGTAAAAGAAGATTATGACAGATTTTATTGGCAATCTTGAACCAGTGTTACGTCAGTTAATTGATTTTTTTCTGATTATCCTCATCCTGGTGTTTGTCCTTAGGCCCCTGCTTAATTATTTGGCCGTTAATCGCAAGATTGAATACCAAAAACGTATTTTAAAAGAGTTAAAGGCAGAAAACGGCATTTTTGAAGATGAGTCCTCGGATATCGCCGCCAATAACGAGCAGAACCCAACTCCTCCCGCGGATAGGAAAGGTAAAGCAGCCTCTATGGTGAATGAATTCACTCCTGAACAGGCTGAAGCAATAGTTAAAAAGACGTTAAGAGACGGATAATCCGGCCATGAAAAAAACAATTAAACCAGAGGTCGTCGGCCGTGAAGGAGTGGTGCTGCTGGAGGCGGTTCGCCGCCTCAACCGCCGTAAGGCTGTCGCGCATCTGCTGAAACTGGTCAACAAGACCCATCCCGCTGATATTGCCTGGGTATTACGTTATCTTACTCCAGAAGAGCGCCATAATGTTTTTAATATTATCGCCCAAACTGATCAGGTCGGCGAAATATTAAGCGAACTTGATCAATCTATCATGCTGGAGCTGGTCGATGATCTGCCGCCTAAATTTATGGTCACCGTCCTCAAGAAAATGGCCTCCAATGACGCGGCTGACCTTCTTGAGGCCCTGCCCATTGAGGTGGCGGACAATATCCGCCAACTCATGGCCAAGGCTGACCGGGAAGAGGTGGATGATCTCCTGCAGTATAATCCGGAGAGTGCCGGCGGGCTGATGTCGCCCAATTTTATGGCATTACATGAGGATTTAAGTGTTGACGAGGCCATTCGGGCCATTCAGGAACGGAGTGAAGACCTGGAGATGGTCTTCTATCTCTACATCGTGCGCGAAAACAATCAGTTGACCGGTGTTTTATCCCTGCGGGAACTGCTTATGCATCCGCCCTACCGTCAGTTGAAAAATATAATGAACCCCAAGGTCATTGCCGTTACCCCGGAAACCGATCAGGAAGAAGTAGCCCATGTGGTCTCGCGTTATAATATCCTGGCCGTGCCGGTTATGAACCACGCCGGTAAACTACTGGGGATTGTGACGGTGGATGACGTTATTGATGTTATCCGTAAGGAGGCCACTGAGGATTTCTTTCAGATGGCCGGTGCCGGTAAAGACGATGAAATCTTGATGAAATCCATCCGCTCCAATGCCGTTACCAGAGCGCCATGGCTTTGTGCCAGCTGGGTTGGCGGGGTAATATCCGCCACTATTATCGCCCTTTTCTCCGGTGAGTTGCAGAAATATGTCATCCTGGCCTCTTTTCTGCCCATTGTTAACGGGATGGGCGGTAATATTGCCAACCAGTCCAGCACCATTATTGTCCGCGGTATCGCCACTGGCCGGGTTAATTTACAGGAAATGTTCAAAATCGTCTTTAAAGAGATGAAAGTCGGCCTGTTGCTTGGCGGCTTTTACAGCCTGTTCCTGGCCTTAGTTGTCTTTCTTGCCATTCCCACACCGAACCATCTGTTTCTGGTCGCCAGTATCTCAGTAATTCTTGAAATGACCTTGGCGGCCACCATTGGCGCCTTTGTCCCCCTGGTAATGAAAAAAATGGGGTTTGATGCCGCAGTTGCCACCGGGCCTTTTGTGGCTACCACGATGGATATTATCGGGACAACCATCTTTTTTACTACTGCCATCCTTTTGTTACATTGAACACTTGGCCAGCGAGATAATTTTCAGAGGATTATGATTTGATCTGGTGGACAAAGGCCATGCGCTCCATTATCTCTTCAGAAGATAATGACCGTCTTGATCTCTTCAAGGTATTCCCTGCTTTCAGACGTTTTTTGGCCAGCAGGCACCACTACGCTCAGCTTCGTACCGCCGGTGACCTGATGTTTGTCCTGGTTCTAATCTCCGGCTTTTTCGGCCCTCCCGAGGCACAAAACAATATAGCTGTTTTTTTAACCTGGGGTATCCTCTGGCCGATTATAGTTCTCTCCTGGTTCTTTGTCGGCCGCATGTGGTGCGGCATATGTCCTTTCCCCGGCCTGGGACTTTTTTTACAGCGTAAGGGCTTCACCCGCTTGCGGCCGGTACCCGTTTTTTTAAAAAAATACGGTGTCTATCTCTCTGTTTTCCTGTTTGCCCTGATAATCTGGGTAGAGATTGTCGGCGGGCTCGATAATTCACCACAGGGTACCTCCTGGCTGATCCTGACCATTGTTATGGGCTCCGCCATCCTTGGGGTATTGTATGTCGGCCAGGCCTGGTGCCGGCATCTCTGCCCCCTCGGAAGAATAAGCGGCGCCGCCGCTACCCTCGCTATTACAGAGTTCAGGGCCAACCACGAACGCTGCGCGGACTGTACTACTTTCGCCTGTCAGCGGGGCGGAGGAGGAAAACGGGGCTGCCCGGTATATCTTGGCGCCTATGCCGTAACCAACAATCTTCATTGCTTAGTCTGCGGTCATTGTATCCCCAACTGCGATCGGGATTCGCCACAATTTCTCCTGCGCAATCCTTATTCTGAATTAATTAAGAATAAGGGCCGTTATATTACCAGTAATTACATTGTCCCCTTCTTGATCGCCTCGCAACTGGCTCGTTTTTTTCGCCAGAAGGATATCTTTCATCAATTCGCCCGGTTCTGTCATTCAGAGGTCTTGGGATTCACGATAATCCTTCTGCTGGCCTATATTATCGTCCTGGCCGGAATTCGGCTGGGTAATCGTCTGCTTGGCCACCGGGAGGCCTCCCTGTTCGGCCGTTTTTCGCCCATGGTACCGATTCTGATTCCCATGGCCTTTAGCGGCGAGCTGGTATATCGCATGGCTTACATGGCCGACGGCTTAGGGGACTTTGCGCCCACCATTGGCAGGCAGATTAACTGGCATTTCCTCACCTATTTCACTTTTAGTATTCCTGATTTTCCGATACAGATAATGTCCGCTTTTTTAATGCTGAACAGCAGTATCGCAGCCTGCTATATACTCTGGCGTTTTTGTCTTGAGCAATTTGAAGGAACTATTAAGCTGCGCAATTTCATTTTCATAAATCTTCTGATCAGCACCTTTCTGTTTTCCTATATTTATGTCATTTTTTAGATTGTCAGTTTGTTAATTATCGGTATAATCCCAGCAATAAAAAATTAATCAGCAGAGATTCAAACCAGCGTGTTTATTTATTGTTGCAATTTTTATTATAATAATTTATTTGCATAGACTATATTACATTTTCATTATGTCTTTTTATGACATTTTCAAGATATAAATTCTATCAGGAGACTAAACATGGGAAAAACACTACTTGAAATGGCCGCCGGTATTGTCCAGGCTCAAAGTTCTTCCAAGTCTATGGATACAGACGAAATAGCTGCATCACTGCAAACTGTTTATGCTAAATTGCAGGTATTACAGGATAACGAATTAAAATCCAATACTGCTGATGAACCGCAAAGTGAAATACCCAATATAAGCCCCGATAAATCAATCCTCAAAAATAAGATTATCTGTCTGGACTGCGGTAATGAGTTCAAAATGCTTTCGAGCAAGCATCTTGGCACCCACGGCCTGACCCCGAGGGAATACCGCCTTAAATATGGTTTTAAAGTACGTCAGCCCCTGTGTTGCAAGACCTTGTCCGCCGAACGTAAAAAGGCTGGCAAGGCGCGCGGCATCCCGGAAAACCTTAAAAAATCAATTGCGGCTAAAAAAAGAAGTGCTAAAAAAAAAGCTAAAAAATAATATACCCTGATGGATGACAAATATTCCTTTCTGCGCCAGGCACTTAATAAACGGCGTAACGATGGGTGCCTCAGATCCCTGAGACCCGTTGAATCCCGCAGTGGTGCGACACTCATGGTCAGCGGCCGGGAATTGGTTAATTTCAGTTCCAATGATTACCTTGGTCTGGCTCAGCGGCCTGAAATAAAAGAAGGGGCAGTCTCCTACATCAGGCGTTTTGGAGCCGGATGCGGTGCCTCGAGACTGGTATGCGGTAATTTCTCTTTTTTTGAAGCCCTTGAAGAGCGGCTGGCCAAGATGAAAGGTCAGGAAAGCGCTCTCCTGTTTAACTCCGGATTTCAGGCCAACATCTCTATTATTGCCGCTCTGGCAGGTCGTCACGCCCTTATTGTGGCAGACCGTCTCTGTCATAACAGCATAATTCAGGGCGCTATACTCAGCCGGGCTCGCCTCGTACGCTTTAAGCATAATGATGCCGCCCATCTGCGAACTATCCTGGAGAATACTCCCCCGCCGCAGGGGCTGATTTTAATTATCACCGAATCGGTTTTCAGTATGGATGGTGACCGGGCAAATCTTGCGGAACTTCATGAAATAGCAGCAGAATACGGAGCGCTGCTCTATGTTGATGAGGCCCATGCCACCGGAGTTTTTGGCCTCTCCGGCATGGGACTGGCCTGCGACGGCCAAAAAGCTGATCTGGTTATGGGAACCTTCGGTAAAGGCTGCGGCTCTTTCGGGGCCTATCTCGCCTGTCCGCGGCAGGTACGGGAATATCTCATAAATTATGGTCAGGGGTTTATTTACTCCACCGCCCTGCCGCCTGCGGCGGCCGGAGCTATTGCCGCCGCGCTTGATCTCCTGCCGGGTCTTGCAGATGAGCGGCGTTATCTCCAGGAATCAGCCCGTTATTTAAGAGAAGGACTTCGGAATCTGGGCTTTAATACCGGTTCCTCCAGCAGCCAGATTATCCCCCTCTATACCGGAGCCGAAGGGCGGGCTCTTGAATTAAGTAACTATCTGGAAGAACAGGGTATCCTCGGGATTGCCATCCGGCCGCCCACCGTGGAACCAGGGCAGGATCGCATACGGCTGGCGCTTTCAACTCTCCATACCCGAGCCCATTTAGACAGGCTTCTTGATGTCCTTGGCAGCCAGACATAAAAATATTTTTTTTCAGCATGGCTGGGGTCTGCATGCCGCCACCTGGCAGCCCTGGGCAGAACTGCTTAAAGATTACAATCCTGTCTATCTTGACAGAGGCTATTGGGGCAAAGGCAGTACACCGCGCTTCAATAAAGCGGGCCTAAATTTAATGATCTGCCATTCACTGGGATTTCATTTTTGTCAGCCCTGGTTTAATGAGATTGATTTTTTAGTGATAATCAGCGGTTTTATTCACTTTCACGGCAGCGGAGCCAAGGAGGGACGTTTCAGCCGCCGGCATATTAAAAGAATGAGGCAGCGTCTGACCAGTAATCCGCAGGCCCTGCTGGCCGATTTTTATCGGGATTGCGCCTCTCCACTCCCCCCGCCGGTTGATGGTAGGCTGAATATTGAACTTATAACCAAAGACCTTGAGCTGTTAGACAAAAGTCAACTTGACAGCGGAGAATTGGCCCGCAGGCCCTGTCTCATATTACATGGTTCTGAAGACCGCATTGTCCCTGAGGTCAGAGCCCATATCCTCCACGAATTATTGCCGATGAGCAGTCTCCGGATTATACCCGGAGCCGGACACGGCCTGCCGTTTACTCATCCCGGTGAATGCTGGCGGCTCATCATGGAAAACAATAATTTCTGAATCAAGCGTAAACACGCCCCCAATGAAAAGACGTATTGCCCAGAGCTTTTCCCAGGCTGCCGCGAATTACGATAAATTTGCGCTGGTACAAAAGAAGAGTCTTATAACGCTGGCAGGACTCCTGCCCCAAGCCGGTAAGCTGCCGGAAGGCCCGGTGCTGGAAATTGGATGCGGCACCGGCGGACTGAGCCGGAAATTATCGGCGGCCTTCCCTGATTTCCCTCTCATCTTCACCGATATGGCTCAGGGTATGATACAGCAATGTCGGCGTAATCTTGCCTCCTCCGTCCATAGTCCGCCCCCCGCCTGGCTGATTATGGACGGAGAGGCCATAGCCGCCCGCAATTGCGCCCTGATTATTTCAAGCCTTACCATGCAGTGGTTTAATAATCCGGTATCAGCCATAGAAGAGGCCCGGGAAAAACTGCGAGATGGGGGAATGATCCTCTTTTCTTATATTGGCGCCGAATCCTGCCCGCAATGGCGGCAGATCTGCGCCGAATTACAACTGCCATGCACCATGAATCCCCTCCCTGACAACCAGCATCTGTTACCTTTATTAGATGGCAGATTTAAGGACATTGATATCTGGAGTGAAAATATTGATCTTGAGTACGAGACGGTGCCGGATTTTTTCTATTCCCTGAAAAGAACCGGAGCCGCTACCCAGATCAGGGGCCTGAGATTAAACAGTGCTGAGATGAGAAAACTTCTCCAGGGCTGGCAGCTCAAACTTGCCGGACGCCCCCTGATAATGACCTACAATATTCAATACTTAAGAGCGGTGAGATAATGATTTTTCCAGCCAGATTCTTCATAACCGGCACCGGCACTGGGGTTGGCAAAACGATAGTTGCCGCGATTCTCCTCTCGGGGCTTAAATATCACTATTGGAAACCAATTCAGAGCGGCATGGAGGAAGAGACCGATACCAGCGTAATACGCCGCTTAAGCGGCCTTAGCCAAGGACTTTTTCTAAAGGAGGCCTATTGCCTGCCCCAAGCGGCCTCGCCCCATATTTCAGCCGCGGCGGCGGGTATTGAAATTGACTTTACTCACCTTAATCTGCCGGCCGATGACAAAAATATCATTGTGGAGGGGGCCGGCGGTCTGCTGGTGCCCATCAATCATAACCGCCTGATGATAGATCTTATCAGCCGCTTGCGGCTGCCGGTTATCCTCGTTACCGAGAGCGGTTTAGGCACCATCAATCATACCCTTCTCAGCCTTGAGGCCCTTGCCAAACGGAATATACCCGTTTGGGGAGTGGTTATGAACGGGGTGAAAAATGACGGCAACAGACGGGCCATTGAGGAGTATGGCGGCAGCAATGTTATGGCCGAGATTGAGCCGTTGCCCAGCTTAAACAGTGCAAGTCTAAGAGCGGCCTTTAATAAGTATTTCGCCGATTAACTGCCGATAGCCTGGTAATCGGTAAAGGCGTAGGCGCTATGCTTATGGATTGATTCAAAGCTCTCTACCCCCACGGAAAACCAGGAGATATCGGGATGAGCCATGGCTAATTGGGCCACTTTACGAACTACATCCTCAACAAACATGGGGTTTTCGTAGGCCTTCTCGGTGACATGCTTTTCGTCCGGGCGTTTTAAAAGACTGTAAACTTCACATGATGCCCCGGATTCCACCAGTTCAATAAGATCTTCAAGCCATATGAACTTCCTGAATTTTACGTTCAGGTTAATTTCGGCCCGCTGATTATGAGCCCCGAAACGACTGATCTCCTTTGAACATGGGCAGAGGGTTGTGGTGGGTACCCAGACGGAGATGGTAAAGTCCTGCCGTTCACTCATCCGGCAGCTGAATTTACAGGCATACTCCATAAGGGAGGGAGTTGAAGTGACGGGAGCGTGTTTCTCAATAAAATAAGGGAATGACATCTCTATCATGGCCTCATCGGCCTGGAGCTTCAGCCGCAGTTCATCCACTATCTCCGGGAATACATCCGGCCTTATATCATCCTGATAGCGTTTTATAATATCAAGAATTACGGTCACACAGGTCTCTCGAACCCCGCTGGGCATATTGGCCCGCAGACTGAGGCTTGCTACCGTTGATTGCAGCCCCCCGCCCTTCTCACGCAGGCGGATTGGGCAATGGATATCCTGAACCCCGACACTATTTAATTTTATGGACATGAAGAAAAATATCTGTAGCCGGGGCAAAGCCGTATTTAGTTGATAATGGCAGTAAGGCGGAAATTAAAGGCCTGACCGCTCAGGGGAATAAAGGAAGGTAACTATTCAGCATGATGCATAGAAGCAACAATAATACACCGGACTGTAACTGTTCAGAAGTGCCTCAGATTCGGAGTCTGCGCTTTCCTGTTCATTTTTGACTTTGTGAAGCATATTTTGGCATGCGAGAAGGCAAAAATGGGCAAAAATGGGGTGCATCTGAATAGTTACAAAGGAAGTAACTAACCAGATGCATCTATTCTGGCCGAAAGACCAATTTTATAATATATTTTTCCGCAAATAACCAGCCTCTTTTAAACAGCAGCTCTGAAAAAGATGCCCGCAATGGCGTTTTAAAAAAAAATTATCGTAGTAGTTCAGGCTCTAACCACAGCGTGACGAACAATAAAGACATCTAACAAAGCTCTTTGCTCTTTATTAAGGTTAGCAAAGGCCACTCCGCAACGTTTAAATTGTTGGCTTAACGGTCTGCTCTGCGGTCTTGAATCTGAGCGGTAATAGTCTTTTTTACAATAAGATATGGGCTTTAGCGGAATGTTTTTCAGCATGGCCAGCTGGCCTGATTTCTTCTCCTCATTGAAAATAAGATCTATGCTAAACGGTTCTTCGTCCCAGTTCCCTTCGTTTATGCACAAGAAGGAGATGCCGCTCTCGCTTATATCGATAATTTTACCTAATTCTCGATATTGGGGCTGCTTCAAGATAGCAAAGACGTTATCCTGCACCTGAAACCTCGTGCTGCTACGATTCTCTCCCAGGCGTTTTGATTTTAAGCCGGACATAGGTGTGTCTCCTGGATAAGCGATTATAATTAAATTCTCGAGCCATAGTTATTCCTCTAAAATAATGCCCTGGGACGATTTCACATTTTCAATTAGAAGGGGGGTAACTATTCAGCAGCACCCCATAGTCGTTATTCTACCAAAAAAATATTACAAAACAAATTGTTTTAGATGTTTAGTAACAGCCATGCCCGGTCAACCAGGACACAACGAAACTTGAAAGTCGTGGTAAGGCCAACACCCTTGGCAGGTGACTTTCATATAAACTTTCCCACGCCAGCAGCTTTTATACCTTGGGCCATAATGACTTGATTTTCCTTTAATCTTAATATATCGTTTGCCGACCTTTTCGGATAACATCCAATCTGCTCAAACATTATTATTTCTCCGAGGAACAAGATGCCATTAACACGTGTAATAAAAAGGCTGCGGCAATGCGCCCTTGATATTAAAAGATTAGAGACAAAAGCCTCCGCAGTTCTAACTGATAATTATGATTTAGAGCTCTACCATGATCTTTTAAAGCAAAAGGCCGAAATCCTCCGTGATATCCCTGAGCTGGGACAAGATTTAACCGGAGATCTGAATGATGATCTGCAAAAGCTTCTCCGTGACCGCCTGGGCGGCTTCTCCCATGCTGCCCTTAAGGCCATGCAGTTAGATAGTGTCTTTTATATGGCCGCTCTCCTCTATCCAGAAGACTATCAACCAGGGGCAGAAAACGATTTGGAAAATTTTATAGATACCCTTGGCAGACTATAAAAAGACGGTGGTCAATGAGCGATAGATTTGAGCGCTGCTTCCGCGACGTAAAGATAGAATGTCCATATGGTATGGCGTGTTCCGCCATTTATCATCAGGCTTATTTTGATTCTCTGTCCATGGAAATGCTGGAGTTTTTTTTGTCTGCCGGCTTCAGGCGTAACGGTAATTATCTTTATACTATGCGTTGCCGGAGCTGCCGGGCCTGCATCCCCATCCGTCTACAGGCCGAAAACTTTAAAAAAAATCGTAATCAGCGCCGGGTCTGGCGGCGTAATCAGGACTTAGAGGTTAGAATATCGCCCTTAAGGATCAATAATGAGAAGATCGCCCTCTGTGATAAATTTTTAAACTGCCGCTTCCCCGGGTGGGATAATACGGCCATGGAATACTATGCCGGCTTCTTTATTAACAGCCTCGGTTATACCCACGAGGTGGAATTTTATTTAAACGGCCGGCTGGCAGGGGTTTCCATTGTCGATATTTACTTAAGCTCCATTAATCTGGTTTATTTTTATTTTGACCCGGACGTGGCTCTTCGCAGCCCTGGAACCTTCAATATCCTGTACATGGTTGATTATGCCCGCCGTCATGGGATGAAATATATCTATCTTGGGCTTTATATAGAGGAGGTGGCTGCCATGAATTACAAGACTAAATTCAAGCCCTGTTACCTGCTGA
>VAPL010040434.1_pt1 | contig 10827 bp, 11 predicted proteins | sample 3395061 | NCBI WGS metagenome assembly VAPL01 (sample SAMN08290444, study PRJNA428436) | hydrothermal vent metagenome | isolation source: Deep-sea hydrothermal vent chimney 2 | place: Pacific Ocean: Juan De Fuca Ridge | depth 2182 m m
AGCGGCTTTGTGCGGAGTTGAAACTGGACGCAGGACGTACTGGGGCACTCAATTAAGTCGCCCGAGCGGAATGAATCTTTGGACATGGAAGTCCCAAGGTGGTATATAGCGAGGATGGCGCGCCAGAAAGAGGAACAAATGGATCGGTTCGATAAAATATATCGCTTACACGGATTACTTAGCAATCGCCACACACCTGTATCGTTAGAGAAAATCAAAGAACATTTGGAGTGTTCTAAATCAACAGCCACCAGAATCATAGAAATTCTACGCGACCACCTAAATGCTCCCTTAGAATATTACCGTGAACCCAATGGCTACCAATATAACCACCAATCATCCAGCACACCCTATGAATTACCCGGTCTATGGTTTAGCTCAGAAGAATTACACGGCTTACTAATCTGCCAGCAAATACTACAAAGCATCAGCCCTGGCATATTAAGCGAACAAATAGAAAGCCTGCAACAACGTATTAATAAAATGCTCAGCAAAGAAAATAGCCCTCAACCCGTTATAGCTAACAAAATACACTTTCCCTCCGTTGGTAGGCGATTAAATGATGACCAACACTTCAAACGCATAGCTACTCATTGTCATTTTAGAAATAAATTACGAATATTTTCTATAGATTGTGTTTATTCAGCAGAAAGTCTAGACCAAGCAGCACTGACAATAGACACCGAAAAAATGCAAAGTTTTTTACATTCCGCTTATGGAGTTTTTACAGGGAAAGCAAAGAACCTAGCTGTATTAGAGTTCACCAAATCTCGTGCTAACTGGGTAGCAGATGAACACTGGCGTCCAGACCAACAAAGCCACTGGTTAAAAAATGGTAATTATCAATTAAGCATCCCCTTTAGTGATAGCCGAGAATTGATAATGGATATTCTTAAACACGGGGCAGAAGTTAAAGTAACCTCACCACCTTTTCTTCAAGAATTAGTTAAACAAGAAATTGAGAAAATGCAAAAAAATTATCACTGCCTCGTCAAATGAGCCAGTGAGTATGGATAATGAAACTTAAACCAAATAAAAACCAAGGTTAATCATGACAACATCATTGTATTTTAAGTATTGGGGAAAGGCTTCTAAAGAGGATAATAGCTATCATCTGTTGCCTTATCATTGTTTGGATGTGGCGGCTGTCGCCAGCGCATGGTGGCTACATAGTCCAAGCATCCGAAATAGCTTTATTAAATCAATAGACCTACCTGAAAAGCAAGCGCGCGCCTGGGTGTTGTTTTTTATTGCTTTGCATGATTTTGGTAAAATCGATCTTCGTTTTCAAATGAAGGCTCCTCAATTTTCACCTTATGGTGATAAAAATATTCAAGTTAATTGTAAAGACTATTTTCATGGTATAGAAGGCTATAACTGGTATTTTCGTGAAGCGATTGAGTATGGTTTGCCATTTATAGAGGAATATGAAGATATCACCGTAAATGGTGAGCTATGGATGTCTGCAACAGGAGGGCATCATGGCACAATCCCTCTTAACCCTGAAGCTGATTCAACTTCTTTTTCAATACCAAAAACACTCAGTCAAGACCTACAAGCTCGAAATCAATGGCTACAGGACTTAGAAAAATTATTTTTACTACCTGCAGAACTCAGTTTAGCTGATATGCCAGAGGGTGAAGCACCTATTTTATTAGCTGGTTTTTGTAGCGTTTGCGATTGGCTGGGATCTAATCAGGATTATTTTAAATTCGACTCAAACTCTTCTTTATCATTGCAAGAGTATTTAGACTCAAAACAAGTAACAGCACAACAGGTTTTGCAAGATTTTGGCTTATTATCAACGGTTAAAACCAAGGGTGGAATGGCTGAGTTATATGAGAAGCTTACACCCCATAACATACAAACACGTATTGAGGATTTAACAGTAGAACAAAGTTTAGTAATTATTGAAGCTAATACAGGAAGTGGAAAAACTGAAGCCGCATTAGCTTTTGCCAGTAAATTACTGGCTAAACAATTAGCAGACAGCATTACCTTTGCATTACCGTCACAAGCAACTGCCAATGCCATGTTTGAACGGCTTGAATTTGTAGCCGAGAAAATTTTTAGTGATACAAGCAATATCATTCTAGCTCATGGAAAAAGCCAAAGTAACCCTAATTTTCAAGCACTCATTCAGCATAATGAAGATTTTAAAAGTGTACAGGGCGATGAAGATGCTGGTGTGCAATGCAGTGAGTGGTTAGCCTCCAGTCGTAAGCGGGCATTTTTAGGCCAAATAGCAGTAAGCACAGTCGATCAAGTAATGCTATCTGCCATTAAGTCACTGCAACATTATTTTGTACGGCTATTTGGTGTGGGCAAAAGTGTTTTAATTATTGATGAAGTCCATGCTTATGATGCTTATATGTATGCCATTTTAAAAGTGGTTATTGAACAACAGAAAGAAGCAGGTGGCAGTATCATTTTATTATCTGCCACGTTGCCAAAGCATCAGAAGCAAGCATTAATAAACGCATGGGGAGTATCTGAACCCATTACAGAAACAGCCTACCCGTTAATGCTGCAAGCCGTAAATAATAAAGTATTGCCTTTCACTGTACGTGAACCTCAAAAGGTACAATCTCGTTCAGTTTTTACTGAACTTATTTTGGACAATGATTTAAAACTTAATGAGGAAATTCTGCAACGTATTGTAGACGCAGTGGAAACGGGTGCAAAAATCGGTATCGTCTGCAACCTAGTTGATGATGCACAATATTATGCCAAAATATTAGCGACTATGACCAACATGCCTGTTGATTTATTTCATTCACGCTATCGCTATTGCGACCGAATGATTAAAGAAGAAAAGGTTATTAAATATTATAAAAAAGGCAGCTCCAGAAAGGGGCGAATATTAGTAGGTACACAAGTAATTGAACAATCGCTCGATATTGATTTTGATTGGCTGATTAGTTTTATTTGCCCCATTGATTTATTGTTCCAGCGAATGGGACGATTACATAGGCATGATAATGTGCGTCCTGTTGAATTTGAACAGCCCTTATGTAGCATTGTCCTACCTGAGACAATCAACCTAAGTGATAAAAAAAGTGCTACAGATGCCTATGGGTTACATGGATTTATTTACAAAAACATTCGGGTTTTATGGCGTACTCAACAATTTTTATTAAATCATAACAAGATAGAATTTCCACTGGCTTATCGTGACTGGATTGAACCTATTTATCAGCAATCGCCTTGGAAAGATGAGCCAGATGTTATTACTGCATTATCAGAAGAATATGTAGAAGACCAATTTGCCAGTGATTGTGTTGCTAACGGGTTTACTAAAGCTAAGAGTTATTTCCATGACACAGAAGGTAATGCAGCCTTATTAACACGAGAAGGTGAATTGAATTTAAGTATTATTCCAATGATTGAAAAGCAAGGAAAAAAATATTTTCTGGATGAAAAAACACTAATCCCTAAAACTGATGATAAATATAACCGTGAAACATTAAGTCAAAATAGTTTAGCTGTTCCTAGCTCAACAAAATGGCGTAGTTTATTGCCAGAATGTAACGAGGGGGTTTATTACTTAGTGATGGAGAAAACAGAATCGGGTTGGGAATATAAACACCCAAAAGGATGCTTAATTTATACTCTAGATAGAGGTTTAGAAAAGATTGATAACTAAATGCAGATACCTTATCCCTGAATCTGTTTAATGGCTAATTTATGGATAACCGACGAAATAAGTGTCTGATAAGGCAGCCCCTGCTCTAGTGCAATGACTTTTATTTTTTCTATATCATCTTCAAAGAGTCTGATATTTAACGACTTATTTTTGGTTTTCTTCTCAATAGTAGAAACAGCTACTGTTTTGAAAAAGTCTTTTTTTTCAGCCAATTTTTCTGCTGATAAAGGCTGATAAGTTTCTTTATCAATATCATCTTCTAATGCTTGGAAGAGTTCAATTTTATCATCAGAGTAAAGTGTTTTTTTATTCATAATCTGAGTCTTTTAAATAATATTTAGTGTATTTTCTGGCTGGGGTAAATTGTTTTTAGAAAAATAGTATGGCCTTCCTGTACAAAAGGGACAATATAGACATAATCATTTATATTTAAAACCAAACACTCTTGATCTTCATGTGTTGGACTGGAAATAACATCTAATAATTTTTCATTTTTCAATGCAAAAACAACCTCTTCAAAGGAGATTCTTCTATCACTGTTTTTTAAAAGATTGTTTTTATCCTCATTCCAATCATAAGTGATTTCCTGCAAATTAAAGCCCTTGCTAAATATAACAATGTATCTACGAAAAAAATAACTGTCAAATTTTAATATTTTATCTAATCCCCACGAGTATGGGGAACTTGCTTTACTTAATGACAGTCACGCTTCATCCCCACATAGGTAGGGAGCTTTAAGTGTATCACAATTATAAAATAATCTACTAAATGACAGTCACTTGTTTTTTTATTGGGCAAGCGTATACTGAAGTGAAATACATTCATCTGGCATTAATTTTTGCTCAAAGGATAAATAATGAACTTGTTACTAAATAATTGGATTCCCATACAAGACAAAGGTAATTTAGTAAGCATCAGTTTAAAACAGCTACTCTGCCAAGATGAAGATTTGAGCTTGTGCTTACCGCGTGATGATATGGAACTGGCAGCATTACAATTAATTGTTAGTCTTGTGCAAGTTGTCTTTATGCCAGAAGATAAAAAACAGCTTAGAAAAGAGCATCACGAGCTAATGCAAGAAGAAGACTATTACAATAAGGTAGAACCTTATCTTGAATGGTTTGATTTACTTCACCCTACCATGCCTTTTATGCAAACAGCCAGCGTAAAGGAAGAAAAAAACAATAAAAACTGGGCTTCCTTACAAAAGTTATTTATTGGCTTGCCTGAGAAAACCGCGTCATCTATTGCTTTTTTTAATACGGGTAACGAGATTCAAAGCTGTAACTTAGGCTTGGCAGCTATTGCTTTATTTCAACAAGCAACGAATGGTTTTAGTTTGGGTGGTGCGCCTTTTTCTGTCGGCTTAAAAGGCTCTATGCCATTAACCACCTTAATTTATGATAGCAAACAACCTTTAAGAAAAAATATATGGAAAAATATACTCCATAAAGAATTTTTACTGGCTGAAACAAGTCTACTTACCGGAGAAAAACAGCAAGAACCTAGCTGGGTTAAAGCTATTTCTTTTGATAAAAGCCAACCAGAGAGTACCTATAGAATCAGCTTATTAAGAGGGTTATTCTGGCAACCTGCAAAAATAAAACTAACGGTTAAAAATGGAATGGCTACGGGATTTTTAAAGGAAACGGGACTGTCATTTAGTAAATATTACTGGGAGCATCCCCACACACCAATAGACCTAAAAAAACTAGCCAATAATGACCCAAAAGAAAAACCCTATTTATCCGCACGTAATGACCTGCCACTTTGGGGACAAATGTTGGAGTTACTTTATACTAAGAAAACTGACGAAGAAGGGGTAAGCGCTGCATTGGTTGTTCAACAGTTTTCAACCGTTTTTAGAGGTCAGTCTGGAAAGCCAACATCATTACATTTAGCGGTAGGCGCTTATGTAAAAGGCGGTTCAGCTGAAAAACTAGCAGGCCGAAAACATGAAATTTACAGCCTACCCTCTGGATGGGAAGAGCAATACAATGAAATAAAGCAACTGGTTAGTTATGGCTTAGAAGCACAAAGAATACTTAATGCAGCTGTTTATAATTTTGGTAGACACCTGAAAGCAGAAGGCAGTGATAAGGGGCAAGAAAACTCCAATCTAATCAAAAAACAATTACAGCCCAAAGCAAGAGCAGATTACTTTAATAATTCCGAAGCAGTCATGCACAGTATTTTAAGGCATTTAGAATCTAGTGATGATCTGCCATATAAAAAAGCTTTTAGCCAATTAGCCAAAGAGACTTTTGAACATGTTTTTGCCCCCTACCAACACGAAGCCAAATTCCAAAAAGCCATTATCATGAGCCAAGACCCAATGAATAAAGCATTAAAGGCACTTTAAGGAGATAGTATGCCCGATTTTAATAACCTACATGATTGCTATAAAAATAAGCTTGATAATGGCGAACGCGCTCAAATCAAACGAGCCACCGAGCCCGATGACCTATTAGGCTTACCTGCATTTTACCGCTTAATCGGCAATGCTTCACCCAAGGAACTTAATCAATTGGCACGTTTTGCATTCTTTCTACCTTTAGTAAAAGATAATGATGAAAGTGCCGCGCCATTAGGTAGGCAGTTAAAAAATAATAGTATCAGTGAAAAACGGCTATTCCATATTATTCGCTCAGAATCACCGAATGATTTAATTCAGCTAAAACGTGTTTTGCAACAAGCCAACCTTAACAGTATTAATTGGCACATTTTTGGAAGTGCGCTTTATTACTGGGGAAAACACCAAAAACAACAATTGATGAAAGACTTTTACTTACAACCTCAACAAAAGGAAGAAGAATAAATCATGAACGATAAAAATTATATTAATTTTCATATTCTTATTTCGCATAGCCCATCTAATTTAAACCGTGATGATATGAATATGCAGAAAACTGCAACTTTTGGGGGAACTAGGCGAGTTAGGGTTTCAAGCCAAAGTTTAAAAAGAGCGATGCGGACTTCTGAGTACTATCAAGAAAATTTTGGCTCATCTTCTGACCGTTCTAAGCAATTGACTTTAGTTAGAGACAAATATAGAGAATTGTTGCATGAAAAGTTTTCAGAAGAAATTATTGATGCAGTGTTAATGAGTATTGCAGGTGTAAAAAGTATTGATGACTTACAGGAAGAAACAAAAAAAGCCAAAGGCAACGAGGTTGAAAGAGTCAAATATAAAGGCACAGAAACGGGAGCTGTTATCTCATGGTCTGTAGCAGAGGTTGAAAAATACTGTCAACTCTACCAAGAACTACAAGAACAAAATCCCGATACCAAAGCATTTGAAAAAGCATGGAACAATGCAGTAGATAAAAAGAAAATTGTTAATAATAAAACACAGCTGGCTTTATTTAGAGAGGCGTTGCAAAACAGTAAAGATATTGCCTTATCGGGTAGAATGGCAACGTCTGGCATTATGACCAATGTAGATGCTGCCTTAGCGGTGGCTCATGCTATTACCACGCATACAGTTGATGGCGATATAGACTGGTTTACAGCAGTAGACGATCTGAATCAAGAGGTAGGCGAAACTGGGTCAGCCCACTTAGACACTACTGAATTTAGCTCAGGGGTTTTCTATCGCTATGCCAGTTTAAATATCCGACGACTACAAGAAAATTTAGGTGACGTGGATAGAAAGCAAGCCCTAGAGATTGCCGCCCATGTTTTACATATGATGGCAACAGTCGTACCAACAGCCAAACAAAATACCTTCGCAGCCTTTAATTTGGCTGATTTTGCTTTTATTTCATTTAGTGACCAGCCTATTTCTTTGGCTAATGCTTTTGAAAACCCAATTAAATTAAAAGGTGGGCTTTTAACACCCTCAATTGAAGCTTTTGTTGAATACCATAAAACGGTTTATCATGCTTTTGGGTTAAATAATGATCCACAAGCCTGTTTTGGTACCCGAGAATGTTCAATGGAGATTGACAATTGCAAAGGTAATGATTTTGTAGCCTTAAAAGCATGGTTAAAAAATAACGGAGAATAATCATGGCTGATTATTTGATTATAAAATTACAAGGTACGATGCAATCATGGGGAAGCCACACGTATGAAGATTATCGTCCTAGTTATATTTTTCCTACGCGAAGTGCAATCGTTGGATTATTAGGTGCTTGTATAGGAATTGATAGAGAAGATATTAAAAAAAGAGAGGCATTAAATAACAGTTTAACCACGCTAACAGTTAGAGCCGACCCTCGCTTTCCAAAGGATCAAGCAGCCGCATTAAAAATGCATAAAATAACAGACTTTCATACCGTACAAAATGCTAGAAAAGTGGACGGTGCATTTAGAAAAGATGCCATTGTCTCAAGGCGTGAATACTTGTGTGATGCTGAGTTTTCTTTAGCCATGATGTTTGATAAAGAATTGGGGTATTCGCTTGAAGATATTAAACAAGCCATACAAAAACCATTCTTTACACCTTTTTTGGGAAGAAAATCATGCCCCTTACAAAGACCATTATATGAAGCGGTTATTACAGCGAATAATGCCCAAGAAGCATTATTTAGCATTTTGCCTAAGCAAGGGACTCTTTATAGTGAAGAAACTTTAGAGAACTCAGTCCCTCTGGAAGTTCGGGATATTCCTATGTCCTCAACGGTTAGGCAGTTCGCAACACGCAAAATTAATATTTTGGGGGATAAAAATGTACCTTAGCCAATGTGTGTTGAATACTGTTAGACCTATAGACCCTTATCTACTTCATAAAAAAATTTGGCGATTTTTTCCTGATCAGGAAAGAGAGTTGCGTACTTTTTTATTTAGAGTAGAAAACCTTGGGCAAATCGGAGTGCAAAAAATCTTATTGCAATCTAGATATAAGCCTCAACCAGCTTCTGGTGACTTGTTACTATTACAAAGTAAGGAAATTAATTTTTCAGGTTTAAATACGGAATCGAAATTTAGATTTATGCTACGAGCAAATCCCACCAAAAAGATTAAAGATAAAAATGGCAAGCAGACCAATCAAGGGAAATCTCGCGTCCCTCTAATAGATGAGCAAGAAATTATTGGCTGGTTAAAAAGACAGTTACAAGAGTGTGCGACTATAAATGATGATGAGCTTTCTATTCTTAGGCGAGACTTATTATCCTTTAGAAAAACTAAAGAAAAACAACAGCATTTTGGAAAAATTCAAACTATAACTTATACAGGGATGATGACTATTTTGGAGCCAGAAGTACTCATAAAAAAAATTGAGTCAGGTTTTGGCCCTGCTAAATCATTTGGTTGTGGACTACTTTCGATTGCTAGAATTTAATGCTATAGATTGTATGTCAGATCATACGAGGTGTCTAAAATATTTTAGAACCTATCGCTGGAAAAATCACAACCCCTTTCAAAATTTATTATTGCCGGATTCATAATGCTCCCACCATTAAAGCCCATCGCTATGAAAGAACGTATTTCCATGGTGTTTCTACAAAAAGGCCAGATTGATGTTAAAGATGGCGCGTTTGTTGAGATAGATAAAGAAGGTATTCGCACCCATATTCCTGTAGGAAGTATTGCCTGTATTATGCTGGAGCCTGGTACACGTATTTCTCATCATGCCGTTTCTTTAGCGGCCAGATCAGGCACACTATTAGTTTGGGTTGGTGAAGCAGGGGTTAGATTATATGCTTCTGGTCAACCAGGTGGCGCAAGGTCTGATCGCCTTTTATATCAAGCCAAGTTAGCATTAGATGATAATTTACGCTTAAAAGTGGTACGCAAAATGTATGAAATCCGTTTTGGAGAAAAACCGCCAGAACGCCGAAGTGTAGAACAGTTACGCGGCATTGAAGGTTCACGGGTTAAAAAAACTTATCAATTATTGGCTAAACAGGCTGGTGTTGTTTGGAAAGGTCGCAATTATGATCGAAATAATTGGGATAGTGCTGATATGCCTAATCGTTGTATCAGCTCGGCAACCTCTTGTTTATATGGCATCAGTGAAGCGGCTGTGTTGGCAGCAGGATATGCACCTGCTATAGGTTTTATTCATACAGGCAAGCCTTTATCTTTTGTTTATGATATTGCAGATTTGTTTAAATTTGACGATATTATCCCTCATGCCTTTAAAATTGCAGCTAAAAATTATCATGATCCAGAGCGAGAGGTTCGTTTAATGTGCAGAGATATTTTTAGGCAAACGAAGATTCTTAAAAAAATTATTCCCACTATAGAAGAAGTGTTAGCTGCTGGTGAGGTTGAAATACCAAAGTCAGTGGAAGAAAATATTGCACTAGCAATCCCTAATCCAGAGAGTATTGGTGATGTTGGTCATCGTAACTGAAAATGTACCTCATAGATTAAGAGGACGATTAGCCGTTTGGCTAATAGAAATTAGAGCTGGTGTTTATGTTGGTGACCTATCCACTAAGGTTCGTGAAATGATTTGGCAACAAGTTGAAGTCGGTATTGAAGATGGAAATGCGATTATGGCTTGGAGCACAAATACAGAATCGGGTTTCGATTTCCTCACTTTAGGACAAAACCGCCGCTTACCTGTAGAAATAGATGGCTTAAAACTAGTTTCTTTTTACCCTGTTGAAGATAAAAAGAATGACGAAGCTCTTTAACAATTTAGACTTAAAAACTGATATTTTAGTTGGTAGAAAATTTAAGTTGATTATTTTCTTTATTTAACAGTGTGTTAGAATCAGTGTGTTCCCCACAGCCGTGGGGATGAACCGGCTACCGCATAAAAAGATTCAATAAATGATGCGTGTTCCCCACAGCCGTGGGGATGAACCGTATTCTGCTGATTCAGCATCGGACGCTTGCCCGTGTTCCCCACAGCCGTGGGGATGAACCGCCGCACGTCTGAACCTTCCTGGGATAACGGATGTGTTCCCCACAGCCGTGGGGATGAACCGAAACGGCAAATAGTAATGCATCATTGGCAGATGTGTTCCCCACAGCCGTGGGGATGAACCGGCAATTGATAGCAGCATCGTGATAGCCCTGGTGTGTTCCCCACAGCCGTGGGGATGAACCGGCGTATAGTTTACCCATGCTGCTTTGGTATTGGTGTTCCCCACAGCCGTGGGGATGAACCGATCAGTAACACGGGCGTAGTAAAAGAAAGTGAGTGTTCCCCACAGCCGTGGGGATGAACCGCACCTAGATTAAAACTTAAATCCCAAGATGGAGTGTTCCCCACAGCCGTG
>VAPL010115344.1_pt1 | contig 10826 bp, 7 predicted proteins | sample 3395061 | NCBI WGS metagenome assembly VAPL01 (sample SAMN08290444, study PRJNA428436) | hydrothermal vent metagenome | isolation source: Deep-sea hydrothermal vent chimney 2 | place: Pacific Ocean: Juan De Fuca Ridge | depth 2182 m m
GGCAGGGGGGCGGCCTGATAACAGGACTGCTTGATATAGCTGATAATTCTCTCGTCGCCCCTGATTATGGAGAGACCGGCCGGGTCCCTGGCCAGCAGGACCGGAACGCCCTTAATGCCCAGGAGAGTGAGCATGAGACGGTTTACTTCCGGTGAATAAGAGGGTGACTTTTTGACACCGGCAAGCTCCATGTTTTTTAATCTGCCGACGGGGTTGAAGTAAAAGTCGCAGCTGTTGCAGTTCTCCAGGGCATCGAGCACCTTCCGGCAGTGGGGACAGGTCGCGGAAAAGAAAAGATACACCTTTTTGGCAGGATTGGAGCAGGTCCTGGTGCCATAGGTGCCGGCGTTCAAGGTCTGATTTCTTAAAGAGAGCAACAGGGACGGGCCGAAGCCGAGCAGTGAAAAGATGAGGAGAATACCGGCAAGCATCGAAAGACCGGCGACCGACTGCTGCCGGCCGGCCATGATGTTGAGGACCAGGACAATGGTAAAGATGATGAGACAATATGAACACAGCGTCTGCGCGACGAAAATCTGATAGGCGAGCAATACGCCCTCGGCGCCCAGCCCGGCCATAAGCAACACCCTGAGCCAGTCTATCGACCCGGCGTGTTTGTTGCGCAGCATAAAAATCGTCCAGAAGATGACCTGGAAATAGATAAAGCCCAGCAAATTGAAATAAAGCGGCGGGATGGCGGTGAGGTTCTCGATGATCCGGCAGCCCTCGTTCAGACAGGCCGCCTGGCCCCGGAACAGGATAATGATCATCTGGATGGCGATGACCAGGCTGGCCGCAAAACTTAGATAGCTGATTTTTCTGGCATTGCCGTTCATCATTTTCCTTTTGCAAACCGCCGGTCGCCGGTTTATCCGCCAACCGATTTATTGTTCAACAGATCATCTGTTCCCGAACAGCTGTCACCTCTCGCCGTTGCCGGTAGCGGCAATCTCATGCTGCAATTTTCCGCCCTCCACAACGACAGACAAAACTTAAGTCACCCCCAACGGGATTGCAAGTATCATGTGACCCGGACAGCATCATCATGCCGTTGAATCGACTACCAGACACTTCGTAACCATTCGGACATGCACCATATTTTGACAATCAGGCCAACGAATCCACCACATGGAGACGGGCGGCGGCCTGAGCGCCCGAAGATGGACCTGCTAAATAGTTACAATATCATCCCTTGACTTCCGCCCTCCTGAAGAGTGTAATAAGAAAAAGGTTTTAAAAAAATCCGATAATATTGTAGAAACCCTGACTCGTGTCCGTCCAGGAACGGTATGTTCCCCCGATACCTGGAGCCTGACAAGCTCACTTACCTCATTATACTCAAAAATAATCCTTGAAATATCCGGCCGGCGTTTATTTTTTTCGCCTGCCTCGGAGTCTGCATAGACCTGCTTTCGAACAAAGAACCTCGTTTCCGGACGGACACGAACCTGATTTTCGTCAACCGGGAACCGCGGCCGGTGAAACTGAAGGAAAAGTCCAGGGACAAGCCCCGTCACAGGCACCCCATCTTCATGCGGTCGCTCCCGCCCGCATAGAGGGACAATAGCGAACGAAAGCGACTATCTAAATCTGCGGCACCTGTGGCGGCTTACAGGTTAGATGCAAGTAATAACGCAGAGCTGGAAGAGCAATTGAAAGGTATGAGTGGCAAGTCATGACCGAGCAGCTTGGCAAACATCCCGGCATCCTGATCAGCCTGATGGTCCTGTTTCTCGCCGGCCCGGCGATTACCGCGGCGGCCGCTATGCAGGCCGGCTCCGGCAACACGCCGGCGACCATCGGTGCGGACAGGGTGGACCAGCCGCCTTCGTTACACCTTACGGACCGGGAAAAGTCCTGGCTGGCGGCCCACAAAACCATCCGGGTGGGCTTTGACAGCGCTTTCCCGCCCTATAGTTTTTTGGATGATACGGGGGACTGCGAGGGACTGGCGGTGGATATACTGCAGATCCTGGCCCACCGGATCGGCGTCATCATCAAGCCCGTGCCCAAAATTTGGAAGAATCTGTACGCAGCCGCCAAGAGGCGCGAGGTCGATGTGGTCGCCACCATGGGCCGACAGCCGCAACGCGAGAAGTGGTTCGCCTTTACCCGGCCCTACATATTCAAGTCGCTGGTGATCATGACCCGGCAGAAAACGACGAACATCAACCGGCCCGGCGCCCTGGCAGGCAAGCGTGTCGCCCTGGTCGAAAAATACCAGTATGTCCAACCACTCCTGAAACGATATCCCTCGGTCAAACCCTACTACGTCGCCACCATACTCGACGGCCTGAATGCCGTTGCCGTAGGCAAGGCCGACGCGACAATCACCTTTCTCGGGGCCGGCCACTATCTGAAAACAAAGTATCAACTCGCCAACCTGAAATTCACCGCCGTCTTCGACCGGGACCACTTCACGGAAAGCATCGCCGTCCGCAACGACTGGCCCGAGCTGGCCGTGATCCTGGACAAGGCGCTGGCGTCAATCAGTGACAGTGAAAAGGCGAAGCTCAGCCAACGCTGGATCGGCCCGGAACATACGCTCCATATTGCCTTGCGCACGGTTTTCAAGTACCTGGCGTCTTTTATAGGTTTTGTACTGCTCCTTGTTTCAGGATTTGTGATCTGGAACAGCGCCTTGAAGAAACAGGTCAAGAGAAAGACCGCGGAGCTGCGGCAAGAGCTTGCGGAGCGTAAAAAGGCTGAGGACGAAAACAAAAAAATCAATGAAAAACTGCGGGCCGTCAACGGCATTATCACGGCCTGCGCAAGCACCATGGAGACGGAAGAGATGCTCGGCAAGGTCATCGACGAGGCCTTGCGGATTACCGGCCTGGAAGGCGGCGTCATCTATACCGTCAGCCCGGACCAGACGTTGCGGATTGCCGCCCACCGGGCAACCTCCGCAGCAATCGGGGACTTGCCCGACCATGCCGCCAGGATCGGCGACTGCCTGTGCGGCGAGTGCGCCCTGAACCATAAGCCCCTGATCCTGCCCAACCGCGAGGCGGTGCAGGAATTCTCAACCCGGGAGACAACCTGCGGCGGGAACATCCGGTTTCACGCCGCCTTTCCCCTGATCAGCGTCGAGCGCTGCATGGGGGTCCTCTGTGTCTTCAGCCGGGCAGACAAAAAGCCATCGGCGCAAAGCCTGCAACTGCTCGAAACAGTCTCCGCCCAGATCGCCATGGCCATCGATAACGCGCAGCTCTACGCAGCAAGTATTCAACAGGCACTCACCCTCGAAGACAAGGTGCGGGAGCGCACCGCCGATCTCGATCAGGCGCGGCGGGACCTGCTGCATCTGGTGGCGGACCTGAACAGCGCCAACGAGAAATTGCAGGAGCTTGACCGGTTGAAAGCCATGTTCATTGCCTCCATGAGTCACGAGTTACGGACGCCGCTCAACTCCATTATCGGTTTTACCGGCATCATCCTCCAGGGCATGACCGGAGAACTCAACGATGAGCAGCGCGACCAACTGGAGCGGGTCTTCCGGGCAGGCAAGCATCTGTTGTTGCTCATCAACGACGTCATCGACATCGCCAAGATCGAGTCCGGCAAAATCGTACCCTATGCCGGGGAATTTCTCCTTGGCGAGGTCATCGACGAGGCCTGTGACAGCCTGATGGTCCAGATCGCCGGCAAAGGTCTTGAATTGAGAAAATCAGTCCCGGAAACACCCGTCCGGATGAAGAGTGATCGCCGGCGGATCTTGCAGTGCCTGCTCAATTTTCTAAGCAATGCGATAAAGTTTACGGCCAGGGGGACGGTGACGGTGGCGGCAAAGTGGCACAAGGGCGGAGGGACGGGGACACGGAGTGAAGGAAGGGATGAGTCAGCGGGGGATTTTGTGGAGATCTCCGTGGCCGACACCGGGTGCGGCATCAGTGCGGAGGACATGCCCCGGCTGTTTCAGTCGTTTGTGCGGCTTGAGTCGCGGCAGAAAATCACAACGCCCGGCACCGGCCTGGGATTGTACCTGACGAAAAAGCTGGCAACCGAGGTTCTGGGCGGCGAGGTGTGGGCGGAAAGCCGGGAGGGAGAAGGAAGCGTGTTTACCTTGAGGGTGCCGGTTGTTTTGACCTGAATCCGTGACGAAATGCAATTTTCCGGTCTTCACCGCGCCGCCCTGCGGCGCGCCCGATAACGGATTCAAGTTTGAGTTATCAAGAAAACAAAATCAATGCCTAGGAGAAAAAATGATGCCAAAAGCACTGATTATCGAGGATACGCCGGACAACATGGAGTTGATCCGCTTCATCCTGAACAAGAATGGCGTAGAAACCATTGGCGCCGAAAATGGCCGCAAGGGTATCGAGCTTGCGGAAAGCGAACTGCCGGATTTCATAATCCTTGATATCCAGCTGCCGGATATCAACGGTACCGAGGTACTGCACGCCATTCGCCGTTCCAAGGCCGACGGCAAGGTACCGATCATCGCCATGACGTCATACGCCATGAGCGGCGACCGGGAGAAGCTGCTTGCCGCCGGCTGTAACGGTTATATTGAAAAGCCCATCGACCCGGTGATGGTCATGGATCAGATCCGGGAAATACTCCTGAATCCGTGAGTGTTCGATAACGGTGCGGATGCGCCGTTACTGGCGCCCCGCCGGGCGGCGCGGTGAAGACGGCAAACAAGTTTATTTGGCAATAATGCTACAATTTCCATATATTGCACGGAATATCCCCCAAGCCGTCACGGATTCCAGGTTAAACAGAGGCGCCAAGGAGGTGCAAGAGGGGCAAAGTCACAATGAAGCTTTTGTGCTTTGCGCCCGGGCGTCTTTAAAAAAGGAGTATATATAGAATGAAAATTCTTATTATTGACGACGACCGGGATTCGCGGCTGATTCTCAGGAAAAACCTGGAAGGCGCGGGACACCAGGTCGAGGAAGCCATACATGGAGAGGATGCTCTCTGCAAGGCCCGGGCCTCGAAGCCGGAGTTGATCGTCTCCGACATCCTCATGCCGGTCATGGACGGTTACAAGCTCTGCTTCGAGGTGAAGCACGACAAGGAGCTGAACAAAATCCCTTTTGTTTTTTACACCGCCACCTATACCGATATTGAAGACGAGCGGCTGGCCATCGGCCTGGGCGCTTCAAGGTATATCCTCAAGCCGATGGAAACGGAAGATTTCCTGCGCATCGTCGACGAGGTGGTGCAAGAGGCCCAGCATGACCAACTGCCGGTGCCGGACGAACCGGTGGCCGACCCGGTGGAACTGTTCCGGATGTATGATGCGGGCCTGGCCAGGAAACTGCTGGACAAGGTGCGGGAACTGGAGCAGGCCAAGGCCAAAATAGAGGATAGCGAGCGCTCTTTCCAGAATCTCTTTAACAGTATGCGCGACGTCATTATCATGACCGATCTCGAGCGCTGCATCGTCAACGTCAACCAGCCGGCCATGCGTGAAGTGTTCGGCTACGAGCTTGATGAGATCATGGACCGGCAGATCGCGCTGATCTATGCCACGAAGGAGGGATTCGAAGAGACGGGCCGAAAAATTTTCTTTAAAAAAGAGCCGACGGCAGGATTAATACTGGAAACGATGTTCAAACGAAAGAACGGCGAGACGTTTCTCGGCAGGATGGCGATTATGAAGCTGCTGGATGAGCAAGGCAAGGTCAGAGGCAATGTCGGCATCATCCACGACATTACGGAGAAAAAAAATGCCGAAGAGACAATCCGGCAGACGCGGGACAACTGGCAGAGAACCTTTGATGCCATCCCGGATATCGTGATCCTGCAAGACAAAGATTATAGAATTCTACAGGTCAACGAGGCGACCTGCAAAATTTTAGACACGAGCCAGGAAAAGATCATAAGCCGGCATTGTTACAAGGTATTCAGGGACGTTTCGGAACCATGCCCGGACTGTCCGGCGGAGAAGGCCATTCATGATGTCATGCCGTCTACCGCAGACCTTGAATATGCCGGCCTCAAGAAATTTTTTTTAGTTACCATCGCGCCGATTATCGACAAGAACGGCAAGGTAACCGGCGTCGTTCACACCGCCAAAGACATCACCGACCAGAAAAAGATTGAGCGCCAACTGCGCCAGGCCCAGAAGATGGAAGCCGTCGGCACCCTGGCCGGCGGCATCGCCCATGATTTTAACAACATACTGACCCCCCTGCTCGGCTATTCCGAACTGGCCCTGACCGACATCCCCCCGGGGGCGGAGCAGGCGCAGGCCGATATCCTGGAGGTGCTCAAGGCCGGTGAACGCGCCCGGGAGCTCGTGAAGCAGATTCTTACCTTCAGCCAGCAGCACGAGCAGGAGTGCAAGCCGTTACGAATGCAGTATATCGTCAAGGAGGCGCTCAAACTGCTGCGCGCCTCGCTGCCGACCACCATTGAGATCAAGACGGACATTGATGATAAATGCGGCCCGGTGTTGTCCGACCCCACCCAGATTCACCAGGTGCTCATGAATCTTTGTACCAATGCCTATCATGCCATGCGCGACCAGGGCGGCGTCCTGGGGGTAACCTTGAAGCCGGTGGCAATAAACGAACAGAATGCCGAGCAGTTTGTGGGCCTGCGGCCGGGCAGGTACCTGAGACTGGCAGTCAGCGACACCGGCTGCGGCATGGCGCCGGAGATCAGCGAAAAAATCTTCGAACCCTATTTCACCACCAAGAAAAAAGGCGAGGGTACCGGCCTGGGCCTGTCGGTGGTGCATGGCATTGTCATAAGCCATGGCGGCTACATCTCGGTTTACAGCGAACCGGGGCAAGGGACGACTTTTAAAATTTATTTCCCGCAGTATGAAAATTCAGGCACGATTGTCGATATTGACCGGAAAGTCGAAGAAGAACCTCCGCATGGTACGGAAAGGCTGCTGGTGGTGGATGACGAGGTGACCATAGTTGATGTAGAGAGCCGGATCCTGACCGGTCTCGGCTACCAGGTCACCGGCGTGACCAGCAGCCAGGAGGCCCTGCAGCTTTTTGCCCGGCAACCGGATGCCTTTGACCTGGTGATAACCGATATGACCATGCCGAAGATGACCGGCCTGGGCCTGGCCCGGCAACTGCTTGCCAAGCGGGCCGACATCCCGATTATCCTCTGCACCGGCTTCAGTGAGACCGTCAATGAACAAAGCGCCAAGGCCATCGGCATTAAAGAGTTTATCATGAAACCCATAGATCGAACCGGACTGGCCACGGTAATCAGGAAGGCCCTGGATGAACCGGTTACGGTTCACTAAAACTTGAGGACGGGTCTGCTTGTCGGCGCCAGGACTCCAGGGCGGCCAGGGCCTGGTCGGCGCGGAACCGGCCGCGGTCCCGCTTTCTCATTTTTGTTTTCAGGGGCGGAAAGAGGCCGAAATTGATATTAGAGGGCTGAAAATGTTCAGGCGCCGTGGCGGTCAAGTGATGAATCAGGGCGCCGTGGGCCGTCTCGGGCGGCGGCACAACCGGGGCCAGGCCCCGGACCAGGCGGGCGGCATTCATGCCGGCCAAGAGCCCCATCGCCGCCGACTCCACGTACCCCTCCACCCCTGAAAGCTGCCCGGCCAGAAACAGATTTTTCCTCTTCTTCATCTGCAGGGTCGGTTCAAGCAATTCCGGGGCGCAGACAAAGGTGTTGCGGTGAATGGAACCAAGCCGGACAAACTCGGCCCGCTCCAGGCCGGGAATCGTCCGAAATACCTTTTTTTGCCCGGCATAGGTGAGTTTGGTCTGAAAGCCGACCAGGTTATACATGCTTTTTTCCCGGTTTTCGGCCCGCAACTGCACCACCGCATGGGGTATCTGCCCGGTCCGGGGGTCCGGCAGGCCCACCGGCTTCATGGGGCCGAAACGCAACGTCTGTTCCCCGCGCTCCAGCATCACCTCGATGGGCAGGCAGCCTTCAAAATATTTCGGCGTTTCAAAACTCTTGAGCGGCACGGTTTCAGCCGCGGCCAGGAGTTCGACAAACCGGTTATACTGCTCTTCATTCATGGGACAGTTGAGATAATCGCCCGGTCCGTCGTCCCAGCGCGACTTGCGGTAGATCAGATTCATGTCCAGGGATTCCGCGGCGACAATGGGGGCAATGGCATCATAGAAGGCGAGATTTTCCGCGCCGGTCAGTTGCAGCAGGCTGGCGCTCAGTTTTTCCGAGGTCAGCGGCCCGGTAGCGAGGATAACCGGGGAATCGGCCGGTTCCGGAATGGCCTCGACCTCTTGCCGGAAAACCGTGATCAACTCGTTCTCTTCCATGACCCGGGTGATATAGTCGGCGAATTGCCGCCGGTCAACGGCCAGGGCCTTGCCGGCGGGCACGGCTGTCGCCTCCGCGGCCCGGATGATCAGGGAATCGAGCCGGCGCATCTCTTCCTTGAGCAGGCCCACGCCGGAACTGACCATGTTGGACCGCAACGAGTTGGAACAGACCAGTTCGCCCAGGGACTCTGATTGATGGGCCGGACTGAACCGCTGCGGCCGCATCTCGTACAGCTCGACGGCCACTCCCTGTCTCGCCGCCTGCCAGGCGGCCTCACAGCCGGCGAGGCCGCCGCCGGCAACGATAACCCGCGCTTCTTTCATCGCTCGATTTGCACCTCTACCCGCCGCCGCCCCCAGCTGAGGGCATCCTGATGCGATTCGAAAAAGAGATCAATCCGGCTCGGCCCCTTGATGGCCGAACCACGGTCCTCGACCACGCCCCAGCCGTAACCCGGAACATACATCCGGGTGCCGAAGGGATAAAATTTGGTGTCGGCGGCAATGGTCCCGTCCCGATGCAGCCAGAGCCAGGGAAAAACGAGGCGGACCGGAATCATCCAGGGGTTGACCAGGCTGTTGAAGGAAAAGAGGCCGGGCACCGGTTCGACGGCTTCGGTTCCCGCCGCGGTCAGCCCGGAATAGGGCCGGCCGGCATCCGGCCCGGCACTCACATAGCGGTTCCAGAAATCAAGCTTGAGATAGGTCCAGCTGCCCCGTTCCCAGGAACAGCACTTGCCGCAGCCGCAGTAGGCGGTCGTTTCCATGATCCTGGAGGTATGGCCGGCGCAACCGCCAAGGAGCAAAAGCAGGCCGACCAAAAGGGGAAAAAACGAAATTCGACCCATGGCGCTTACAGGGGGACCTTATCCACGGCAGCGGCCGCTTCATCAATAGCATCATGGGCCGGGTTGCCGGCGACCGGGATGACTGAAACAACCGCCCCGCCCAGACGCATGGGCACCGTTACGACCTTGGTCAGCAGGCAGCCGCTGAGCAGGACGGCGGCCAGGCAGAAAAGGACCGCCTGAAACAGGGGCCCCGCCGATGTTGTCCGCAAAATTTTCATAGGTCAATCAAAGCTCGCTCAAAAATAAGTTCGCATTTTCGCAGACCTCGCAGTCTACCTTACCTGATCTCGAACAAAAATCCCCATTGCCGGACGGGAGAGGCACGGATTAATAGCGATAATAATCCGGCTTAAACGGTCCGTCCACCTCGACGCCGATATATTCGGCCTGCTCCGGCGTCAGGCGGGTCAGGTGGACGCCGATCTTGTGCAGGTGGAGCAGGGCCACTTTCTCGTCCAGTTTCTTGGGCAGGAAATAGACCTTCTTCTCATAGCGCTCGGAATTCTGCCACAACTCGATCTGGGCCAGCACCTGGTTGGTGAAGGAGTTTGACATGACAAAGCTCGAGTGACCGGTGGCGCAACCCAGGTTCACCAGGCGGCCCTCGGCCAGGACAATGATACGCTTGCCGTCCGGAAAGATTACATGGTCAACCTGGGGCTTGATGTTTTCCCACTTCAGGTCGCGCAGGCCGGCAATATCGATTTCCGCGTCAAAGTGGCCGATATTGCAGACAATGGCCTGATCCTTCATCACGTCCATATGGGCACGGGTTATGACCCGCAGGTTACCGGTGCAGGTCACGAAAATCTCGCCGACCGGGGCCGCCTCTTCCATGGTCACGACCCGGTAGCCTTCCATGGCCGCCTGCAGGGCGCAGATCGGATCGACCTCGATGACCAGCACCGTGGCGCCCATGCCGCGCAACGCCTGAGCGCAGCCCTTGCCCACATCGCCGTAACCGACAACCACGGCGGTTTTGCCGGCGATCATGACATCGGTGGCCCGCTTGATCCCGTCGATGAGTGACTCCCGGCAGCCGTACAGATTGTCAAACTTGGACTTGGTCACCGAATCGTTGACATTGAAAGCCGGGGTCAGCAGTTTGCCATCCTTGGCCATCTCGTTCAGCCGGTGGACGCCGGTCGTGGTCTCCTCGGAGAGGCCGCGCACGTCCCGCATCAGTTCGGGATACTTCTGGTGCATGACCTGGGTCAGGTCGCCGCCGTCGTCAAGGAGCATGTTCGGCCGCCAGTCACCAGGCCCGAAGATGGTCTGATCAATGCACCACCAGAATTCCTCCTCTGACTCGCCCTTCCAGGCAAAGGTCGGGATGCCGGCCGCGGCCATGGCGGCGGCGGCATGGTCCTGGGTGGAAAAAATGTTGCAGGACGACCAGCGCAGCTCGGCTCCGAGCTCCACCAGGGTTTCCATCAGAACCGCCGTCTGGATGGTCATGTGCAGACAACCGGCGATCCGGGCGCCGGCCAGGGGCTTCTGCCCGGCAAACTCGGTGCGCAAGGCCATAAGCCCCGGCATTTCGGTCTCGGCAATGGCCACTTCTTTACGGCCCCACTCGGTCAGACTGATATCCGCTACTTTATAATCGCTCATTTTCGTGCTCCATCATCCGCCGCTGGCGGTTTATTTTATAATACCAGACATTCTTGTACAGATTCCAAAATCCTAATGCGGGCGCTGCCCACAACCCAAATCAACTTCCAGTGTATCTGTTTCCAGGCTGTTA
>VAPL010411250.1_pt1 | contig 10825 bp, 10 predicted proteins | sample 3395061 | NCBI WGS metagenome assembly VAPL01 (sample SAMN08290444, study PRJNA428436) | hydrothermal vent metagenome | isolation source: Deep-sea hydrothermal vent chimney 2 | place: Pacific Ocean: Juan De Fuca Ridge | depth 2182 m m
CCTCTGCGTTTATAACTCGTCACTTGTCAGTGCCACGACAACATAGTTTCCTAATGTACTTCCGAGCAGCTTTCTCAGGCCAGGCCCTGTCCAGGAAGATGCTAGAATCAAGGGCTTTATAGATTTTTTGTTCCCCTCTATTCAACATAAAGTAAAATCGGGTGGAACAAGCGCAGCGGTTCCACCAACAAGCTATTAAGGAACAATAAATCACCTCTGTACTCACGACCACTGACCCAAAGACCAAAACCCTGCAACAACAATTCACTGGCAAACAACAACTCAAGATGAACATCGATAGCGAATCAAACCTTGAACATGTCCCTTTCCCACTTGGTGGAACCGCTACGCTTGTTCCACCCTACCCGGCTTAATCTGACGGCGATGGGGTTTACATCTCTGGATTCCGGCTAAAAACATGCCGGAATGACGGTGTTTTCAGTAAAAAGTGCTAACTGGGTGATTTAGCCCTTCATTTATATTTTACCCTTTATTTAATTGAACTGGCGCAAAAAACGCAGGTCGTTTTCGAAAAACAGTCGCAGATCATTCACGCCATAGCGCAACATGGCGAGGCGTTCCACTCCCATGCCAAAGGCAAAACCGGTAAATTTCTCACTATCCACATTCACATGAGACAACACTGCCGGATGCACCATGCCGCACCCCAGCACTTCCAGCCAGCCGGTGTGGCTGCACACACGACAACCTTTGCCGCTGCACATTACACATTGAATATCCACTTCTGCAGAAGGCTCGGTAAACGGGAAATACGACGGACGAAAACGCACCGAAAGATCCTGCTCAAAAAAGTGTCGCAGAAATTCATCGATAATGCCTTTCAGGTCGGCAAAGGTCACACGATCATCCACCAGCAAACCTTCCACCTGATGAAACATGGGTGTGTGGGTTAAATCAGAGTCACAGCGATAAACACGCCCGGGGGCAATAATGCGCAACGGCGGTTCACGCTCGGTCATCACTCGCACTTGCACTGGTGATGTATGTGTACGCAATACCGTGTGTTCATCAAAATAAAACGTATCGTGCATGGCCCGCGCTGGGTGCGACTCGGGAATGTTCAATGCCTCAAAGTTATAATAATCGTTTTCGATTTCCGGCCCTTCGGCAATCTCAAAACCCAGTTGGGTAAACAGGGCTTCAATGCGATGCAGTGTGCGTGTCACCGGATGCAGCCCCCCATTTTGTTGCCCGCGCCCTGGCAGCGTGACATCCACCGCTTCTGCCGCAAGCCGAGCATTCAGTTCGGCAGCCTTTAATGTTTCATGACGTGACTCAATGGCCTTTTGCACGGACTGTTTGGCAATATTGATCACCTTGCCAACGTCACGGCGTTGCTCGGCTGGCAGTTTGCCCAGAGCCTGCATTTGTTGAGTCAGCACACCTTTTTTGCCCAAAAAATGTACTCTGACTTTATCCAGCTCAGTCAGGTCATTGGTGGTATCGATGGCTTGTTGCGCTTCGGTTACCCGTTTATCCAGATCTTGCTGCACGTTATTCCCCAGGCAGTTGATAGTTGCGTTTGCAATTGGCCACAATAAAATCGGCCCAATAAAAAAGGGAAAGGTGTTGGCCTTTCCCTTTTGCGTTCTCTGCGGTCGAAACAGTTTGTCACTCACGCATGAGTGACAAACAAATAATTAACCGGCGAGATTTGCCTTGGCTTTTTCAGCCAGTTGAGCAAAGGCCTTTTTGTCAAAAACCGCGATATCCGCCAGCATCTTGCGATCGACTTCAATTTCGGCGTTTTTCAGACCATTGATAAATCGGCTGTACGACAAACCACACTCACGGGCTGCCGCATTGATGCGGGCAATCCACAATGCGCGGAACTGACGTTTGCGTTGACGACGGTCACGATAGGCATATTGACCGGCTTTGGTCACCGCCTGAACGGCAACCCGATAGACGTTTTTGCGACGGCCACTGTAACCTTTGGCCTTGGCAATGACTTTTTTGTGTTTGGCGCGTGCCTGTACGCCACGTTTTACTCGTGCCATTTCTCTTTTCTCCTAATAGACTAACAAAAAGCAGATACGCGATCGGCTTAAACGTACGGCAACATACGGTTCAACATGCTGACATCTGCATCATGAACCATTTGGCCAGAACGCAAATGACGTTTCCGCTTCGTGCTCTTCTTGGTGAGAATATGACGACGGTGTGACTGGGCGCGTTTAAAGCCCCCGGATGCTGTGCGCTTAAAACGCTTGGCAGCACCACGATTGGTTTTCATCTTTGGCATAACAACTCCGCATTTTGCTTACATATGTTAAAAAAACAGCGCATTTTCGACTGGAAGTCTGGGTGTGCCACACCTGACCGACAGTAGCGCCCTCGTGCCAGCGCGTTTTTAATTCGGGAATAACCGACCAACACTTTATCATTCCAGTTTTCGCCGGAATGACATCAGTCAGATATTCCTTAAAGTAAAAAGGCCTAGCTTTTTTTCGGCGAGATCACCATGACCATCAAACGACCTTCCATTTTGGAACGTTGCTCAACACTGCCATGGCCTTCTGATTGCACATCATTTGCTACCCGGTCCAGCAATTTTGCACCGAGTTCCTGATGAGCCATCTCCCGCCCACGGAAACGCAGAGTCACTTTCACTCTGTCTCCGTTGTTAAGGAACTTGATAAGGTTGCGTAGTTTTACCTTATAGTCCCCAATGTCCGTTCCCGGACGAAACTTCACTTCCTTGACTTGCGTCTGTTTCTGCTTCTTCTTTGCCGCGTGTTTCTTCTTGTTTTCTTCAAACAGGAACTTGCCGTAATCCATTACACGACAAACCGGAGGCGCAGCATTCGGCACAATTTCTACCAGATCCAGATCGGCATCCAGTGCGGCCTGCTGCGCAGCATCAATCGGTACCACCCCAACCTGTTCACCCTCTGCTCCAATTAAACGCACTTCCGGTGCAGTGATGTCTTCGTTCAGGCGAACCTTTTTTTCTTGAGCGATGCTTCAATCCTCCAAAGTAGTGCGGCCGCGACTCGCGATATCCGTAGCAAGACCTTCAGTAAACTGCGAAAGCGTCATACTTCCGAGGTCTTTGCCACTACGCGTGCGCACGGCCACTGTATCATTTTCAACTTCCTTATCGCCCACAACGAGCAGGTAAGGGATGCGTTGTAAAGTGTGCTCGCGGATTTTAAAGCCAATCTTCTCATTTCTCAAGTCCGATTTTGCCCGGAAGCCCCCGCCGCACAAGGCGTTTTCTACTTTTTGCACATATTCGTTGTTGCGATCAGTAATTGGCAGCACCATTATCTGGGTCGGAGCCAGCCATGCGGGGAAGGCTCCAGCGAATTCTTCGATCAAAATACCGATGAATCGCTCCAGCGAACCCAGGATGGCACGATGCAACATAACCGGCACCTGCTTGGAGCCATCTTCGGCAATATAGTGGGCATCAAGACGACCCGGCATGGAAAAATCCACCTGAATCGTGCCGCATTGCCAGACCCGGCCAATGCAATCTTTCAGCGAAAACTCGATTTTCGGACCATAAAAAGCGCCTTCACCCGGCTGCAAACCCCACTCCAGCTTCTTGTTATTCAACGCTTTTTCAAGAGAATGCTCAGCCTTGTCCCAGTCAGCATCCGACCCTACCCGTTTTTCCGGTCGGGTGGACAGCTTGATGATAACCTCTTCAAAACCAAAATCCCGATACACCCGGTACAGTAAATCAATAAACGCTGATACTTCACTTTGAATCTGGTCTTCTGTACAAAAAATATGCGCATCATCCTGAGTGAAACTGCGCACCCGCATTAAACCATGCAATGTACCGGAGGGCTCGTTGCGATGACAGGAGCCAAACTCCGCCATGCGTAGCGGCAGGTCACGGTAACTTTTTAAGCCCTGATTAAATATTTGCACATGACAGGGACAATTCATGGGTTTAATAGCATAAGTGCGTTTTTCCGACTCGGTGACGAACATATCGTCGCGGAATTTTTCCCAGTGGCCAGATTTTTCCCACAATACTCGATCCACCACTTGCGGGGTTTTTACCTCACCGTAGCCATTTTCTGTCAGCACACCACGAATGTACTGCTCCACTTGCTGGTACAGCGCCCAGCCGTTGGCATGCCAAAACACCATACCCGGTGCTTCTGGCTGACTATGGAACAAATCCAACTGACCGGCCAGACGACGGTGATCACGTTTTTCCGCCTCTTCCAGACGATGTAAGTAGGCTTTGAGGTCCTTTTTATTGCTCCATGCCGTACCATAAATACGTTGCAGCATTTCGTTATCGGAATCACCACGCCAGTAAGCACCAGCCAGTTTCATCAGTTTGAAAGATTTCAGTTTGCCGGTGGACGGCACATGCGGGCCTCGACAAAGATCGATAAAATCACCCTGCTGATACAACGAAAGCTCTTCGCCATGCGGAATGGCTTCAATCAACTCGGCCTTGTATTTTTCACCCTTCTCCAGAAAAAAGGGGATGGCCTCTTCCCGTGACATCACGCTGCGCACGACGGGCAAATCCTGTTTCACAATCTCTTTCATACGCTTTTCAATAGCCAGCAAATCATCCGGGCCAAAACCCGGCTCGTAGGCAAAATCGTAATAAAAACCATTTTCAATCACCGGACCAATGGTGACCTGCGCCTCGGGATAAAGTTGCTGCACGGCCTGCGCCAGCAAATGTGCGCTGGTGTGACGAATGATTTCCAGCCCGTCCTCGTCACGCTCAGTGATAATCGCCAGCGTGCTGTCCTCATTAATAATGTATGAGGCATCCACCAGTACATCGTTGACACGCCCAGCCAAAGTGGCTTTGGCCAGACCGGGGCCAATGTCGGCAGCGACATCCAGAACCGAAACAGGGTGATCAAAAGGTCGTTGAGAACCATCAGGCAGGGTTATAGAAGGCATATTCTTTTCTCCAGTGGTGATCCATACGAGAGATCACATGTTGTGCGGCAGAACCGCGATAATTTAAGGTCTCTCTCTATTAAAGAAGGGAGAAGGCCGGGATGAGGGGTGTAACACAGAAATGTCCCGTGAACCCTCCCTCCAAACGTAGGGTGGGCACGTTTTTTTGTGCCCACGCGTGTTTTGTTGGCATCCGCGTGGGCACAAAAGCCTGCCCACCCTACGGCTACTACGGCTACAACAAAGCGGACGCACTTTAACCGTCTGGCTACAAACTGTCAAAAGGCAAGGGGGAAGCTTGTCCATCAGCATGCAACTGTCTCTAACTATAAGTAGCAGGCCAGAATGTAAAACCGGTGGTCAAGTAATCACCGTAGGCGCATCACGCCCGGTGTGACGCTGGATGCCCGCCAGCTCATCAGCAAGAATAACGAGATCAGCCAACGCCACCTGGGCATCCTGCTCATGATGCTGCACATCAACTTCGAAGCGTTCCAGATACACCCGCAGCGTCGCGCCTTCCGTGCCAGTACCGGAAAGACGGAAAACGATACGATCCCCTCCCTCAAAACCAATGCGAACCCCCTGCCCTGTGCTGACCGAGCCATCGACCGGATCGGTATAACTGAAATCATCGGCATAAGCCACGCACAAATTGCCAAACGATTCCCCTGGCAAAGCAGCGAGACGCGCCCGCAATTCCGTCATTAAAGCCTCGGCACCGACTTTGTCCACTCCCTCATAATCATGACGGGAGTAAAAATTGCGGCCATAGCGCGCCCAGTGTTCACTCACTATATCCGCCACCGACTGCTGGCGCACCGCAAGAATATTGAGCCAGAACAACACCGCCCACAAGCCGTCTTTCTCGCGCACATGACTGGAACCAGTGCCAAAGCTCTCTTCTCCACACAGCGTTACCTTGCCCGCATCCATTAAATTGCCAAAAAACTTCCAACCGGTAGGCGTTTCAAAGCAGTCAATACCCAGTGCCTCCGCAACACGATCCGTCGCCATACTGGTGGGCATGGAGCGGGCCACGCCCGCCAGCCCTGTGGCATAACCGGGAACCAGAGTAGCGTTGGCAGTAAGTACAGCCAGACTATCGCTGGGCGTCACAAAAAAATTGCCACCAAGCACCATATTGCGATCACCATCTCCATCAGAGGCCGCACCAAAATCAGGTGCGTTATCGCTAAACATTTCCTCGACCAATTGCTTCGCGTAAACAAGATTCGGATCAGGGTGACCGCCGCCAAAATCGGTCAATGGCACACCATTGATCACCGTACCAACCGACGCCCCCAGGCGACGCTCCAGTATCTCCGTCGCATAAGGGCCAGTGATAGCATGCATGGCATCGAAACGCAGACGAAAACCACCACGAAACATGGCGGCGATAGCATCAAAATCAAACAACGAGGCCATTAATTCCGCGTAATCATCAACCGGGTCAATAACACTGACAAGCATCCCGTCTAACGTAAACTCATGCACCTGATATAAAGCAATATCAGTTTCATCGCTGATGTGATATTCACGAATGTGTTTGCTGTGATTATAAATGGCATCAGTGATCTTCTCCGGTGCCGGGCCACCATTGCCAGTGTTGTACTTGATGCCAAAATCGCCCTCAGGCCCACCGGGATTATGACTGGCAGAAAGGATGATACCGCCGAAGGCCTGATGCTTACGGATCACACAGGAAGCTGCCGGAGTGGAAAGTAAACCATCGCGGCCCACCAGCACGCGGGCAAAACCACTAGCCGCAGCCATGCGCAAGATAACCGCAATGGCTTCCAGATTACCATAACGGCCATCGCCACCCAGCACCAGAGTCTCTCCCGCCAAACCGTGCAGACTGTCAAAAATGGATTGAACAAAATTTTCCAGATAATGCGGCTGTTGGAACACACGAATCTTTTTGCGCAAACCAGAAGTGCCGGGCTGCTGATCGGGGAATGCCTGTGTCTGAATGGTTTGTCGGGTCATGATGAAAGACTTCTTCAGGGGAATCAACGTGGCGTAATACAACGTTATCACGCTTTACGAATCCACCCTAACACGTCATGTTTAAAAGGCGTTGTATTTTTTCTGGGCCTTGCCTAAAACACTTTGTTTAGAGCCGGGTATTAAATGCTCTGCAAGCGGCTCAATAAGATGATTTATATGAAACAGTAATAAGAGCAGTTATTGCAATAGAAACTATAACCGGTACAACTATACCCATAGCGATTGAGATTGAGATTGAGATTTAGGCCTAATGGCACGCCCTATTGATGCCATGGCGGCGTTAAAATGGCGGGTAATAGAATGACTATTCCGCGCCATTTTGCCTAGCCACGCAATAAATATGACGCACATTGAGACCTAAATCCCAAACGCTATGGCGTCTATATTTGATAATTCCAGCAAACCGCCCTCCTTAAATGCATCAAAAAAATGGGGCACTACCTTACGATGTTCTGAATTCGGAGCCAGACAAAAAGAGTGGCACCCCATTTTTCTGATTAAAAATTTCAAATTAAAGCCTAGGTGCCCCAACACTCTTCACCTGAGCCCCGATATTTTTATTGATATAAGCACGTGTTTGTTGTGTTGTGCGCACCATCTCGGCAGGATTGCTCAACGTTGCGACGAGACTACCCACAAGACCCTCGTTTCTGTTGCCAATAGTTCCGAGCTGAATGTCGAGACTGGCACCGCAGTCGATCATCGCCTGGCCTTGTTGTTGTGAAACCATCAAATGATCAATAGATACCCTGGATGCCTGGGTACACCGTTGCGCCTGAACAGCAGATGCGGATGTTATCTTGTTACCTCTTCCATCATGCAGCCAGAAGGACATATGCATCCGGGTCCTGTTATTTTCGATTGTCGGAGTACCATATTTTTGCCTCAATGCCTGTTGTGTTTTGACTAACGTCGGACGAGCGCCTATGGCATATTTCGTGGTTCGCGTTAATCTGACAACTACCGACTCACGAGGCGGAGGGGCAAACTCCATAACCACCTGTTCCCCTGTATTTGAAATAGCGGAAACCCGGTGGAGATATCTGGAATTGGCCACTTGAGGAAACTGGCTGTATTGTTCCTGTATCCGCATCATCACATCGTGCCGTTGAAGGACCGCTTTGGCTTCTTGTGCTGTCATTCCCAAACGCAGACCGATGACATCCATGCCACTGGAAAACCCTGTACTGGGCATCATGGAGAAATTACGGGCATTCTCAATGGATTGCCGGGCCTGCTCTCCGGCCTGACCAAGCTCCATCGCAGTCTGACCAATCTGCCCATCGGCTCGCCCCGCCAAGTCGTTGGCCTGATCAACCTGATTACTGGCTTTGTCAATTTGCGTTTTAAGTTCTCCCACGAGGTTGCTGAAAAAATCGCTCGCACTGGTTGGCGAAGACAACCCTGTTATGCACAACATTATTACAGTAGCTGATTTAAGTCTCATTCTAACATTCTCCCTTTTCCGAAACGTTCAGTTAACAATGTGTTCCTTATACACAGGGATGGCATCCTAATACCATTACGTTAATGCACAACCCACCGTTCCGATGACGCAAATTAATTGCGTCACTAGCAATAAATTTTATGATCCATAATGGATATTCGGCAACGTCGTGCCGAACAAACAAAAGATATTTCCGGAAAGGTACTGGTTGTTTCGTTATCCCCTCTTGCCCTGTTATTATTTTTTCCTGGTGCATCTATTTTTTTACAGAGGTTTATGCACTCTGCGTGAGCATGCATTATTTATACCTTTATAAAAATGGTCATATGCAACAAAAGGGTAGAAATTTAACGTGTCGCTAGCATTCACTGGTTAAGGCAATGTGTAAAATTATCCGACACTGCAATAAATCCTGAATTATCCGCTGCCGGAAAAACGGGTTGCCCTGATTTTTACGAACTGCGAGCATCCAGAGACTTATACAATTCTTTATATATGTTTCACCTGACTTTCCCATATTCGAAAATTAATTTTTCACGACAACAAACATCAGCTTCAGATCGAACACAAACCACATTTTCGGAAAGCTCACATACAGTTTTCCAGATTACAGGGAAAACAAAACACCACCTGAAAGTGTGGAATTTTAAAACCTTTGTACAAAGGACTTAATATTCCCCGCTTCAGGAAATGCCTGTGTGAACCTGCATGAAAGGTATGCGGAGACCAGAGGCAGAAAACCTCCGATTATCTGGGGAAGTACAGTGATAAAACGCGATATGCTGCCAGAAATAACTTTCCCTGAGTACAGGAGCAATAAATCTGGTATGAATATTCAACCCAAAAAAATTGGGCCTCTCGGAAGGAACAAAGCAGGCACTCAAAATCCCAACCGGAGGCCCATAAAAATCATAACATGGGGAAAACCCTTATATATTTTTTGGTCACTCGCTATCTTGTTGTCTCTGGCTGTAAAAGAGGAAAAAGAGCCGAGTTTGCCAGACAGCGCCGCAACTCATCATCCATCACCCAACCACAATCACCGTTATTTTGTGTGGAGCAACTGGCATTGCGGAAACAAGCGTACTCAGGACGCCATTCACAAGTTGTTATCACATCAGTGTCTGAGCAAATTTGACCAGAACAACCTGTCGGGAAACACATTTTGGGTTTCGTGCTTTCAACCTTTAGATAAAACTGACTTGCGGCAATACCTTGAGCAGAGCCAGCTGGACCTGCGACTTCAACAAACTTTCCTGCCATGGGCAGACCATTTTCCGAATTAACCGCTTCCTGTGCAAGAACAAACTGTTCATCACTGGCTTCAACCATACTTAAATCATAACTCGCTAGACTTTTACTAAAATATCGATTCAAAATTTGTCCGTCATAACTCGGGCAGGGTGCAGCGACACAACGTATGCCATTGTCCGTCACAGTAACAAATATACCTTTGGGAGGTTGGTCGGAAGCACTTAACCAAGCCTTATTAACTTCCAGCACCCCGTAGGCAACAGCATTCGACAAACGCCCTTGTATCAAAACTTTTGATTCACTCATTGCCTGACGAAGTTCAGCAAGCTGAATATCTGACAAACCCGGTATATTAATTTTTTCTTCAGCGACATAACATTCCTGTTTTACACTCCCATCAGGACATATGAATATTTTGCGATTCACAGCACTGACAAACCACCCGCCACAAATCGGTGAAACACACCGCCTAAAGTCTGGTTTAACGGTAAAATAAGTACCCTTTAATGGTGAAACTCCCGGTATCGTTGGTATGGGTATTGTTGGTACCGTTGGTATCGGTATTTCTATAGGTATTGGTAGTGGTGCTGGTTCAGCGCCATAAAAATCATCCGCAGCATGAGCACTAAAACCGGAAAAACAAAAAATAGCGAAGGCCGTGATTAATATTGACATTAAGCTTTTCATTATACCTCTCCATTCCATGAAGCCTGATTGTTATACATAGCAACTTGTGCTATTCCATCGAAAAATAGCACATTACCCATTAGACCACAAAGGATAACACTTTATTTCTAAATAAAAACTCAGTGGTTACGCTGCAAACATCAGGGTAAATGCGGATAAAATATTATGATCTTTTAGACTGGGCTAAGGATGGAAAACATTATATACGTAACAATTTTCCCTGTTTTCAGCATATGCAAAAAAGTTTGATACTGAAAACACAACGCAAAGGCGCGAAAGCACAGAGAACACAGAAAGGTGAAAGAATAACGGGCAAAGAGTATCTTTTTGTGTCCTCTTTTCTTTCGCGCCTTTACGTTAAGCTTGATGACACTGTAATTCGTGGCTGGGAGCGGGCACTCTACTTGTCGGAAATTTTAACGCCACTATAATATTGGAGAGAATTGGGAAATTGGAAAGAATCGGGAAATTGGAGAGAATTGAGAAATTGGAGAGAATTGAGAAATTGGA
>VAPL010394154.1_pt1 | contig 10820 bp, 12 predicted proteins | sample 3395061 | NCBI WGS metagenome assembly VAPL01 (sample SAMN08290444, study PRJNA428436) | hydrothermal vent metagenome | isolation source: Deep-sea hydrothermal vent chimney 2 | place: Pacific Ocean: Juan De Fuca Ridge | depth 2182 m m
GACGATCACCTAAGTCCGACAGGCTCCTAGTCTTTAATTGTGGGCATATGTCTGTTTTTCAAGCCTGTTCATCAATTTGTGTGCCTAATGATCCCGCTGATTTAGAACCCTTTTTATTTTTTCTTCCGTTTTTTTTTACTTTAGTGGCCCCACTTTTGGTACCGTTACCTGTGTCAGACGCTGCCTCATCCGCATCCGTTTGGTTCGCTTTGGCGACCACGACCATGGCCGGTCGAACAACACGTTCATTCAAAAGATAACCCTTTTGGTAAACATTTAGAACTGTATTGGGTGACACTTTATCTGATTCCTGCGTTGCCATCGCCTGATGTAATTCAGGATTAAATGCTTCGCCAATTGGGTTAACTTCCTTAATACCAAATTTCCTTAATGCCGTTTTCAGTAATTTTAATGTCAGCGCTGAACCTTCAGTTAATAATTTAGCTGCATCTGCGTTCTCTTCATTTGCTGCGTTTAACCCCAACTCCAGACTATCGACGACGGGCAATAATTCTTGTGAAAAATTATCGAGTGCATATTTATGTGCTTTTTCTAATTCTCTTTCATGTCGTTGACGTAAATTTTCCAATTCGGCTGTCAATCTCAAGCATTGGTCCCAGTGCTCATCTGCCTTGTTGCGAGCATCTTCCAGCAACAACGTCGCTTTTTCCAGATCAATCTGTTGATCACTGTCTTTTTTGTTCGAGTTATAGTCTGCTCCTAAACCATCTGATGCACTATTCTCATTAGTTACATCAATAGTAGCGGCTTCTTCAGGGGATAACGCTTCTCCCTGATTATTATTGGATTCTTCTTCACCCACTTTTTGTGTATCGCTCATTAAAATCTCCGAATTCTACCTGTTGGCACAATCTATCTATACTCATTTTCAGCGAAAGTCATTCAACTGAAACCGCTATAAAAAGTAACTTGAAATCTTATATAAGACAAGGTTGTGCGCAATTGTACGCAATTTGGTGTCATTTTTAATCTAAATATGGGCTATTTTTTGTGATTCAAGGCCGCACCGAGTAATTTTGCCGTTACATCGACAATCGGAATGACCTTATTGTATGCTATTCGGGTGGGTCCTATCACGCCCAATACCCCCAGCACCTCCCCATCGACCTTATAGGATGATGTCACCATACTGCAGTCGCCAAATACCGAGTAACCAGACTCAGCTCCGATGAATATTTGCACACCCTCACTTTGAATAACTTGTTCAAACAAGTGTAAAACGTCTCTTTTTTTATTAAATGCTTCAAAAATAAGGCGAAGTTTATCGACATCTGACATTTCAGCATAATTCATCAAATTTATTTCGCCATCAAGAATATAGTCGCCCTCCGTTGATTCTGCATTGAGCGCCTGACTTGCTATGTTGATGGCAGTGGCCATAAATTCATCAGCGTGATTTTTCGCCTCTTTTAATTCATCTAACAAGGACTTTTTGACGGCTTGCATGTCCTTACCCGAAAAATGTGCATTTAAATAGTTTGCCGCCTGTTCCAATTCGCTGCGATTAAATACGCGCGGGGTATTGATAATCTTGTTATGCACCTCGTTATCATTGATGACAATAACAACCAGAACACTGTTATCTGATAAGGGTAAAAATTCAACATGGCGCAACTCTGTGTATTCATGCTTGGGAAGCGTCACAATGCCCGCTAAATTGGTGATACCTGATAATAATGACGAGGCTGTTTGAATCAGTTCCTGCGGATTATCATCAACCCCCAACTTTTCTTCTAATTGACACACGACACCACTTTGTAACGGCTGAATATTGAGCAAAGAATCGACAAAAAAACGGTAACCTAGATCTGTCGGTACACGCCCCGCTGAGGTATGCGGTGACGAAACCAAACCCAGATTTTCCAGATCAGACAATACATTGCGAATAGTGGCAGGACTAAGATTAATGCCGGATTCTCGCGCTAACGCTTGCGACCCAACAGGTTGGCCTCCATCAATATATTTTTCGACCAACGCCTTAAGTAACTGCTGTGCTCGATCATTTAGTGCTGAATCACTCAAAGCTTAGCCCAACTATTCTGGTAATACGCCATCAAACCAATACCCTATTATCAACACTAGGAGACGATTGTGGTGAATAACAGATCATCTCAACTATATCACAAGCCGATTAGCACTCTAAACTATTGAGTGCTAAATTGAAATTAGCAAGTGACTTAAACCCTGTCAAGCTTGTATTATGTATACTATTATTTGTAACAAATACCGTAGCCTGCAATCAAAACTTCATTTTAATTATCTTAAATGATCAGGCATAGAACAGCGCCCAGCCAAATGGCCAATACGCTGCCACAGCCACTGTTGAATTGCCAGCGGTTGGCCTGACATCCACAACATGATACTTTTGCTGCCAATGGAAAAGAATACTAAACACGAATTCAAAACCATCGGACTCATCGGCCGCTACGGCGATCCCACTGTCAGTACATTGTTACATGATTTAAGTAGTTTTTTAAAAAACCGCAAATTAAACGTGCTTTTGGATGAAAGCACCGCCAGTCTTGTCCCTGATCACAATCTCGATATCGCCAACCGTCAAACCATTGGCGAAAAATGCGATCTTGTCATTGTGCTCGGCGGTGATGGTACCCTGCTCAATGCCGTGCGTTCATTAGCTGATTTTAGTGTCCCCCTATTGGGTATCAACCGTGGCCGACTGGGTTTCCTCTCCGATATTCAGCCAAAAGAGATGGAAAAATACTTAAATGAAATCCTCGATGGACAATATATTGCAAAAAAACGCTTTCTATTACACACCCACATAGAACGAGAAGGTGAACAAATCGGTGAAAGTGATGCCTTCAATGATGTTGTCGTGCATAAATGGGATGTGGCCCGTATGATTGAAGTCAAAATATTTATTGATGACCAATATGTCAATACAATGCGCTCCGATGGTCTGATTGTATCAACACCCACAGGTTCAACCGCCTATGCCTTATCAGGTGGTGGACCCATTATTAATCCAAGTTTAAATGCAATCGTGTTGGTACCGATCTGTCCACACACCATGAGTAATCGTCCAATTGTTATCAGTGGTGATAGTCAGATTCGTATTAAGGTTAAAAATGCGTCGCAATCACAAGCTCAAATCACCTGCGATGGCCAAATTAATCTGGGACTGGTTTCAGGTGACTATGTCATGATCAAAAAAAATAAAAACCCTGTGGAGCTTATTCACCCGACCAACCACGATTATTATGAAATACTGCGCGCCAAACTTCACTGGGGTGAAAGTTTACAATAACGACATATGAAAACGACGTAGTGAAAGTGACACAGAAAATAACGCAAAAAGTGACATACAAATCCATATAGACACACTGATCAACATCATAATTAATACATGTTAACGCATATTGATATACGAAATTTTGCAGTCGTCGATCACCTTGAGTTGGAACTAGCCAATCAGTTGTCGGTACTCACTGGTGAAACCGGCGCAGGCAAATCGATTTTGATCGATGCACTCGGACTTGTGTTAGGCGATCGCGCCGACCTGGGATTTATTCGTCATGATGCCGATAAATCAGAAATCACCGCCAGCTTCGATGTTACAAACAATAAAAAGGCCCAGCAATGGCTACAAGAAAACGACATTGACTTAGACAGTGAATCCAGCCATGACTGCATTATAAGACGCGTAATAAGCAAAGATGGCCGATCGCGTGCTTATATTAACGGCCAACTGTTACCCATTATATCACTGCGTAAATTGGGCGAATTTCTGGTTGATATACATGGTCAACACGAACATCAATCCTTAATGCGGCCAAGCGAACAACGCCAAACTCTGGATAACTTCGCTAACCATCAGATCCTGCTTAATGAATTAGCCTCTGTATATAAAAACTGGAAAAACCTCGACCAGGAACTACAGGCATTAACCGCCGCAAAGCAAAATCAGGAAGAACGACTTTCACTATTAAACTATCAAGTACAGGAATTTAACGCCCTTGCACTGCAGCAAGGTGAAATTAATGAACTGGATATCGAACTTAAACGTTTAAGCAATGCCAGTCGCCTGGTTGATACAACAGATAAAATTCTGCACACCATTTATGAAGATGAGGCCAATGCAGTTTATAACAAACTGACAAAGGTAAATCTCGATCTGCAGCAACTCAGCCAACTGGACCCGCAACTTTCCCCGGTATTTGACCTGCTAAATCAGACCTGCATTCAGATTAATGAAGCGGCATCTGAATTACGCCAATACCGGGATTCACTGGAAATAGATCCACAACGACTGCACTGGGTCGATCAAAGACTGGCAAGTATCCATGATCTTTCGCGCAAGCACCATGTGACAGCAAACGAACTCATCTCGTTACATGAACAAATGACACAGGAGCTTGAAGACTTGCAAAACGCAGATCTACGTCTGCAAGAAATGAGCAACGAAGTTGCTGAACTTAGAACCGCCTACGAAAAAATAGCGAACAATTTAACAAAAAAACGTACCAAGGCAGCTAACACACTCGGCAAACAAATTACCGAAAACATGCAAACACTTGGCATGGAAGGCGGACATTTTGAAATAGCGGTTGAACCGCTGAGCGAAGAAAAGTACAACGCAAGTGGTAAAGACCGCATCATTTTTCAAGTAAGTGCAAACCCAGGCCAACCTTTAAAACCATTGACCAAAGTCGCTTCAGGAGGTGAATTATCTCGAATCAGTTTAGCAATACAAGTGATCACAGCCAAATACTCTCACATCCCGACCCTTATCTTCGATGAAGTGGATTCCGGCGTGGGCGGAGCTGTCGCTGAAATGGTGGGGCACTTGCTGAGGAAACTGGGCAATGATCGACAGATAATTTGCGTTACACATCTAGCGCAGGTGGCCTCATTAGCCCACCATCATTTTTCAGTAAATAAACAAACTGATAATAACATGACTAAAACCGCGATTAGCAAGTTACTGAAAAAAGAAAGAATCGACGAAATTGCCAGAATGCTGGGCGGCATTGAAATGACCAAACAAACCATTTCACATGCGAAAGAAATGATTAACCGCGCCAGTCAATCATAAACCTGCGAACTAAAATATTTCCAACTTACAATGCCCTATCCTTGGCAATTCTTACAAACCCCGTAGATATACAAACAATGATCTGTAATCGAATAGCCCTTTTCCTGTGCTATAACCCGTTGCCGTTCTTCTATGATATCATCCAGAAACTCATCTACCCGACCACACTGCACGCATAAAATATGATCATGGTGTAAGCCTTGATTTAATTCGTATACAGAATGCCCACCTTCAAAATTATGCTTAGTAATTAACCCTGCCGCCTCAAATTGGGTCAATACACGATATACGGTAGCCAAACCAACATCTTCCCCCATATCCAGAAATGTCTTATAAACATCTTCCGCACTGAGGTGTCTATCCCCATTTTTTTCAAACATTTCGAGGATTTTCAGGCGTGGAATGGTGGCTTTTAAGCCCGCTTTTTTTAGGTCCAGGGTTACCAAGGTCTTGATTCTCGTATATAATAAAATTATTATATATTATATAGTTTGTTTTAATCGAAATTCATTAACTAATGTAATGAACATATGTAATAAATGTAATGAACATATGTAATAAACTTTTGTAATAAATGTAATAAACTTTGTAACCAACAACAATGTTAATTTAAATAAAAAGTAGTGGTAATTCGTAATTATGAAGCACTCAGTTTTTAATTATAAATTTTTTCTGTTGTCTGCACGACGCTTGACGGCGCGTTTATTTTGCGCTGCGTTTATTTTAACGATATCCGCATGTTCTATCCATCAATTGGATGTGCAACAGGGTAACGTTATCACAAATGACATGACCGATAAGCTCAAGATTGGTATGGATAAAGCCCAAGTTCGGTTTATTTTAGGCACACCACTTATAAATGACCCATTCCATAAAAATCGCTGGGACTATGTTTTTAGTTTGGATTCAGATAGTAATAAAAAAAAATCGACCCATATCACCGTATTTTTCCAGGATAACAAAGTGGTCAAATTTAATGGCACCGTCGCACAAAAATCAAAGGAAACATCAAAGGTAGCGTCTAAAGAAATTAAAGATTCACCCACTTTCGCCACCATAGAATCAAAAGAAAACGAGATGTAGATACTTTTACGTCTTGCTCTTTGTAAGCTTAGCCCCCTCCTTTTTTCATTTTCTTGCCCTCGGCTGCACGCCGTTTTCTGATTTCTTTAGGATCGGCGATCAGCGGGCGATATATCTCAATTCGATCGCCCTCGCGCAACAAGGACTGCAACTTTGTCAACTTGCCAAAAATGCCCACTTTATTCATCGTCAAATTGATATCAGGGAAGCTATCCAAAATTCCAGATTGCATGATAGCATCACCGACATTGGCGCCTTTTTTCACTTTAACGGGTACGATAACTTGTTTCTCAGGCGCTGCGTATGCTACTTCAATCAAGATAATATTCGAGTTATCCATATAACTCTTTTGCGCGAATGCAAAAGGCATCAAGCAAACTATTTGCGATTTGAGAAAATACCGGGCCAAACGCCAAACCGACTAATTTGTTACTAAACTCGAATTGCAAATCAAATGAAATTTTGCAGCCACCATCGCCCAATTCATCAAAACGCCAAAGACCTTCAAGCTGACGAAAAGGCCCTTCAACCAAACGCATTTCAATCGTTTTACCGTATTGATTGCGGTTGCACGTGGTAAATGATTTATGAAAACCGCGATAGGCGATATCTAGCGTTGCGTTAACTTCATCGTCTGTTCGGTTATGCACAGTGGTGGATTGGCACCACGGCAAAAAAGCGGGATAAGCTTCAATATCATCGACAAGGGCAAACATTAACCTCGCCTGGTAGGGCACTAGCGCATTTTTACTGATTGTAGTCAATGTATTGCCAACAAAATACAATGAATTAAAATTTAACAAGACCAATAACGTTTAGAAAAACGATAATAACAGCCAAAGGCGTGACGTAACGTACCAAAAAGTACCAAAGTTTAAAACTAAATTCGCCCTTCATCGCCAATTCATTTCGCACGGTTTGAGTATTCATTATCCAAACAGAAAATATGGCAATTGCCAGTCCACCTAACGGCAACATGATATTTGATGTCAAATAATCCAGGCAATCAAAAAAGGTCTTACCAAATATTTTAACGTCCGCCCAAACGTTAAACGAGAAAACCGTTCCCAATCCCAATAACCACGTCGCAAGCCCTGACCAGAAACAGGCTCTCGCCCTGCTTACACCCTTATTCTCAACTATCCATGCTACCGCAGGTTCGATCAAAGAAATAGCGGATGTCCAGGCCGCAAAGACCAACATAATGAAGAATAGCATACCAAAAAAACTGCCCCCCGGCATTTGTCCAAAAGCGATCGGTAGCGTTTGGAATATTAATCCCGGCCCGACACCCGGCTCCAGATTATTTGCAAACACGATCGGAAATATCGCTAATCCAGCGAGCAATGCAACCACGGTATCAGCGAAGGCAACAGTAATGGATGTTTTTGCAATGGATGAGTCCTGTGGCAAATAAGAGCCATAAACCATAATGGCGCCCATACCTAAACTCAACGTAAAAAAAGCGTGCCCCATCGCAATAAGTATTCCATTAGCCGTTATCTTTGAAAAATCCGGTTCAAATAGAAATTTGACGCCCTCCATAAAAGCGCCGTTATTCACTGCGTAACCCACTAACACAAGGAGCAATACAAACAAAACGGGCATCAGCACTCGCACCGCTTTTTCCAGACCCCCTCTTACACCACGCGCCACAACTAGCATGGTCATCAACATGAACAGGCTATGCCACACAATGAGCTTTTCCGCAGAGCCGACCAAGTCATTAAAAATACTTGCGACACCGTCTGCAGTCGCAAAATTAAATTTACCCGCACCAGTCGGAAAAATATAAGAAATCGCCCAACCGGCAATCACACTGTAAAAGGATAAAATAAAAAATCCTGCGATTACCCCGCTCCAACCCAATAATTGCCAATGTGGTGATTTTCCTTCACTCACTGCGGTATCGAGCATGGTATTAATTGGACTTTTTCGACCATGGCGGCCAATCATGACCTCCGCAATCATAATCGGAATACCAATTGCGGCGATACACAATAAATAAACAACCACAAACCCACCACCGCCATTTTCCCCGGTGATGTACGGAAATTTCCAGATATTGCCTAAACCAACTGCTGACCCGGTCGCGGCTAAGATGAATGCCCAACGGCTTGACCACTGACCATGAATGGATTCACGATGAATCGCCATAAATAATCCTCTGTTTTTTTAACTTTTGGTCATAATTGACTGAACTTAGGACCGTTTTTGCTGTAATCCTATCATATAGGGAAGCTCTAATTCCCAAATATGCATATAATGGCCGGATGGCTAAGAAAAAAAACACTAAGTCCAACTCCAATACGATCGCCCTGAATAAAAAAGCGCGGTTTGAATACACAATTGAGGACAAATATGAAGCAGGTTTGGCTTTAGAAGGCTGGGAAGTAAAAAGCCTGCGTGCCGGTAAAATACAATTAGTGGAAAGTTACGTTATCGTCAAAAAAGGGGAAGCCTGGTTATTTGGCGCACTAATTACACCGTTAAATACAGCATCTACCCATATCCGCCCAGACCCAACCCGCACGCGTAAACTGCTACTCAACCGATCTGAGCTCGATAAACTAATCGGCGCCGTTGAACGCAAAGGCTTCACCGTTGTCCCACTGGCGATGTACTGGCGTCGCGGTAGAGCAAAATTGGAAATAGGCCTGGCTAAAGGTAAAAAATCACATGATAAACGTGCAGAGGAACGTGATAGAGACTGGAAAAGAGAAAAACAGCGCATATTAAAATCAGGAAACAGATAACAAATCTGCCTTCACTACGCACAATTTTCTAGAAATGAACGCATTGTTCAATTACACTGTCATATTAGTACACCTATTTGGGGGCGATCTGGCTTCGACGCGGGTCACAAAACCTGAGGTGCATGCCGAGGGGCAGATTTCCTCGTAAATCCAGCTGCAAACTTTTTAGTTGCCAACGACGACAACTACGCACTAGCTGCTTAATAACCAGCTTTAGTGCCCTCAGCCTGACGTGTGCTTGTGCGCTCAGATCACTGGGGTCGACTCACACAAGATCGCGCTGAAGCCTCGTCCGGGGTGGATTCGTTAAAACCAATCGGACTCGTTGCTTGTGTTCCCTGTCTAGCGGGTAGTAAGTGATTAAACTTTATAGATAGACTAAGCATGTAGATCTGAAGGCGGAGGATTTGCGGACGCGGGTTCGATCCCCGCCGCCTCCACCAAACAATCAATCACCAAACAATGTATTTAGGATTTAATATATTTTTTTACGCTATCGAATTTGTCACTAAACAATTTTTTTATCAATCCTTCATCTGCCATTTGCATATCACGGTAGTCAAAACCGGGTGATACCGCTTCGCTGATGAGTGCGTATTCACCGCCCAACAACTCGGTTGCTTTCCAACACCCTGCGCGGACAACGAGTTGCAGTTGTTGGCCTTTTTCCAGATTATTGCCCAGATATTTTTCTTCAAGTCGGCCATCGGCGGAAAGTAAAATATATTTAAGTGCAGATCCCGCATGATAATAATGAATAATATCCGAACCGTTTTTATGCAAATAGCCAATGGGGCTGTCATCAGTCAACATGTAATATATTGAAGTCAACAAACATCTCTTTGAACTATCCTTCGAACGATGCAAAGCGGACTCTGATTTTACACCAGCATCAATCGTCATTTGCAACGGTGATTGATAGGTCCTTGTGTAGTAACCCCCTTCTACATGTGGTTCTAAATCAAGCATATTAATGATTTGTTGCTTATTCATACCCCTCCCTCCCGTTGGGACAATCCTAAATAAATCAGTTGAACCGTAGCGAGGGCGACTAATGCACTGAACCTAAACTATTTTTCCCTGATTTTAGGCGATCACGTAGTCACTCTACCGGTGAGTCTAAAATTAGGGAAAAATAGTTTAGGTTCAGTGCATTAGGCGTCCGCAGTAGGTTCAACTGATTTATTTAGGATTATAGAATCTATGAAAACTTAGTGCTTATATCATTATCCCTAATGACATATAATTCTCCAATGAAATCGGGAATAAAACGTTTTACCTATGTCATTTCTATTATTGCGCTCACTGGCGGATTAGCGATATCTCAATTATCACTGCATGCGATAGATACCTCACTTAATGATTGGTATAACGGCGCAAACGGCTACAATTTGGCGTTGGCAGAACAAGCCGAATCAGGAAAACCAATTGCGCTGTTTTTTCACGCCGACTGGTGTGGATCATGTAAAACACTTCGAGAGAGTGTTTTGTCTACTAACGAAGTTAAGCGCTATATGAATAATTTTATCCGCGTAAAAATAGAACCCGAAAAAGAATTCGCAGCACAAAAACTGGCAGACAAACTGGGTGTCATAGGATACCCTACTTTTTTTATAATCCCGCACAAAAACGCTCAAGCGATCCGTGTACAAAAATTGACAAATGTTTCCCCTGATTATTTTATTGCCCAATGCCAAAACAGTTTGCAACAAGTTTGAAATTGATCAGCAATTAAAGACTTTCATAAAAAATTAGATATTAAATAATTGCTTTGATAGTAACTATAAACTTGAGCTATAAGTAACTATCATTCTTCTTGTTTATCTTTCCCACAAGACCAACATTGTAAAAACTGCGGGCCAAGTTTTTCTCCACATTGCCTGCAAACCCAGGATTCTCCAGTC
>VAPL010043926.1_pt1 | contig 10816 bp, 10 predicted proteins | sample 3395061 | NCBI WGS metagenome assembly VAPL01 (sample SAMN08290444, study PRJNA428436) | hydrothermal vent metagenome | isolation source: Deep-sea hydrothermal vent chimney 2 | place: Pacific Ocean: Juan De Fuca Ridge | depth 2182 m m
CCATCAAGGTTAGTGATACTACAACAGCGTATATTTCATCTAAAACACCTTTTCCGCATATTGAAGAAAACAAAGAAAACTCGATTAGTCAAGTAGTTCCCCCTGACTATATTCGCTCTGACCCCGTTACAATAGCCTCCCATGCCTGATGCAAAGAAGGACGTCTATGATAGACGTCCTTTACTACCAGGATGATTTGTTACTAATCAAAACGCATGCAATCATGGACATCCCTGATATAAATATGCGATGCCGCAAGAATGGCTGCCGCGTCTTTATAAAACCGTGCTACATCCCTATTAACACTATATCGGGCGGCATCACCTTTGGTGCCTTCGGTTAACTATTACAAAAAAACTGCTTGAAATTAGGCGGCGAATTGAGCATACAATTAAATTGTATCGCTTAAAGACAAATCATTTACAGTTCCGGCAAGATGAAGTCTTCACCGTCCACGTCCCATGAGCACGGGTGGTGATTTTAAAAAAAATAGTCAATGAGGAATAAAAGATGCTGATTACTATCACTTACTGCACCCAATGAAACTATCTGCCCAAGGCCTCCAGTTTGCGAGACCAGCTGTCAGCAGCCATTAAGGCTGATATCGAATTAGTCCCCGGTTCCGGGGGGATTTTTACCGTCCAGGCCGACGGAGTGGAGATATTCTCCAAGAAAAAAGCCGGCCATAATCCAGAGGCCGCCGAAATCATTGCCCTTCTGCAACAAAAATTATGACATCCGGCCGTGCTTCTCTTTCACAGCTTAACAAGCAGGGCAGCATTATCAGAACCTGGCCCCTGACCGCCAAGTCATCCTTCCGCATCGGCCGGGGGCCTGAAAACGATATCATTCTAACCAACAGCTGGACATCCCGGCAACACGCCATACTGCAGCGTGAAGAAAACGGCCTCTTCAATGCCATTGATCTCGGCAGCTCAAATGGTACCTCCATCAACGGTCAGCGCATCCACACTCCCACCCGCCTCTACTCCGGGGATCTGCTCCAGATCGGCAGCCGCACCACTCTCACCTTTATGCAGGAAGGAATACCGGAACAGAAGAAAGAAATTATTGCTGAAGACGATGAGCGGACTGTTGCCTTCCTGGAAAAAAATCAGGTGACTATCCTCATCTGCGATATTCGTGATTTTACCAGTCTATCGGAAGAAATTGGTGATAAAAACATTTCTCAGCTTCTCAAACTGTGGACAGCAGTCATCAAGACGGTAATTGACCGCCATCAGGGAGGTATCGATAAATTCATCGGTGACGCGGTGATGGCGACCTGGATCGGCCGCGGCAATCTCTCCCGCAATATACGCCAGGCCCTGTCCTGCGCCCTTGAGCTGTCACATGAGACCGAAAAACTTGGCAAAAAGGTGAATCTCCAGAAACCATTGCGGATTGGAGCCGCTCTCAATAGCGGTGAAGCGGTGGTGGGCAACATCGGCGTGGAAGGCGGCCGGGATTACACCGTAATCGGTGATCTGGTAAATGTGACCTTCCGGCTTGAAGAGCTCACCGGCCGGACAGGCAAAGAGGTTATAATCGGCGCCGAGGCCGCCAACAAGTTAAAGCCCCTGGCCGAATCGCTGACCAAGGGCAGTTATCAGGTAAAGGGCCGCAGGGAACCGGTGGCAGCCTATACAGCTGATTTCAAGCAGTTAGAGACGTTTCTTTAGCGGCGGCCGCCCGCCGAAAATTGCCGTTCCCACCCGCACCAGGGTGGCTCCCTCCTCAATTGCCGTCTCAAAATCACCGCTCATTCCCATAGACAGTCCCAGATTCTCTCCAAGTTGCAGGACACTGCTGATCTCGGCACCTAATTCACGCAGAGCGCGGAAATAACCGCGGCTTTTTTCCGCATCCAGGCTGTGAGGCGGGATGGCCATTAAACCACTTAAATGTAAATGCTCACAGGCCGCCACTTTCCGGGCCAAAGCCGCCGCCTCTTCCGGCATCACCCCCGCCTTCTGCGGCTCCCGGCCTATATTCACCTGAATATATACCAGCATTATCTTATCAAGAGAGGTAAGATGACGTTCCAGAGCCAGGGCAATCTTTAAACGGTCAACGGTCTCCACCACATCAAATATCTCCGCCGCCAACCGGGCCTTGTTAGATTGAATATGGCCGATGCAATGCCAGCGGCATTCATCGGGCAGCAGGGCGATTTTCGCCGCCGCCTCCTGGAGGTAATTTTCACCGAAATCCAACTGACCGGCCGCCAGGGCCTGACGCACCATATCAGCGCTCTTGATCTTGCTGACCGCCACTAAGGTAATCTCCTCAGGATCTCGCCCGGCCCGCCCGGCCGCGACTGCAATTCTCTCTTTTATCCGGCTCAGGTTTTCCTCAAGACTCATGTTCCCTCCAAGGCAAATAATCTTTCACAATTCAAAGTGGTCTGCGCCGCCGCCTCTGCCAATGTAATACCCCTGATTTCAGACAGACGCTGGGCAGTATAAAGAACATAAACCGGCTCGTTTCTCTTGCCGCGGTACGGGGCCGGGGTAAGAAAAGGGGCATCGGTTTCAACAATAAGCGATTCCAAGGGAATTTCCTCAGCCACCTGCCGCAGGGTCTCTGTCTTGTTAAAGGTCAAAACGCCGGGGAGGGAGATATAAAGTCCCAGCTCCACCACCTGCCGGGCCAGAGTCAGATCACCGGAAAAACAATGCATCACCCCGCCCTGTTTAAAGGGAGCCGCCTGGCGAAGCATGGCCATCGTCTCCTCGTGAGCCTCCCGATCATGGATAATAACCGGCAATTCCAGCTCGGCTGCCAGTTCAAGCTGCCGCCGAAAGGCGGTAATCTGCTCCTCCCTGGGACAGTACATTTTGGCATAATCAAGGCCTATCTCGCCAATCGCCCTGACCTCAGCGGACTGAGCCAGCCGGCTTATTTCCCTTAGAGCGGCATCATCCGCCTCGGCGGCGGAATGAGGATGAATCCCCACGGCGCAGAATATGCCGGGGTTGCTTTCGGCCAGGCGCAGGGCGGCCCTGGAACTCGGCAGATCAATGCCGATGGTCATCATTCTGCTGACCCCGGCCCGCGCCGCCCGCTGAATAACCTCTAAGCGGTCGGCACTGTAACCCTCCATATCAAGATGGCAGTGGCTGTCAAAGAGCCGTGCTCCAGGCGGCAGCTCCGGCAGCGGTGCCCTTTTCTTCTTTTTTGCCAATTCTATTCCTCCATTTTTTGTAATCTGAAGCTGAAATCTTTTAGTGGATTTTCAATATGATACATAGTATAAATTATTAAATTTTGGATAAAACGGCTTTATATTAATCCTAAAAAATAAAATACAGGAGGTTAAAATGCTTAACTGTAAAAATCTATCAAAAATCGCCGCGACCATAATCCTTGCTCTAAGCCTCACCGCCTGCGCCAATATGCATACCGGCACCGGCACAACCGGTTCAACGGCCGCGGCCAAGGAAACCACGACCAAGAACGCCCCCTACTTCCCCACCAGCTTTAACGATTTTGAGGTACCCGGTGAATTAAAGCTGAATTCCAAACACACCATGTTTATCAATACCTCCTCTTTCACCGGCGGGGTTATCGCCCTTGAGGGCCGGGTAGAGATGGCCTCACTGGCCGATTTTTTTGTCAACTCCATGCAGAAAAACAACTGGCATTTAATCGGCGAAGTACGTTACCAGAACACCCTGCTGGCATTCACCAAACCGAACAAAAACTGTATGATCTCCATCTACAGCGACTCATTCGGTTATGAAACCAAGGTTACCGTTTATATAAGCGACAATAATCTCTCAAACAACGGCCAGTAATGGCTTCGCTGGCCGGCAAAAGGGTTATCCTGGGGGTCACAGGCGGTATTGCCGCCTATAAAACAGCTGAATGGATCAGGAACTTAAAACGGGAGGAGGCAGAGGTACAGGTGGTACAGACCGAAGCCGCCGCCCGTTTCATCACTCCCCTGACCTTAGCCGCCCTCTCCGGCCGCCGGGTTTATGGAGATATATTCAGCCCCGAAGACGCCGAGCAGATTCCCCACATCAATCTGGCCCGCCACTGTGATCTGCTGCTCATCGCCCCGGCCACAGCCAATACCATTGCCAAACTGGCCCACGGCCAGGCCGATAATCTGTTAACCGCAATTGCCCTGGCCGCTAAGGCGCCGGTTCTAATCTGCCCGGCCATGAACAGCAATATGTACATCCATCCCGCCACCCAGGCCAATCTTGCCTCCTTAAGTAAATATGGCTGCGTAATTGTCCCCCCTGCCGCCGGCGCCATGGCCTGCGGCGGCGAGGGGCCGGGGCGGCTGCCTGAGTGGCGCACCGTTCGGGAGTATATTGCCGCGGCCCTCTCCCCTCAGGATTTACAGGGGATTCACTTCCTCATCACCGCCGGCCCCACCTATGAGGATATTGACCCGGTACGTTTTATCGGCAACCGTTCATCAGGCAAAATGGGCTATGCCCTGGCCCGGGCCGCCCGCCGGCGCGGCGCCGAAGTTACCCTGATAAGCGGCCCTTCAACTCTTCCTGATCCACCGGCAGTCACCACTGTCCGGGTGCGCAGCGCTCAGGAGATGGCAAGGCTTGTCCATGAAAAGTCCCCCCAGGCCCAGATTATAATCAAGGCGGCGGCCGTGGCCGATTACAGGCCCTTAACCCCAAGCTCAGACAAGATAAAAAAGGGGGCCGCCGGACTTGAGCTTAAACTTACGGCCAATGAGGATATTCTTAAATCACTGGGAGAATTAAAGGGCGGGAATGCCCTTCCCCTGCTGGTGGGTTTTGCCGCTGAAAGCCGTGACCATCTGGCTCATGGGCTGAAGAAGTTAAAGGCCAAAAATCTTGATCTCATTGTTATTAACGATATAGGCGGCACTCAAAGCGCCTTTGCCGGCGACAGCAACCAGGTTATTATCATCAACCGCCAGGGTGAAAAGACAGAATTACCCCGGCTCAGTAAAGAAGAAACCGCTCACCAGCTTTTGGATCAAATACGCTCTATCCTGCCCAGCCCCTGAAGCCCCTTCAGGCAGTTATCTTATCGGGTAGTAACTGTTCAGCAACAGAAAATATTAATGACGAAACTGAGCCGGTGAGATTTGGTAGCGATTCATAATCTTTTGAAATGCCGCCCGGCTTAATCCAGAAACACCCGCGGCCTTGCTGACATTGCCATCCGTGCGGCGCAGAAGATTACCCATATACTTGCAGCTGAAATTCTTGATAATCTTAGCCTTGGCCTCCTTATAACTGACAGTGTCCGGCAAATCAGCCATAATCTCACCAACTGCTTCCGCTATACCTGGATAATCACCATGGTTCTTGATACTCTCCAGGCCGATCTCATCTCCCTCACTGAAGACCACCGCCCGCCGAATTATATTCTGTAACTGCCGCACATTACCAGGCCAGGATCTATTCATCATCTCCTGAATAAATTCCGGTCGAAAAGTCTTCATGCTCACTCCCTGCTCAGAACAGGTCATTTTGGCAAAGTGTTCCATTAAGCGCGGAATATCATCACGAATATCGCTTAATCTCGGGGGATGAATAGTTACCACATTCAGGCGGTAAAAAAGATCCTCCCTGAATAATCCCTGCTCTATTTTCTTTTCCAGATCCTGGTTGGTACTGGCAAGTACCCGAACATCCAACTTAATGGTCTTATTGGTACCGAGAGGGCGAATCTCCCCCTCCTGCAGGACACGCAATAATTTAACCTGTACAGAGAGGGGAATATCGCCAATCTCGTCAAGACAAATAGTACCGCCCTCGGCCTCAGTGAAAAGCCCCTGATAATCACAATCAGCACCGGTGAAGGCCCCCTTCTTGTAGCCAAACAACTCACTCTCCAGCAACTGCTCCGGAATAGCCGGGCAATTAACCATGACCAGATTCGCATCCCGGCGGCTGCTCTCCTGGTGAATGGCCCGGGCGGTAAGTTCCTTGCCGGTTCCAGATTCCCCCCTTATCAATACCGTGTAATTTGCCCTGGCCACGGCTCTTATATTATCATAAAATCGCTGCATGGGGGCTGTTTCACCGACAAAATCAGCAAAGACGGTACGATCCGACCTCCGCCGCCGCAGTTTGATATTCTTTCTGATTAAGCGGGTATTTTCCAGTCCGTTGTTAAGTGACTGCAGGAGATTATGAAATTCAAAAGGCTTGCATATAAAATCATAGGCCCCTCTTTTAACGGCCTGTACCGCGGTGTCGATACCGCCATATGCCGTCATCACCACTACCCCCAGGGCGTAATCAAGTTTTTTAAGTTCATCAATAAACTGAAAGCCGTCCATAGCCGGCATCCGCATGTCGGTGAGTACCAGATCCACCTGCCCTTTGCGGGCTCGTTCCAGAGCGGCCAGTGAGCTGGTAAAGGTCTCAATCTCCACCTCAGGAAGTTCATCCTGCAACATAACCCGCAGCCCATCCACCAATTCGTGTTGATCATCAACTATTATAAGTTTTTCTGCCATGACAACTTTTAAACCGCCTACTTTTGTAAATAGTGTAACCAATAATAACCAGTAAACTGATTATCCATCAGAAATTATAAAGATATATTTTTTTAAAACCTTAATGCTTCACTTAAATATTGTAATAGTATCACTGGTTTCAACCTCTGCCAATGTCAAAAGCAATTAAAACAGCCTTTATTGGCATTAATGTTGCTTTCTTTAAACCACGCAGTGCAGCACGCGATTAAGGGCTGTTAATCGCTCCAGATAGTTACCAAATAAGAAACATAAAAGAAGGAGAAAAAAACATGCCGGAAAATTTAACCGACCATAGCCAGTGTATTGACGAATTGATCATCAGTAAGGAAAAATACCCATATTACTACTGGTTTATCTGGATATTTTTCCTCATGTCTCTGGCAGCTTTTTTAACCTTTAATCTCCTTCATGATATGCCGTTCAACGAAACAGGTTTGAGCAATACCATAACTCATCGGACACGACATGCCGCAAATTACAATGATCTCACGGAGAATGAGGCCTTTGGACGGAAAATCTTCCTGTCAACCGAGCATTCAGGACTGCCCATTGCCAATAATCATCAACCTGAGCGGCACCGGGCAGGAATCATAAATTAAAACACCAAGTTATTCAATTAAAATTTTTTTCTCCCGCCGTAACGGCTACTGGCAGATGATTGGCTGACGGCGGAATGGGGCAGGAGAAATTGTGATTATAGGCGCAATAGGGATTAAAGGCCAGATTGAAATCAAGAACCACCTGACGAGAACCGCTGCCCTTGGATTTAACATCGAGATAACGCCCGCCGCCATAGGTCGTTTTAGCGCTGGTTAAATCGGTAAACGGCACAAAAAGATCATCGGGGTGTTTGGCGAGAAGATCCTTCTCCTGATAGGCAGTGAGGGTTAATTTATGGCCCTTGAGTCTGAAATCAAGCCTGCCCAGCACCACATATACCCGCGGCCGCCCGGAAGAAGTCTGAATTTGAAAGGTGCCGGCGGATTTGGCAGGTGTGAAGACAGCCGTCACCTTATAATCTATATCAGGACGATAATAACGCAGCCCCTTAAAATTCATGCGCTGCATCGGCAGCAGTGGGGAATCCGGATATGAGGCAAAGAATCTGTCCTTATCGGCCCGCGTCTTCAATATTGCCTTTTGATAGGCCAGAATCTGAACCCTGTTCTGCTTTGAACATGACACAACTCCAGCCCAGACCATGATACCGAGCAGTATGATAAACAGGGGATACAATCTCTTCATCAGCGGTCATGCTCCTCAAGATAGGCCCTGATTACGGCGGAATCCGCCGCCACTGTCTCACAACGGCTCTCCTTATTCTCCAGTTCTCTCAGAGGCTCCGGCATGGGCCGGCTGCCGATGGCCTGACCAACGGCCGCGCCAAACTTACCGGGATGGGCCGTGGCGAGACAGATCATGGGCAGTGTATCCTTATGCCTCAGACCGGCCGCGACCCCCACCGCGGTATGCGGATCAAGGACATAATCATTAAGTTTATAAAACTCCCGGATGGTACGAATGACCTCCGCCTCCCCGATCCGCCGGGCCTGGAAATCATCCTGAACCCGTTGTCTGACCTCCGGCGCAAAATGCAGGGCGCCTTGAGCCGCAAAGACCTCCATCTGCTGACGGGTCTGCCCGGCATCCTGCCCATTCAGAAAATATAAATAACGCTCAAAATTAGAAGCCAGCTGAATATCCATGGACGGGCTGCAGGTCTGCGATACCTCACCGAGTGAGTAATCGCCGTCCTCTACAAAACGGGTAAGTATATCATTCTGATTGGTGGCAAGTACCAGCCGCCTCACCCGGTCGGGGCTCAAAAGCCGGCGAGCCAGAAAGCCGGCAAAAATATCACCGAAATTACCCGTAGGCACGGTAAAATCTAATTGCCGGCAGTTCTCCTGCTCACAGACCCGGAAATAGCTGTATATATAATAGACGATCTGAGCCAGAATCCGCGCCCAGTTAATAGAATTTATCGCCCCGAGACAATGCCGTTCCTTAAAAGATAAATCATTAAAAATTTCCTTGACGATGGCCTGGCCGTCATCAAAGGTACCCAGGATGGCGAGATTAAAGACATTATCATCCAGCACCGTGGTCATCTGAAGTTCCTGTATCCGGCTTACCCGCTTATGAGGATGGAGTATAAAAATTTTGATTCTCTCCTTGCCCCGCACCCCGTAAATAGCGGCACTACCGGTATCGCCGGAGGTGGCCCCGAGAATATTCAGGTGCCGGTTGCCCTCTTTCAAAAAATATTCAAAGAGATTACCGAGCAGTTGCAGGGCGATATCCTTAAAGGCCAGGGTGGGGCCGTGGAAGAGCTCAAGAATATAAAGCTCTCCGTGTTTTACCACCGGGGTTATATCCTTGTGCCGGAAACCGGCATAGGACTTATTGATTAATTCCCGCAGATCTGCTGCCGGTATCTCTCCGGCAAACAGGGAGATGATCTCAAAGGCCAGATCCTGATATTTCAGATTACGCCAGGCCTGGATGGTTGCCGCTGATATTTCAGGGATGGATTCCGGCAGCAGAAGACCGCCGTCTGTGGCCAGACCCATCATCACTGCCTCCTGAAAACTTATGGGGCTTATGCCGCCCCTGGTACTTATGTATTTCATATTATCTGATTTTCTGACTTTCTGACTTTACGGTTAATCAGTTGTAATTGTTATTGTTCAGTAACTCTTATCCAGCCGTCATTCCGACATGACATGCCCCGTTCTCCGCCCCCTCGTCACCAGGTTCACTACTGTCAGGAGACAATAAGCGATCTGCCGGTCATCTCAGCGGGAACAGGCAGCCTTAGAACCTCAAGCACAGTGGGAGCGATATCACACAAGGCCCCGCCCTCCCGCAGGGCAGTACCGCGAAACTTATCCGCCATCAGGAGAAAAGGTACAGGATTTAAGGTATGAGCCGTGTGGGGCTCCTTAATGGTATCATCATACATAATATCGGCATTACCATGATCGGCGGTAATCATCATTACCCCGTCCAGCTTCATAATCTCTGCCGCCAGCCGCCCCAGACACTCATCAACCACCTCACAGGCCTTTACCGCTGCCGCGAGTATCCCGGAATGGCCCACCATATCGCCATTGGCAAAATTAAGCACAATAAGGCTGTATGGATTCTCCCGCAGACGCCTGAGCAGCTCATCGGTAATTTTACAGGCGCTCATCTCAGGTTTTAGATCATAGGTGGCCACCTCGCGCGGCGACTCAATAAGGGCCCGGTCTTCACCACTAAAGGGCTGTTCGCGGCCGCCGTTAAAAAAATAGGTGACATGGGCGTATTTTTCCGTCTCCGCGATTCTGAGCTGGCGCAGACCATGGCGGCTCACCTCCTCACCGAGAATATGCTCCAGGGAGGAGGGCGGAAAGAGAACCGGCAGCTTGAGATTTTTTTCATAAGAGGTACAGGTGACAAAGCCGCCGAGACGCGGCCGCCGCCGGGGCTGAAAGTCGTTAAACTCCTCATCATTAAAGGCATGAGTCAGCTGTCGGGCCCGGTCAGCCCGAAAATTAAAAAACAAGACCGCGTCATCATCCTCGATGAGAGCTGTGGGACGGCCCTCTTCGCCAATCACCACCGGTTCAATAAACTCATCCGTCGTCCCGGCCGCGTAAGCCGCGCTCACCGCCCCGGACGAACTCCGATGATATATTCCCTTACCATCCACCATGGCCTGCCAGGCCCTTTCTACCCGATCCCAGCGTTTATCACGATCCATGGCGTAATAACGGCCGATTATGGTGGCAATCTTTCCCACCCCCGCCGTTTTAATTCCGGCCTCCAGCTCTTCAATATAGCTTTTACCGCTTTTAGGCGGAGTATCACGGCCATCCATGAAACAATGAATAAATACTTTTTCCAGCCCCTGAGCAGCGGCAATATTAAGCAGAGCCAAAAGGTGGTTGATATGGCTGTGTACCCCGCCGTCGGAAAGCAGCCCCATGAGATGAAGGGCCTTGCCCGCCCCCTTTGTCTGAGCAATTAATTTAAGAAGAACAGAATTAGCGGCCAGCTCATTCTTCTCAATGGCCATATTTATCCGGGTGAAGTCCTGGTACACCACCCTGCCCGCCCCGATATTCATATGCCCCACCTCGGAGTTGCCCATCTGGCCCTCGGGCAGACCCACGGCACCGTTATGAGCGGCCAGCTTAGTCAGTGAATATTCCCGCGCCCACTTGTCCATATTCGGAGTACGGGCGACATAGACAGCATTAGTGGCGCTGGGCTCACCAACGCCCCAGCCATCGAGAATCGCCAGCAATAACGGTTTGTGATTTATCATTAATA
>VAPL010331640.1_pt1 | contig 10814 bp, 9 predicted proteins | sample 3395061 | NCBI WGS metagenome assembly VAPL01 (sample SAMN08290444, study PRJNA428436) | hydrothermal vent metagenome | isolation source: Deep-sea hydrothermal vent chimney 2 | place: Pacific Ocean: Juan De Fuca Ridge | depth 2182 m m
AGAAGTCACAGTAACCCATACAGAAGGTGAAGCCTTATTGCTGGAAAGTCAGCAAATAAAAAAATACAAACCACGCTATAACATCTGCTTAAGAGATGATAAATCCTACCCTTACTTATTTATTTCCAGCTATCACGATTATCCACAAATAACTTTTCACCGGGGTGCTAAAAAGAAACGCGGCAAATACTTTGGCCCTTATCCCAGTGCCGGTGCAGTAAAAGAAACATTAAAATTATTACAAAAAATTTTTCCGGTAAGACAATGTGAAGATTCGTACTTTAATAATCGCAGCCGTCCCTGTTTGCAGTATCAAATTGAACGCTGCACCGCACCCTGTGTTGGCTTAATTGAGCAGGCAAATTATAAAGAAGACCTGGACAATACTATTCTTTTTTTAGAAGGTAATAGTGAGCTGTTAATTGACCAATTAATAGATAAAATGGAGGCTGCAGCCAACAAGCTTGAATTTGAACGTGCCGCCATCTTTCGGGATCAGATTACGCGTTTAAGAAGTGTGCTGGAAAAACATTTTGTGCATGGTGAAAAAGGTGATGTCGATATCATAGCCTGTGCCTGCAAAGCAGGTGTTGCCTGTGTTCAAGTATTTTTTATTCGTAATGGACAGAACCTGGGTAATAAAGTTTTTTTCCCTAAAATAACAGATAATTATTCAGAAGGAGCCATATTACAAGCCTTTATTCCGCAATATTATCTAGAAAAACAATTACCTTATGAATTACTTGTCAGTCATACTATCGAGGAAAGTGATTTACTAGCAGAGGTATTAAGTCAACAGGCCAAGCATTCCGTTACTATTTCAGTAAGAATTAGAGGCGAACGATTAAAATGGCTACAAATGGCGCAAACCAATGCTGAAAATTCTTTACTCAGCAAGCTTTCAGATAAACAGGGTATTTACGCCCGCTATCTAAATTTACAAGAAGAATTAGACTGTTCAGAAATACCTAAGCAATTGGAATGTTTTGATATTAGCCATACACAAGGTGACTATACAGTCGCATCCTGTGTGGTTTTTGACCGTGAAGGTCCTTTAAAATCAGCCTATCGCCGGTTTAATATTGAAGGTATCACCCCAGGAGATGATTATGCCGCAATTTATCAGGCAGTACTCAGACGATTTAAACGCTTAAAAAAAGGTGAACATATTGCACCCGATATTCTTTTTATTGATGGTGGGAAAGGGCAGGTCAGTCAAGCTCAAAAGGCTTTAGAGGAATTACAGCTAAATAATGTTATGATAGTGGGCGTTTCCAAAGGACCTGACCGAAAAGCAGGCATGGAAAAATTGATTTTGGTCGAGCAGGAGCAACCGCTTGATATAACACCGGGTGCCAGTGCTTTATTATTAATTCAACAAATTCGGGACGAAGCGCACCGATTTGCCATTACTGCGCATAGACAACGTAGAGGAAAAGCTAAAAAAGAATCTGTATTAGAAAGTATTGCCGGCTTAGGCCCTAAAAGAAGACAAAGTTTATTAAAACAATTTGGCGGACTACAGGGTGTCTCTAATGCTGGCGTGGATGCACTTTGCAGTATTAATGGTATTAGCAAACAATTAGCACAACGAATATACGACAACTTTCATCATCAAGATGGCCATTGAATTTAATTTACCTACCAACCTAACCCTATTACGCATTGCTTTAATTCCTCTGTTGGCCATTGTTTTCTATTTGCCGTGGGAATATTCAAATATAGCGTGTACAGTCATTTTTTTTATCGCCGGATTTACCGATTGGCTAGATGGCTATTTAGCCAGAAAAATGAAATTAGAAACTGCTTTTGGTGCCTTTCTTGATCCCGTTGCGGATAAATTAATGGTCGCTTTTGTCCTGGTGCTTATTGTACAGGCACAAGCCAGTGCCTCTTTAGCCATTGCATCTGCTATTATTATTGGTCGAGAAATTATTATTGCTTCACTAAGAGAGTGGATGGCAGAAATTGGTCAAAGAGCCACGGTTAAAGTTTCAGATCTAGGTAAATGGAAAACCACGGCTCAAATGCTGGCTATCGGTTTTTTATTGTATAGAGAAGATTTAATAGGAATACCGATTAATTTAATTGGTATTTTCCTGCTTTATATTGCTGCTTTTTTAACCTTATGGACAATGATTATTTATTTATCTGCGGCATATAGTGTTTTAAGCGAAGAATAAAAATAAGAAACAATCAACCCAAGATGTAACACAGTGACAACAGATACGGAAACTAAAAGTACTGCAAAAAAAGCAGTCACAGAGGATGAAATACTGCTGGCATCATTAAAATTATTTTCAGATAAAGGGTATTTTAATACCTCTTTAACGGATATAAAAGATGCCGTTGGAATAAAAACAACAAGCGGAATTTATCAACATTTTAAAAATAAACAGGCCATTGCGGAAGCTTTATATGGCAATATTCTGGACAGTTTAAGTATTTCTATTGATGATATACGACGCAGAAACAAGAAAGCATCTGAACAACTTCGAGAGTTTGTCGATTTATTGTTCAGATTATCCTGTGAAGCACCTGAAATTATTCAGTTTTTATTAGTCATTAATATTAAAGAAATTTTACCGGAAGAGAGCTCTTTAATAGAAACCACGCCTTTTAATAAAATCAGACGCGTCATACAAAATGGTATTAATAACCAGGAAATTCGATCCATTGATCCTTTGCTGGCTTATAATTACTTTTTTGGAATTATTAACCATACCTTGATCTTAATACTTGCTGGTGATTTACCTAAAGATGCAGAAAGCTATCAAGCACAAGCCTGGTCTGCGGCATGGAATAGTATAGTCAAAAAATAAGCACTTAATTTTATGACATAACTTTTTTTAAATCGGTAATAATTTGTAGGCTGTGTTTTGCAGGCTCAACTTTTCTATAAATTTTGGCTATTTGACCCTTTGGGTCAATAATAAAGCTATGCCTTTTGCAAAACTTGATAAACCCCAGTTTAAACAAGGAGCCATATTGTTGACTTACTTCTCCACTCTGGTCTGATAATAAGGGAAAAGGCAACTGGAACTTATTGATAAAACGGGCATGGCTTTCTGGCTTATCTGTATTAATACCCAATATTTGTACATTCATTGCTAAAATCTCTGCATAATGCTCCTTAAACTGACAAGCTTCTACCGTGCATCCGGGCGTATCATCTTTAGGGTAAAAAAATAAAACCAGCCATTGTGTTCGGTAATCCAGCAAAGTATGTTTTTTTTGTTGACTATCAAATAATGAGAATTCGGGAGCCATATCCCCAGTTTTTATAGATTGCATATAATTTGTTAGTGTTGTTGAGTTAAAACAAAATCTATTGTAAAAAATTTTCCATTCAAATATTAACATTAGCTAAGCAATGCTCAATCTGTTTAAGCAAGAAAAACCAGAATTCATTACGCCACCATTCGTGCAGGATCTGTTATTAAAACATTATCAGGAAATGATAGTTGCAGGCCATATCAAAGAAGACTCTCAACAAATACAAGTAATCAATCATCTTCAACAGCTTTTAGAAAACATTCTAAAACAAATTGAATGGAATAAACAATCGCTTATGACTCGTTTCCTGTCGACGACTCAAAAACCGTTGAAAGGCGTCTATATTTTTGGTGAGGTAGGCACAGGAAAATCCATGGTAATGGATTTATTTTTTAACGCATGCCCCATTAAAGCAAAACGACGCGTACATTTTCATGCTTTTATGCAAGAAGTGCATGATTATAATTATCAATGGCGAATTAAGCATGAGGGAGACCCCCTACTATCACTGGCAGAAAAAATAAGCCAATCGACTCAATTATTATGCTTTGATGAATTTCATGTAACGGATATTGCCGATGCCATGCTGTTGGCTAGACTATTTACCCAGTTATTTAAAAATTCAGTTATTGTCGTCTCGACCTCTAATCAACAGCCTGATGAACTGTATAAAGATGGCTTACAAAGAGAACTCTTTTTACCGTTTATAGCGTTACTAAAAAAACATTCCGATATTACCGCCTTAACGGCTAAAAAAGATTATCGCCTGCTACATTTTAAAAGCATGAAGACTACTTTTTACAGTGAACCTTCAGGTGGTAATGCATTTTTACAACAGCGTTTTAATGAATTAAGCAATGGCGGCAAAAAAACAAGCCGAGCGCTCAAGTTTAAAGGCAGAGAATTGAAGTTTGCCACTGTATATGGAGATATTTTAATGACCTCCTTTGCAGAACTGTGCCAACGGGAGTTAGGGCCTATTGATTTTCTGGCCATTGTCAAAGAATTTAGCACGATTATTTTAGCCAATATTCCCGAATTTTCAGCAGAAATCAATGACCAGGCAAGGCGCTTTGTCACCTTAATTGATGAAATCTATGAGCATAATGTAAAATTAATTTGTACTGCAGCAGTGCCTGCAGAACAGCTAGCTATTAAAGATCGTAGTTTTGATTTTAAAAGGACACGCTCTCGATTGATAGAAATGCAATCTGAAAAATATTTTCAAAAAAAACATACGCCATAAAAAACTGAGGCGTTAGCAATTTTATTCAATGGGTAAGCCGGCTTTTCTCCAGGCCATCATATGCCCTGTTAGACAGTTACTATTTTTAAACCCCAAACAACGCAGAAACAGTTTTGCTAAAACAGCTCTTGGGCCATGTTCACAATAAAGTACTGTCGTTTTTGTCTTATCAAAATTCCGCAATTCATCTGCAAAAAATATCCTCCAGAAGGGTATATGGATGGCACCCGATATGTGGCCGTGCTGATATTCAAAACCTGAGCGGACATCAAGTATAATAGGCGGCTGGCTATTTTTTATTTGTGCTAACAATTCATTTTGTAACATCTTGTATCCTCAGCTTTGTTCATTGCCGTTAATTGAAAATGCCTGACCAAATCCTGCAATATATTTTCCATTAACAGGCGTTAAGGCTAACAGATGAAAATCACTTAAATTACGTAATAAGTCGATAGTTTCGCCAAATTTATCTTTCATAGCCTGTAACTGGCTATCAAAACAAGGGGTTTGTTGCTGAACAGCCTGTACTGAGCACTCAAAAACCACCCGTTCACGCGCAAAAATATTCTGTGCCTGTTGTTCTGGCTGGATAAACATGATGCTGGCAAGCGAGGTATCTAGCATGTTTTGGGTATGAACTGCCAATTCACTGACAAAAATATAAAATACACCTTGTTCATCTCTAACATAGGGAGCATAACTGCACTCTGGTTGACCTGATGCAGAAGCAGTTGAAAGTAATAAAGTTTGTTGGCTATGGATAAGCTGATTGGCATTATCAGATGGCTGCAGTCTGGATTGTTCCATATTAAAGTGCCTTTATGGGTAAATATCTAAAACAATCAATTGTATGATCATTAACCATTCCCACTGCCTGCATATAAGCATAACAAATGGTAGGGCCTACAAACTTGAAGCCATTCTTTTTTAAGCGGGTACTCATCAATGTGGATTCAATAGTGCTTACCGGAACATCACTGTGTTGTTGCCAATGATTTTGAATGCTTTTACCTTGAGTAAATTGCCAAATATAATCATCAAAAGAACCATATTGTTGCCGCATTTTTAGGTAGGCTTTAGCATTTGTAATCGCCGCATTGACTTTTAATTTATTTCGAATAATCCCAGGATTATTGAGTAGCCACTGAATTTTTTCTTCATTATATTGCGATATTTTATATGCATCAAAATCATCAAATGCTTCACGGTAGCTTTGCCGTTTATTTAGGATAGTTGACCAACTCAAACCCGCCTGGGCACCTTCAAGAATCAAAAACTCGAATAATAAGCGATCATCATGTACAGGTACACCCCACTCCTGGTCATGGTATGTTTCTTCTGCACTGGATGATAAAGCCCATTGACATTTTTTCATTAAAACTTAAATCCGAACTATGCTATCTTAATCTATTCATTCACAAAGCATTATAATCATGGCTACACTACTTTTTTCTTTACGCGGCGTACCAGAAGATGAAGCGCATGAAATCAGATGCTTATTAACTGAAAAAGAAATCGACTATTACGAAACATCTGCAGGAAACTGGGGCGTATCAATGCCTGCACTTTGGCTTATAAACAACGAAGACTTGTACCAGGCTCAACAGCTGCTTGAAAGCTATCATATTTACCGGGCAAACACACAAAGAGAAATTTATCTGCAGCAAAAAAAAGCAGGAAAACATAGAAACTTAATACGTTCTTTTTTAGAAAAACCATTTCAATTTATTGTTTATTTGAGTTTTGCTGCTTTTATTATTTTTATTTCTTTCAAAATGATAATTGAATTTGGTTTCTAATAACTCAAACTGTCCAAAGAATAAAGAGCTATTAAACTGTTACAGGATCTCCCTGCTCTATAAAATCAAGAGCTTCCTGTTTGTCCCAATACGATTTGATATCAATAATTTCATCTTTAATTGATAGAAACAACGCGGCTAAGTGTGGATCAAAATGTGTTCCGGCATCTTGTTTTATGGTGGAAAAAGATTTTTCGATAGACCAGGCCTCTTTATATGGACGCTTCATTGTCAATGCATCAAAAACATCTGCAATAGCTACTATTCGTGCTGATTCAGGAATCTGCATAGCGTTTAATCCATAAGGGTAACCACTTCCATCCCATTTTTCATGGTGAGCCAAGGCAATTTCAGCGGCTAATTTAAATAAAGGTGAGTCACTGACACTAAGAATACCATAGCCTATTTCAGTATGTTTACGCATAGTTATCCATTCATCTTCAGTCAGCTTTCTGGGAGCCTTCAAAATACTATCAGGTAAACCAATTTTTCCTGTATCGTGCATGGGCGCAGCCATTTTTATCAACTCGGCCTGATTTACTGGCCAGCAGGCGGCTTTAGCTAATGCCGCTGAAAAATGAGCCATACGCCAAATATGGATACCGGTGTCCTCATCATTATAATGCCCTGCCTTGCCTAGCATTTCTATGGCATCTTTTTGACTTGTCTGCAATTCCCGGGTACGGTGTACAACCATTTTCTCACATCTTCGTTGCTGGCAAGCCAGAGCCAGATGTGTTTTGATTCTTGCTTTTACAATAGGCATTTTAAATGGTTTTAAAATATAATCTACTGCACCTAATGCTAAGCCTTTGCTCTCATCATCCTCATCGGCCATTGCAGTCACAAAAATAACCGGTATTTTGGCAAGCTTAGTATTTGCTTTTAAACGGACACACACCTCATAGCCATCCATCTCGGGCATCATTATGTCCAAAAGAATAATATCGGGAAAATGGTTCTCTGCAACCTTTAATGCCAATTTACCATTATTCGCAATTTTTATATGGTATGTATCAGATAATTGCTCTTTGAGAATGTCCAGATTAACAGGTGTATCATCGACAATAAGAATAGTCTGCTGCTGAGGATTCATGAGTACTAATTAAAAAAATCGGGTTCAAAATAAAGTAATTGAAAATAGTTTTTTATGAGAAAAGCAACTAAAAATACTGAATCTTCCTCAACATCCCAGGCAGAAAGCTTGATATATATAATCACTCCTCACTTTTTTTCTATGCTCTAATATACAAAGTAGAATACTAAGTGTAGTACATTATTTATTAACAATATGCTACTTATCAAAAATTAAGCCAGACTGTTCCCATCTTTTAAGCTTACCCACCATCTATATTGTTTTGAAGGGTTTTATCGTATGTTTTTTTATATAATTTATTCCATTCAATCAATGCCAATTCATAATCGTACTGTTTCAGGGCTTCTGCCAATTTATTTAAGCTTTGCTTTTCTTCTATTGTTGCCATACTCGCTAACAATTCAACAAGCGTACTGTCTGCTACGGCATCAAAATTTTCCAGATGTTGTTTCAACGTGTTAATTAAATTGGATTTTTTTTTGCTTGAAACCTCCATACTTGAGCTGGTTTTTTGAGGCGTTTCAGTATTAACTAATAATAAGTCAATATCATTTAATACTTCATTAATCTCTAGGGTTAAGTCATTTATCTTTGCTTCTGCATCTTCTATTAATCCAGTATGCAGTGAATGTTCAAGCTCCGTAATACTTGCTACTAATCCGCTAGCACCAATATTTCCAGCGGCACCCCGTAGAGTATGCAATAAGCGTTTTGATTCATTATTTGTATTATTCTGAATGAGTTCAGTTGCCGTATTGCTAAAACCTTCCTTAAATCGATGTAATATACGTTCGTACAAAGCTGTATTTCCATCTAACAATGCAATAGCTTGTGTGGTATCAATATGCTTTACAGTAGCTATATTTCTTAACTGAAATTCTGCCGAGCCCTCTTGACTTTGCTCTCCTTTTAAAACCCACTGACTCAAGGTTTTTAGCATTTCTGTCACCTTTATAGGTTTAGCAATAAACCCATTCATACCCACTGTATTTGCGAGCTCCTTATCCTCCTTCATGACATTTGCCGTCATCGCAATAATAGGCAAGGAATCACCATATTTTGCTCTGATTAATTTTGTTGCAGTATAACCATCCATTACCGGCATTTGACAGTCCATTAAAATAGCATCGTAATTCTTTTTAGCTAATTGATCGAGTGCTTCTTGACCATTATTAGCCAAATCAGCCGTCATGCCTTGCATTTGTATTAATTCTAAAGCTAATTCTTGATTAAATGTATTATCTTCAACCAGTAAAACATGAGCACCTTTTAAATCAGGGTTAATGTTTTGAGCAATATTTGATGGACTCATATTACTTTCATTGACTGTGAGTCCACCTTTCTCCTGATGCAATGTATCCCATAAGGTAGAGGCACTAAAGGGCTTAGTTAAAATTGCAGATGTTGTGGCATTTGAAGAAAGTAATTCAGCTTGCAGTTCGTGTTGATCATAAGCAGTAGCCATGACTATAACGGGTGACTCTGATAAACCCATTTGAGCTATTTTCTTAAGGCAGCTAATACCATCCATTCCTGGCATTTTCCAGTCAACAATAATAGTATCGAAAGGTTGTGTTTTTTTATCTAAACTTTCTTGTATACATTGTATTGCTGTTGCTCCATCAGCTACTGTAGTCACATCAAAATTTTGTGCATCGAGTTGTTTTAACAAAATATCTCTACAGATTTCACTATCATCAATAACTAAAACTCGCTGGACTGAAGAAAAAGTCATTGTTTGATGCTTAATAGGTTTTTCACTACTGATGGCAAAGCTTAAATCAAAACTAAAAACACTGCCCACACCAGGTTCACTTTCTACACGAATTGAACCTCCCATTAAATTAATTAAACTGGAAGTAATGGCCAGACCCAGCCCGGTTCCACCATATTTCCTGGTGGTTGAAACATCAGCCTGGCTAAATGCCTGAAACAAATTGTTTTGTTGCTCTCCAGTCATGCCAATACCTGTGTCACTGACTGAAAAGAGTAAATCAACTTGCTCCTCTGTTTTATGATTTAATTTAACAGAAATGACTACCGAGCCTGTCTCTGTAAATTTAATCGCATTACTAAGTAAATTCATAAGCGCTTGATTCAGACGCAATGCATCCCCCATTAACAGCGGCGGCACATTTTTATCCACATCCATTAATAATTCCAGCCCTTTTTTTCCTGCTGCAATAATCAATACATTCATAACCTTTTGCAAAACTTCTTCCAGACTAAAACTGGCAATTTCTATCTCTAATTTTTGCGCTTCAATTTTGGAAAAGTCTAAAATATCATTTAGTAATGCCAACAAAGAATCAGCTGCTTGATTAACCTTGCTTATATAATTTCGTTGCCGATCATTCAATTCTGTTTGCAAGGCCAGGTAACTCATACCTATTATCGCGTTCATGGGTGTCCGAATTTCATGGCTCATATTAGCCAAAAACATACTTTTGGACTGATTGGCTTTTTCGGCTTTTTCTTTTTCATGCAATAAGGCAATATGTGCTTGATCATTGGCAATGGCCAAACCAATGATTTGTCCCAGTAACGTTAATACTCCTAGTCGAGACGCTTCTCTTGATGGAAAAGGTTCTGTGTACAAAAACATAACCCCAACCACTTTCCCCAGGTTTTTGATCGGAACAATATAATGTCCATGTGCCTGCATTCCTGTAAAGGTATGCTCATGTTCATGATCGGTGAAACAATTGTCTGAGACTTTTAACATGCCGCTTAATGCAACTCGCCCACACAGACAATCGCCTACATTAATACATTCTTCTTTAAGAATAAATTCATCTGTAAACTTACCATAAGTCACATACATATTGAGTTTCTGGCTAGCATCATCCAATAAAAAAATACCGGCCTTATTTTGTACATCCAGACCTCTAAATTTACACAAATTGGCCAGTGCGGCTTCAAGCCGTGCTTTAATAGGCTGGGGTTGCTGTAATAAATGTGCAATTTTGGCACGTATAACAGCATTTTCCCGAGTTTGTAACATTTCATCTTCTAATTTCTTGAGATGCGTTACATCTGTTCGCATCGCAATATACTGTTCCGGTTTACCTTGTTTATTTACTAATGGCACAATTGTTGACTGTACCCAGTAATGGGAACCATCTTTGGCCTTATTTCTGATTTCGCCTTTCCAGACCATTCCGTTAGATATAGTTTGCCACATATCTTTAAAGAAACTATCTGGGTGAAAATCTGACCTTATAATACGATGATTTGTTTGCAATAATTCATCTTTTGTATAACCAGAAACTTGGCTAAACAATCCATTAGTGTATTTAATATTGCCTTTAGTATCAGTAATTGACACTATAGAATGTTGGTCCAGCGCATATTGGCGTGCATTAAGTAAGCGTAAAGTTTCTTTCAGTTTCGAACC
>VAPL010350742.1_pt1 | contig 10811 bp, 12 predicted proteins | sample 3395061 | NCBI WGS metagenome assembly VAPL01 (sample SAMN08290444, study PRJNA428436) | hydrothermal vent metagenome | isolation source: Deep-sea hydrothermal vent chimney 2 | place: Pacific Ocean: Juan De Fuca Ridge | depth 2182 m m
ACCCTGCGAGCCCGGTACGCGAACACTCTCGCGAGCAAGTACCCCATCACCAATCGCGAAACCTGTGGCGCGAACGGGTTACCTGCGAGAAGATGGAGCCAGGCCGATCACCGGAGGTGGCATGCACAAGCACATCACGATCGAGATCGGCATTGACGAGGACGACATGACCACGCTCGTCCACACTGTCCTCGACCTTCGAGGGGACCACTTCACCGCAACGGGAAAGGCACAACGTAACCCCGAGGATCCGTGCATCCCCGTCATCGGAGAGGAACTCGCTCTGGCAAGAGCGCTCAGCTCCCTCGAAACGCAGGTCGTCGATGCCGCATACGCCAAGATGGAAGGTGTAAAACCTTCCGTTGAAGTCGGGTAGAAGAGAGATATCAGACGACAGACAGACAAGAGAGGTGTCTGAGATCTGTTGTCTGTGTTCTCACGCGAGAGGGCGCCCCGAAGGGCGCCCTCTTCACATCACGTGGATCTGGACCTAGAAGTCCATGCCTCCACCGTGCTCGTGGCCACCCGGCATCGCGGGGGCATCCTCAGGCATCTCAGCAACGAGTGCCTCGGTCGTGATCAACAACGCTGCGATCGATGCTGCGTTCTGCAGCGTCGAGCGCGTCACCTTTGCAGGATCGATGATCCCTGCAGCGATGAGGTCCTCGTACACGCCCGTTGCAGCGTTGAAGCCAACGTTGCCCTCGTGCTCGTTCTTGACCTTGTCGACGACAACGCCGCCCTCGAACCCAGCGTTCACTGCGATCTGACGGATCGGAGCTTCGAGCGCCCGGAGAACGATCTGGCGACCGGCCTTCCAATCATCGGTCTTGCCGCGAAGCTTGTTGACCGCAGCCTGGCTGCGAAGCAGAGCAACACCGCCGCCGGGGACAATGCCCTCGTCGACTGCAGCACGAGTCGCCTGGATGGCGTCCTCGATACGATGCTTCTTCTCCTTGAGCTCGACCTCAGTAGCAGCTCCGACCTTGATGACGGCGACGCCACCGCTGAGCTTGGCGAGACGCTCGGAGAGCTTCTCACGGTCCCAGTCTGAGTCAGAGTTCTCGATCTCCTGACGGATCTGCTTCACGCGTGCTTCCACGTCGCCCTGGGATCCGGCACCTTCGATGATCGTCGTGTCGTCCTTGCTGATGACCACCTTGCGAGCGGTACCGAGCATGTCGAGTGTCACGCCGTCGAGCTTGAGCCCAACCTCTTCCGAGATGACTGTTGCACCCGTGAGGATCGCGATGTCCTGGAGCTGTGCCTTACGGCGCTCTCCGAACCCAGGAGCCTTGACGGCCACCGAGTTGAACGTTCCGCGGATCTTGTTGACGACGAGTGTTGCGAGGGCTTCGCCCTCGACGTCCTCAGCAATGATCAGCACGGACTTGCCGGACTGCATCACCTTCTCGAGAACCGGAACGAGATCCTGAACAGATCCGATCTTCTGGTTCGCGATGAGGATGTACGGATCTTCGAGAACCGCTTCCTGACGATCGGCATCGCTGATGAAGTACGGCGAGATGTAGCCCTTGTCGAACTGCATGCCCTCCGTGAACTCGAGATCGACACCGAACGTCTGAGAGTCCTCGACGGTGATGACGCCCTCGTTACCAACCTTGCGCATCGCATCGGCGATCGGTAGGCCGATCGCATCGTCTGCGGCAGAGTTCGAAGCAACGTACGCGATCGCGTCGCGGTCGTCCGAGCTCACCGGCGTCGCCAGGTCCTCGATCGCAGCGACAACAGCGTTGACCGCTTCCTCGATACCACGGCGCATCTCCATCGGGTTCGCACCTGCAGTGACGAGACGCAGACCGTCGGCGACCATCGCCTGAGCGATCACCGTGGCGGTCGTCGTGCCGTCACCGGCAACATCGTTCGTCTTGTTCGCTACTTCCTTGGCGAGCTGTGCACCCATGTTCTCGTACGGGTCAGCGAGCTCGATCTCCTTGGCGATCGTCACACCATCGTTGGTGATGGTGGGAGCGCCCCACTTCTTCTCGAGAACGACATTGCGGCCCTTCGGGCCGAGTGTCACCTTGACGGTGTCGGCGAGCTTGTCGACACCTGCCTGGAGACCACGTCGTGCCTCATCGTTGAATTTCAATTCCTTGGCTGCCATATAGGTATTCCCTTCTAGGCCAAGATGGCGAGCACGTCACGGCTCGAGAGGATCAGGTAATCCTCACCGTTGTGCTTCACCTCGGTGCCGCCGTACTTCGAATAGAAGACAACATCACCTACGTTGACATCGACAGGGACACGTTCCCCATCCTTGAACTCACCCGGTCCAACCGCGAGAACCTCACCCAACTGGGGCTTCTCCTTGGCGGTATCCGGGATAACAATGCCACTCGGTGTGGTGGACTCTTGCTCATCTTGGGGTTTCACAACAATGCGATCGCCCAAAGGCTTCAGATTCATCCGACTATCTCCTTCGTCTCGAGTTAGCAGTCGGTGCTTACGACTGCCAATGATAGTGGACGTTGGCACTCTATTGAAGCGAGTGCTAAGAAGTTCACAGTTCACAAATGACCGGCCGGAGCGGGGAAGTCGTTATAGGACGGTGCTGAGGGACTCGGCGTCGATGACACCGACGACCCGGCCGTCATCGACGACGACGGCCACACCGGATCCACCCGCAGGGCGCAGCAGCAGTGATTCGAGAGAGTCGGATGCCTCGACGACGTCGGTCGGGCCGATCAGTGACATCACGGCGCGGACCCTCGTCGAGGACCACCGTGGAGGCGATACCGTCTCGATGTCCTCCTGAGCGACGACACCGACCACGCGACCCTTCACCTCTACCGGCTGCGTGCGTAAGTGTGGCCCAAGCCCGTAGAGATCCAGCATCGCCGAGACGGTCCAATCAGCCGGCACGGCCTCGGTGGTCAGACGCATCACGTCGCGAACGATCATCCCGTCGAGGGCGACACTGAGTTCCTCACGCCGACCGACGCTCGCTGCCGCCTGGGCGAGGAACCAGCCGCCGACGATCGCGAACAGGCCCGCCGGTTGTCGTGTGACCATCAGCGCCACACCAAGACCCACCGTGAGCCACCCCATGGTCCTGCCGATCGTGTTCACGACCCTCGTTGCACGGAGACGGTCCCCCGAACGCGCCGCCAGGATGCCCCGCAACACGCGTGCACCGTCGAGAGGGAAACCGGGCAGCAGGTTGAACACACCGATGGCGATGTTGGCAAGTGCCAGCAGCCACATCGTTCTTCCAACGACCGAGTCGCCGCCAACGACGAGGGCGGTGAGACCCGTGACCCCGGCGATGAGGAACGACATGAGAGGTCCGGCGACTGCGATCACTGCCTCATCTCGCGACGACGGCTCCCCCGTGATCACCGAGTACCCGCCGAACATGAAGAGACGCACCTCGCTGACGATCATCGACTTGCGCACGGCCACCGCAGCGTGGCTCAACTCGTGGGCCAGGACACCGAGAACGAGGCCAACGCCTCCAGCGAGAGCAGCGAAACCCCGAGCCTGCCCGGATGCCGCAACTCCCAACGAGTCGAGATCGACCAGCACCACCAACCCGAAGAGAAGCATCAGGACGAACACCGAAATATCGCCGATGATCCGGGCGCCTGCGAAGCTGCCGAGGCGGATCCCCCCGCTCACGAACCCAGCCGCAGAGTCGGGTCGACGTCACCGGTGAGCGGATCTCCCTCTTCGCCACGTTCCATCTTGTGCACCGCAACGCTCCCGATCATCGCTCCGTTGTCCGTACAGAGCTCCGGCTCCGGGACAAACAAGCCGACACCACGAGTATCTGCCTCAGCGGCAAGCCGCTCGCGCAACCTACGATTTGCAAGCACGCCCCCTCCACCTCCGATGACCTCGACACCGGTAGCTTCCACGGCGTTGAAAGTCTTGGTGACGAGCACGTCGACGATGGCCTCCTGGATCGACGCCGAAACGTCTTCGCGCGGTGGAAGCCTTCCCTCCGCCTTCGCCTTCTCGAGGTACGTGACGACCGAGGTCTTGAGTCCGGAGAACGAGAAGTCGTACGGTCGATCCCGAAGTGCCCGGGGAAACGCGACAGCCGACGGGTCACCGTTCTCGGCATCCCGATCGATCGCCGGGCCACCCGGAAAACCGAGGCCCATGAACCGTGCGAGCTTGTCGAACGCCTCCCCCGCAGCGTCATCGATGGTGCCACCGAGGATCTCGTAGTCACCCCACGCCTTGACGTGGACGATCTGGCTGTGCCCACCGCTTGCAAGGAGCACGATGGCCGGTGGCTCGTAGCCAGAAAACGCCAACCGTGGAGCGAAGAGATGGCCCTCCATATGATCGATGCCATAGAGCGGCTTGCCGAGCGAGTACGCGAGGGACTTTCCGAACGCGTACCCGACCATCAACGCCCCGACAAGTCCCGGTCCCTGCGTCGCCGCGACCGCATCGAGCTCATCGGGGTGTATCCCGGCCCTCGTGATCGCCTGATGAACCAACGGCCTGATCGCCTCGACGTGTGCCCTGGCAGCAACCTCTGGCACCACACCACCGAACCGAGCGTGGAGATCCACCTGGGAGGCGAGAACGGAGCTGCGGACCTTCATTCCGTCGAGAACGGCGACGCCCGTCTCATCACAGCTCGATTCGATCCCGAGGATGAGAGGTCCGCTCACGATGGAACCTCCTCGAGCGACCGCCGGATCTCAACGATCCTGTCCTGGTAGTCCTCCGTATCGATGTCGGTTGCCCACATCACGAGTGCATCTTCGTCCTTGTAGTAGTTCTTCCGCCGTCCAACGGGCTCGAAACCGAACCTGTCGTAGAGCCGTTGCGCGGTCTCGTTCGATGCCCTCACTTCGAGCGTCAGGTGGCGCGTCCCGGTATCGATGGCCTCGTCGACGAGGCGCAGCATCAACTGGGTACCGAGCTGTTGGCCCCGTGCGCGTGGTGCAACGGCAATCGTCGTGATGTGTGCATCGTCCTCCACGATCAAGAGCCCGCCGTATCCGATGGGAGCCGCTGACTCGTCGACGGCGACCAGGTAGCGCCGGTTGTCCATGGCCAACTCGTCGAAGAACACCCTCGGGGACCACGGCTGCGGGTAGATCTCAGCTTCGAGGCCAGCGACCGCGGGGATGTCGCTTCGTGTCATGCGGCGGATCGACACACTCACTCGGGCCACACTCCCTCGGAGCGGAACGACTCCCAGTTGATCTGCACATCTGGTTCACGCATGTACATCGGACGGATGTCCTCGGCAGCGGTCAGGTGGCCTTGTTCGACCTTGATGTCGGCGATCTCGAGGAGCGTGTCTGCAGACGGGTATCGGGGTCGGCCACGACGGACCTTGTCCAGCGCCGTCCACGTCGCGGGCGGCATCGACGCCCAGTCACCGACCACGAGGCTGTCCGTCCCTTCGGACTCGAGCAGCGCCTTGAAGTACTCAGGCGAGACGACCTCGGGACTCCCATCGGGCGCCACACCACCGGGAAGCGGCCGAAACGGAGCGATGGCGAACTGGCCTCGCCGCATGTCGACGACCGGCCAGATACGTCTCCTCCCCGTTGCTGCACGCACGGCGATGACGGTGAGCGAGGAAACGGTCACCATCGGTGCACCCACGGCGGCGGCGAAGGCTTGCGCTGTGGCGATACCCGCCCGCAATCCGGTGTACGGACCGGGGCCGACGTCGACCGCAACAAGATCGATGTCCCTTGGTTTCCAACCTGCCTGGCTGAAACAGAAGTCGATCGCAGGCATCAGGAACCCGACGTGGCCGCGTCTGTCCACGTTGACGGACATCGCGAGAAGATCAGCACCGACACCGATCGCTACCGAAGATGCGGGAGTTGCCGTGTCGATAGCGAGGACGTTCACAACAGCACCGCCGCGAGATTACGATCGCACCACGAACCCATCGGCTCCATCGTGATCCTCCTCGCCTCACCCTCCATTGCGAACGTGATGACGAGCCGGTCCGCCGGCAGCCCCTCAGCGACTGCGTCTCCCCACTCGATCATGACGACGCCATCCCGACCGTCGTCGGGGAGCTCGAGGTCATAGAACTCGGCCATCGATCCGAGGCGGTACGCGTCGGCGTGGACGAGTGGGAGAAACCCCCCGCGGTAGATCCTCGCGATCACGAACGATGGGCTCGTGACCCGCTCGGTTATGCCGAGACCGTCGGCGACACCGGAAACGAACAGCGTCTTGCCCGCTCCGAGCCTGCCAGACAGCAAGACGATGTCACCGGCGGTCAACACGGCGGCGAACCGCCGCCCGAGGGCCAGCGTGTCGTCAGGGCTCGTGGATGTGATCTCGATGGTCATCGCTACGATTCACCGAAGAGCCCCATCTGGGAGCTCTCTTCATCTTGGTCGACGGACACCGTCACGTCGTTGGTCTGTGGTTCGTCTCCGGAGGAAATCCTACCGTCGATGATAGATCGCACGAGCCGGAGGTCTGAACGGATGTCGTTCGTGACCCGCTCACCGCCACGAAGTGCAGCCGCTGGATGGAAGGTCGGTACGAGGTACCGGCCCCACCACTCGTACGCCACACCGCGCATGCGGGTGATACCCGTTGTCGTCCGAAGAAGCAGCTTCGTCGAAAAGTTCCCGAGCGTGATAACGACCGATGGATCGACGAGTTCGATCTGACGTCGCAAGTACGGCTTACAAGCGTCGATCTCGGCGGGCAATGGGTCTCGGTTTCGTGGAGGTCTGCACTTGACGACGTTTGCGATGTAGACGTCGTCTCGCTCGAGGCCGACCTCGGCGAGGAGGGAGGCGAGCAGCTGGCCGGACCGACCGACGAACGGCACACCCTGTTCGTCCTCTTGCTGTCCGGGTCCTTCGCCGACGACCATCACGTCGGCATCCACAGCACCTGAGCCGAACACGACGTTCGTCCGTCCGTCGCTCAACGAACACCTGGTGCACGTTCGGGCGATCAGAGAAAGCTCGGCGATGTCTTCGATATGGCCGAACGAAACCGTCATGTACCGTTCTCCTTGGCAACTGCACGAATCACCGCGAGGGCAACGACACCGAACGCTGCCTCCGCGAGGGCGTCGATGTCGGCTTCGACACCCGGGCTCGCAACGACCCAGACTGCGTCGCCGTCATAGCGAGTATGAGCCGGGCGCACCGTCGCCCCGAGCGCGTCGTGGCAGCGCACGGCAAGCCGTCGCAGTTCGTTGCGGTCCTCGACATCGGCATCCGTCGCCACCGCGATCAACGTCGTGTTGAAGCCTGAAGGAGGCTCGCTCCCCTCTGTGCGTGTCGCGTCGGTCCCGGTGAGACGGTGACCATCGAGAGAGAAGACGTCTCCAACCGCGTTGAGCACCACGAGTGCCCCAACGGTTGCGTCCCCGACTTTCAGAGATGCCGACCCGATGCCTGCTCTCACTGCGGCATCGATACCGTGCAGCTTCCCGACCGTTGCCCCACTCCCCGCACCGACCGCGCCCATCGTCACGGGATCGGCGGACCGTGAGACGTAGGCTGCGAGGCCTTCACTCGGTCCCGGCCGGACATCGGACCGCCCGACCATGAGGTCGTAGATGATCGCTCCTGCAACGATGGGGACAGGTCCAGTCGGAGTCGGTACGCCTCTCCCCTCCGCCTCGATCTGCTCGACGATCCCCTGCGCAGCGCCGAGCCCGAACGCGCTTCCACCGGCGAACATGATCGCGTTGACGGTCACCGGTTTGATCGCGTCTCCGAAAAGGCCGAGTTCACGGGTCCCAGGTGCCCCTCCTCTCACATCGGCGACAGCCACGTTCGGCTCACCGAACGTGAGCACGGTCACACCGGTCCTGGCCTCAGAATCGGTGGCGTGACCGACGAGCACACCGGGAACGTCGGTGATCGTGTCGATACTCACTCGACCCCCCGAGGCATGTACCGACGTGGGAGTCTCGACCCGAAGTCGCACACCACCTCGTAGTTGATCGTCCCGAGGAGGTCCGCCCACTCTTCGGCGGTGATCTCGTCGTCTTCCTGATGCCCGATGAAAACCACCTCGTCTCCGATGCTCACGTCGTCCCGACCGACGTCGACGACGACCATGTCCATCGTGATCTGTCCTGCGAACGGGTACCGCCGTCCGCCGATCAGCACCGAGCCTGCACGCGAGAGGCTCCTCGCAACACCATCGGCGTACCCGATGGGAACCGTCACGATCGTGCTCGAACTCTCCAGCTCGCGGATTCGCCCGTACGACGGCCGTGCCTTCGCCGGAATCTGGCGAACGTAGCCGACGTGACTCACGACACGCATCGCCGGATGCAGGTCCATGTCCCTGCCGTAACCGGGCGCAGGTCGAAGCCCGTACATTCCGAGGCCGACGCGGCACATGTCGTGCCGCGACTCCTCCAGCTCGAGCGCCGCAGCCGTGTTCGCTGCGTGCACCATCTTGGGTTCGATGCCTTCAGAACGCAGAGCGTCCACGAAGTGGACCAGAGCAGTGTTCTGCCTTCTCGTGTAGTCAAGATCCTCGTCGGCGACGGAGAAATGGGTGAAGACGCCCTGAAGCGTGAGACGATCGTCCCTGTGGATCCGTCGGGCGACCGCAAACGCATCGACCGGCGCAGCGCCGACCCGGTGCATCCCGGTGTCGACCTTCAAGTGGACCGGGTACGCCGGAGCGCCTGCCCGCTCGGCGGTGACCGCAACCTGATCCACGAACTCGGCGCGGTATACGGTCGGGATCAACCCGTGCTGTACCACGAGGTGCACATCCTCGAAGCTCGGTTCGGATAAGACGAGGATCGGCACATCGATCTCAGCTTCTCGAAGTCGGACACCCTCCTCGACGAGGGCGACGGCGAGCCACGAAGCTCCTGCAGCGATAGCCGCCTCGGCGACCGGGATGTCCCCGTGGCCGTATGCGTCGGCCTTGACGACAGCACAGAACTCGGCCGGGGTGATCCTTTCGGCGATCTGGCGAACGTTGTGTTCGATCGCTCCGAGATCCACCTCGACCCATGATGGGCGCATCGTGTCAGCTCCTGACTGCCGGGGTGGCCCCGCGCACGAACTCGGCGACGACGACGCCTACCTCACGGATGAGATCAGGCGCAGTGACGGTCTGTCGGGAAGCGAGTCGGGACCCCGCGAGGCCGTGAAGGTACGCGGCGCCGGCAACTGCGTTCAGTGTCGGGATCCCCGAAGCGGTGAAAGCCCCGATCATCCCCGCGAGCACATCTCCGGTGCCGATGGTTGCAAGCTCGGGTCCGCCTGTGTCGACGACCAGCTGATCCTCGCCCGTCACGAATGTCGGATTGCCTTTCAAGACGACAACCGCACCGGTCGCATCATGGAGCCATCTCGCCGCCTCGGGTGTTGGCTCATCACCCGTCAACCTCTTGAACTCCCCCGCATGCGGAGTGATGACCGTCGGACCGGTCCTTTCCCCAAGGACATCCCATCGAGGGAGAGCGTTGAGAGCCCCGGCGTCGACGACGACGGTTCCGTCGAACTGGCGGATGATGCTCTCGACGAACACACTCGATACCGGTTCGAGGCCGGGACCGAGAACGAGTGTGTCGTAGCGCCCCATCAACGCCAGGACCTCAGAAGCGTGGTCACGCCAACTACTCGACTCGCTTGCCTGGATCGTCACGAGATCAGGGGCGAGAGACTCGTACGCCGAAACCGTCGCTGCCGTTGTGAGTATCGACGACACACCCGCGCCCGAGGCGATCGCCGACCGTGCAGCAAGCAACGCTGCACCGGTGAGGCCGGGGACACCGCCGATCGTCGCCACCGCACCTGCCGACCACTTGTGAGCAACTCTCGCGCGGCGTGGGACGATCACGTCTCGCGTTGCAAATCGATACATCGCGGGCGTTCCACCCTCGAGGCCGATGTCGTAGAGGTCTATCTCACCACAGCGATCCGGACCTTCTCCAAGCACGTGGCCCGTCTTGAGGGCATGGAACGTCGCCGTACGTTTCGCGGTGAACGCCGGGCCTTCGACGGTTCCGGTATCTCCGGATACTCCCGACGGGACATCGACGGCGAGAACCGGCGTACCCGACTCGATCCATGGCAGGACTTCGCCAGGCAACGTACCTCGGAACCCCGTCCCGAACAGCGCATCGATCACAAGGTCGCCGCTGTGAACACCTCCAAGGGAGATCACCCTCACCCCGGCCCGTACCGCGGCGTCGGCCGCCCTCGATGCCGGCGAACCGGCCTTCGGCGCAAAAAGAGCGTGGACGGTGACGGCTGCTCCCCGGCGACGCAGGTAGCGGGCAGCCACGTATCCGTCGCCACCGTTGTTCCCGCTGCCGGCGAGAACGTGGACGACGCTGGCGTACCCGATGCCCATGGAGGCCGCTGAGAGGGCAACGCCGTATCCAGCAGCATCCATCAGATGATCGACCGGCCGCTGCGACGACGCATCGACCTCGATCATTGCTGCAACGGAGAGGATGCGTTCCATCAGGTGTGCTCTCCCACCGAGACGACGAAGACCATGGCCGTGTCACCTGTGTGCGTGACCGTGATCTTGACGTCGACGATCCCGAGCATCGCAGCTCGCTGCTTCGCCTTCCCGAAGAGGTTCACACCAGGAGGGCCGCCACCGGTGATCTCGATATCGCGCCACGGTATGCGCCGCCATCCGGTGAACATGCTCTTCATCACAGCTTCCTTACCCGCAAAGCGGGCAGCCAGCCGCTCAGACGGATCGGAGAAACGATGTGCGTACTCCCACTCGATGTCCGTGAAGCACCGGCGCCTGAACGCGTCCGGGTCCTTGGCGAGCAGCCTCCGCACGCGCGACACCTCTGCGAGGTCGACCCCGAGCCCGATGATCTCCAT
>VAPL010046544.1_pt1 | contig 10810 bp, 12 predicted proteins | sample 3395061 | NCBI WGS metagenome assembly VAPL01 (sample SAMN08290444, study PRJNA428436) | hydrothermal vent metagenome | isolation source: Deep-sea hydrothermal vent chimney 2 | place: Pacific Ocean: Juan De Fuca Ridge | depth 2182 m m
AATGATTTTTTGTTAGTTTCTTTGCATTTTCAATTGATTTATCTGCAATTATAATTTGTAGATCTTCTGACTCTGACTTATCCAATAAATATTGAACCAGTGATGATGCAGATCTTCCTGCTCCAATAATTAAAATTTTTCTCATTATTTTATTTCTAATTAATCTTGGCTCAAATTTAAATAAATCAAATAAATAAATGCTATAAAAGATATAATTTCGTTTGTAAGAATTAAACAAATTAAATGTAATTTTGAAATATTAGTAAGCTAAATTTTTATTTATGAAAACAAATTTAATTATTGCAGCTATTTTAGGGTTATTGGCTGTTGTTTTAGGAGCTTTTGGTGCACATTCGCTTAAAGAGAAATTAGATCCGGAAGCTTTAAATAGCTTCGAAACTGGTGTGCGATATATGATGTATCATTCTATTGTGATCTTATTTATCAATTCTTATAACGACTTTTCTATAAAAACAAAAAATAGAATTAGTTATCTATTTTATTTAGGTATAATTCTATTTTCAGGATCTATTTTTGCGATTAGCGCAGGAGGTGTTTCGGCCAAAAGCATCTGGTTTATTACACCTTTGGGTGGTTTGTTTTTAATTGTTGGATGGATTTTTATGATATTCTCATTTTTAAATAATAAAACCAAAAAAAATTAAATATTTTGTTCATTTTGATGCATTATTTTATCAATTAAATATAACTTTGTTATACTCAAAATAACACAACAAATGGAAGCAATTAAAAATTCTGTTCTTTCTTCTTTAAATAAAATTGGGATAAAGGACATCAAAAAATTAATTTATAATCCCTCTTTTGAACTTCTTTATTCAAGGGAATTAGATAATAATTTAGAGGGCTTTAGCAAGGGTCAGTTAACCGAATTAAGTGCTGTAAACGTTATGACTGGTAAGTTTACCGGACGATCACCAAAAGACAAATATATTGTTGAAGATGAAATAACAAAAGATACCATTTGGTGGACCAGTGACAAAGCAAAAAATGATAACAAACCTCTTTCACAAGAGATTTGGACCGATTTAAAAAACAATGTATTAAATTAATTATCGAATAAAGAATTGTATGTTGTTGATACCTATTGTGGCGCAAATGAAGATACAAGATTAAAGGTTCGATTTATTGTTGAAATAGCCTGGCAAGCCCATTTTGTTAAAAATATGTTTATCAGACCTACTGAAGAAGAATTGGAGACTTATGGTGAACCTGATTTTATTGTATTAAACGGTTCAAAAACTACCAATTCGAAATGGAAAGAGCAAGGGTTAAATTCTGAGGTATTTACCGTATTTAATTTAAGTGAGAAAATGCAGGTAATTGGTGGAACCTGGTATGGTGGTGAGATGAAAAAAGGAATGTTTGCAATGATGAATTATTACCTTCCGTTAAACGGAATTGCCGCAATGCATTGCTCTGCTAATAAAGGTAAGGAAGGAGATGTTGCTATTTTCTTTGGTCTTTCTGGTACAGGTAAAACAACTTTGTCTACAGATCCTAATCGTCAATTGATAGGTGATGATGAACATGGTTGGGATGATCAAGGTATTTTTAATTTTGAAGGAGGATGTTATGCAAAAACCATAAATTTAGATAAGGATGCCGAACCGGATATTTATGGAGCAATTAGAAAAAATGCTCTTTTAGAAAATGTAACGGTTGATGAAAATGGTAAAATTGATTTTTCTGACGGAAAAGTTACTCAAAACACAAGAGTATCTTATCCAATTTATCACATTGAAAATATAGTTAGACCTGTTTCTAAAGCAGGGCATGCTTCAAAAGTAATATTTTTAACTGCAGATGCTTTTGGAGTGATGCCTCCGGTTGCGAAATTGACTCCAGAGCAAACAAAATATCATTTTTTATCTGGATTCACGGCAAAATTAGCAGGAACCGAAAGAGGTGTTACAGAACCAACTCCTACTTTTTCGGCTTGTTTTGGGGAAGCATTTTTATCATTGCATCCAACAAAATACGGCAAAGAGTTAATTAAAAAAATGGAAACGCACAATGCCACTGCCTATTTGGTTAATACTGGATGGAACGGTACAGGAAAAAGAATTTCGATTCAGGATACCAGAGCTATTATTGATCGAATTCTAGATGGCTCAATTGAAAAAGCAGAAACCAAAAATTTACCTGTTTTTAATTTCGAAATCCCTATTTCTTTAAAAGATGTTCACAGTGATATTTTAGATCCTAGAGATACTTATGATAACATAGAGTCGTGGAATAAAAAAGCAAAAAATCTTGCCGGATTATTTATTAAAAACTTTGATAAGTATACCGTTAACGATGAAGGAAAGGCACTCGTAGCTGCGGGTCCACAATTATAGTTTCTATTAAGTTACTAAAAAGTGTGTGTTAATTTTTTAACACACACTTTTTATTTAAAACTCGAATTTTAATTGCACATCCATAACTTTTTCTTGTTTTTGAGTTTGATTGTTTAAGTTAGTAACCGAAATACCTAGCAATCTTACCGAATTTTCCATTTTACTTTGATAGAGGAGATCTTTAACCGTATCATACAAAATCAATTCATCTTTTATAAAAAAAGGTAGGGTTTTACTACGTGTTTGTTGGGAAAAATCACTGTATTTTATTTTTAATGTCACCGTTTTTCCAGCAATTTTTGATTTTTGCAGACGTGATTCCAGCTCTTTGGCAATTTTCTTTAAACGCTCTAACATGTAAACTTCTGATGTAAGATTCTTTGTAAAAGTATGCTCTGCTGCCACCGATTTTTGAATTCTATTTGGTTTTACTTTACTTTTATAGTTATCTCTAACTATCTGAAAATAATGAGCTCCGGCATTTTTAAAGTGTGAAATTAAGAACTCTAAAGACTTATCTTTGAGATCTTTCCCTGTAAAAATACCTAATTCGTACATTTTAGTTGCTGTTACTTTACCTATTCCAAAAAATTTAGCAATGGGTAAATCTTCTAAAAATTGTAAAACTTCTTCAGGTGGAATAGTTTTTTGGCCTTTGGGTTTATTTATATCTGATGCTATTTTAGCAACAAATTTACTCGAAGAAATACCTGCAGATGCGTGTAGTCCTACTTCTTCAAAAATTCTCATTCTAATTTCTTTTGCTATAAGAGAAGCAGAAGGGTTTTGTTTTTTATTTACGGTCACATCAAGATATGCCTCATCGAGAGAAAGAGGTTCTACCAAATTGGTATAGTCATAAAATATTTTTCTTATTTGATTAGAAATCTCCTTGTATCTCGAAAAACGAGGTTTCACAAAAATTAATTGAGGGCAATATTTTTTAGCTAAAAACCCACTCATCGCCGATCGAACTCCGTATTTTCTCGCTTCATAACTGGCCGCGGCTACTACTCCTCTTTCGCTACCGCCGCCAACAGCTACAGGTTTTCCCAGTAGTTCTGGATTGTCTTTTTGCTCAACAGAAGCATAAAATGCATCCATATCAATATGTATGATTTTTTGAATATTTTTATCTTCTTTCACTGTGTAAATCTACATAAATTAAAAAATGAAATAAATGAAAAGTCTATAAATTCAATCTATTTAGATATAGCATTATTATAAAAAATTATTCCACAGTAAAATTCGATTCTTCAATTTGACGAATAGAATTTTTTTTTTTTTATAATTACGAAGCTCTAAAAACGAAGTGATTTTTTCTACTCAACTTATCCTATTTTAAAACATATTTTCACTAAAATAATATACTTTTGCAGCATGTCAAGAAGAAAGAAAAATTATTTATTCGAGAATATTGAAGTAATTGATACAGCTGCAAAAGGTAAATCGGTTGCAAAGGCTCCAGATGGAAAAGTAATATTTCTATCCAATGCTGTTCCTGGTGATGTTGTGGATATTCAGACCGGCAGAAAGAGAAAATCTTATTATGAAGGTATAGCAGTTAAATTTCATCAATTATCTAAAAAAAGAGCTGAGCCTGTTTGCGATTATTTTGGCACTTGCGGTGGATGTAAATGGCAAAACTTAAAATACGAAGAGCAATTGGCCTATAAGCAAAATGAGGTGCTCAATAATTTAATTAGAATTGGTCATCTTGAATTACCAGAACCAATTGCTATAGCCGGATGTAAAGAAATTTATTTTTACAGAAACAAAATGGAGTTTTCCTTTTCCGATTCAAGATGGTTAACCCTAGATGAAATTAAAAGCGATCAACATATCGAAAATAAAAATGCCTGTGGTTTTCATATTCCCAGAATGTGGGATAAGATCCTAGACATAGATAAGTGCCATTTACAGGAAGACCCTTCCAATGCTATTAGAAATTCAATCAAATTATTCGCCATAAAAAATAATATTTCTTTCTTTAATCCTAGAAATCAAACCGGTGAACTTAGAACATTAATGATAAGAATATCTTCTACCGGAGATATTATGGTAGTTGTTCAGTTCTTCGAAGACCATAAACAAAATAGAGAAACTCTTTTGGCTTTTGTTAAAGATAAATTTCCTGAAATAACCTCTTTACAATACCTAATCAATACGAAAGGTAATGATACTATTTATGATCAAAAAGTAGTAGTGTTTAGCGGAAAGGATCATATTTTCGAAAAAATGGAAGATCTGAAATTTAAGATAAATGCCAAATCATTTTATCAAACCAATTCGGCTCAGGCCTATGAGTTATATAAAATAGCAAGAGATTTTGCCGATTTAAAAGGAAATGAAATCGTTTACGATTTGTACACCGGTACCGGAACAATTGCCCAATTCGTAGCAAAAAAAGCTAAAAAAGTAATAGGCGTAGAATCTGTACCGGAAGCTATTTTTGATGCCAATGAAAACGCGAAACTAAATAATATTTCTAACACAACCTTTTTTGTTGGTGATATGGCGAAAATATTTAATAAAGATTTTATTAAACAAAATGGAAATCCAGATGTGATCATAACCGATCCACCAAGGGATGGAATGCATAAAAAAGTTGTGGAACAAATTTTACATATTTTGCCAAATAAAATAGTTTATGTAAGTTGCAATTCGGCAACACAAGCAAGAGATTTAGCATTGATGAAAGATCATTATCATATTGCAAAAACTCAAGCGGTAGATATGTTTCCTCAAACACACCATGTTGAAAACGTGGTATTATTAGTAAAGCGATAATCTATTGAATTGTTTAATTAAAAAAATGAAAATAAACGGAACCTTTATTTCACTATTCATCATATTACTAACTGTTATTTGGAGTTGTGAGAAGGATGAAATTTGTGTAGAAGAGACAACACCAAGACTTGTGATTAGGTTTTTTGACAAAGATAATCCGGATGATTTTAAGAGTGTTACCAACATAAGAGTAGAAATCGAAGGAATTGATGGTGAGTTTATTAATGAAACTATTACCGTATTTACCGATTCAATTTCTATCCCGATTAAAGTTACTGAAGACCTTACAAGGTTTAAGCTAATTTTAAATGGAGCTGATGGTGACGATTTAAATGATAATGAAGATATTTTTGATCTTAGCTATACTCGTGAAGATGTTTTTGTTTCAAGATCTTGTGGTTTTAAAACTATTTTTTTTGATGCAAATACAAGTTTGCAAATAGATGTTGATAATTGGATAGATACTATTGAAACAGTTAAAAGTCAGCAAGATATATTAAATCAACAGTCAGCACATGTTAAAATATTTCATTAATATAATCCTATTGTTGATCGCATTATCTTCTTTTTCACAGAAAAAAGAAAATGATACGATAAAATATAAAGATCGATATGGCTTACGAGTGGGTATTGACTTATATAACCCAATTTATACTCTTTTTGATGATTCAAGAAAAGGCATTGAATTGGTAGGAGATTACAGGATTACAAAGAGATTTTATTTAGCCTCAGAATTGGGTTTTATTGAAAATACAGATTTAGAAGATTTTTATAGTTACACTACTAATGGTCAATACATTAGAGTTGGCGCCGATTATAATGCTTATTCGAATTGGATAGGTATGGAAAATATGTTTATTGTTGGTCTCCGATATGGGTTTAGTAGGTTTGATCAAATACTTGAAGAGTATACCATTAATGCAGACCCTTTTTTACCTCCTAAAACTGTTACAGATGCAACAAAATTTGATAATTTAAATGCACATTGGATTTCTTTTGTATTGGGAATAAAAGTTGAGGTTTTAAACAATGTGTTTTTAGGAGCTACATTTAGTGGAAACCAATTAATTACTTCAAAAGAACCCGATAATTTTGATAATCTGTTTATTCCCGGATTTAATAAAGTTTTTTTAAATAACAATGGGTTCAGTTTTAATTATACAATTTCTTATTTAATTCCAATTTATAGAAAATAATAGTACTGATGAGTAAAAAGGTAATTTCTTTTTTTAGTTTTGGATTCTTACTGATTGTGATTGGAGCGATTGGAAAATTTCTCAATTGGAGTCAGGCAGCTACTATTTTAGCAACAGGTTTGGTTTTTGAAACTATTGCCATTTTAATTCTGGCATGGAACAAAATTAAAAACAATGGGTAATTCTAGTCCGTTAACAATTATTTTATCTTCTCTATTTCTAGCTTTACTTGCTATTAAAGTAAAGGACAAATGTTATTATTGCTCGTTGGCTCTGGTTTTATTAGGGATATTTTTCTTTATATTTGGTCTTGTTAAATTTTGGAAACAAAGACGTGGCTAAAAAAAAATTAAATGATTTATCAGATTTAGGGGGATTTGTATTCTCAACGAATAAAAAAGAAGATTTTTCTACTTTTAAAAATGAAGAAAATGAAAGCGTAGATAGTAAAGATCAATATTTAGAAGCTCATTTTTCAAATAAAGGTAGGGGTGGTAAAACAGTTACTGTTGTAACTGGCTTTATGGGATCGGATGAAGATAGGAAGACATTGGCCAAATTATTAAAAACGAAGTGTGGTGTTGGAGGAAGTGTAAAAAACGAAGAAATAATAATCCAAGGAAACTATCGGGATAAGATTATTCAAATTTTGAAAAATGAAGGCTATCAAGTTAAACGAATTGGTGGGTAAGATTGTTTTAATTCGATTTTAAATACTCACATTTTAATACTTTTCTGTTTTATAGCTATTGTCTAAAGAAACTCTTTTTACTTAAAATCTAAAACCCAATTCAAACATTATTTAATTTGTTATCTTTACTCTTTTTTATATATAAAATATGAGTATTATAGCACCTTCAGAATTGATATTAAATCCAGATGGAAGTATTTATCATATCAATTTAAAACCAGAACATATCTCTCAAAATATAATTTTTGTAGGAGACCAGAATCGAGTAGCCAAAGTTGCCAAACATTTTGATAAAATTGAATTTGAAACTCAAAAAAGAGAGTTTAAAACTATAGTAGGCTCTTTAAACAATAAACGATTCACCGTAATTTCAACCGGAATTGGTCCTGATAATATTGATATTGTAGTAAACGAATTGGATGCTTTAGTAAATATAGACCTAAAAACCCGTTCCATTAAAAAAGAACATACCTCTCTCAACATTGTTCGAATTGGAACATCAGGATCATTACAAAGTGTTATCCCGGTCGATAGTTTCGTTCTTGCTAAATACGGATTGGGATTCGATGGCCTTTTACACGCTTATGACTGTGAACAAATCCTTGAAAAAGAAATGGAAGACGCGTTTATAGAACATACAAAATATTCAGACAGAAAATCAAGGCCCTATATTGTAAAAAACAATAAAGAATTAGAAAATAAATTAATTTCAGAAAAGGTTTATGCTGGTATTACAGCTACTGCAGGCGGTTTTTACGGACCACAAGGTAGAGTATTGCGTTTGGCAATTCAAGATCCCGAATTAAATACAAAAATTGATAGTTTTGAATTTAATGGAATAAAAATTACAAATCTTGAAATGGAAACTTCGGCTATTTATGGCTTATCTCAACTACTGGGTCATAAAGCGGTATCTATGAATGCTATTATTGCCAACCGTTCCAATTTAACCTTTAGTGAAGACCCATATCAGACTGTCGAAAATCTAATTGCATATACTTTACATAAATTATCAAATTAAAATACCATATATCCAATTTTTGAATGGATACGATTGATTAATAAAGGTTAAAAATTTTTGACTGTTTATTTTATTTATTCTGAGTCTTTAATGTGTCTGTTTTTATGTAAGTTGCTTCATATCAGATTATAAGCTGATGAAAAAAATTATAAAAAGAGGCCATTTTAACAATATTCACGAATCTAGGCTCTCTTTTTAAGATCTTCATATAAAAATTTCGATAAACTATATAATATTTTAGTACACTTTTACGTTATAATTCTTGACTCCCTTAACATTTATAATTAATCTAAATCGAAAACTATGAAAAAGTTAGCTTATTTATTCGTATTTATTTTTGCTTCTGCAAGTTTAGGTTCATGTGGAGCCTCTAGTTCTAGTTGTGTAACTTCAGATAAATACATAATTAAAAATATGAAGTTTGAAAATCAGGAATACACGCTAAACAAAAAATTCAAAAAAGACAACGAACGCATAAACTAAATGCTTTTTAAATATTAAAAAGAAGACTGTCTATTATGATGGTCTTTTTTTTGTCTAAAAATAAAAACAAAAACTCTTGCCCAAGTAAGCAGACTTTGTAATTTTGCACAAACCTATACATAATGCCAAATACAAAATATGTTTTTGTAACCGGAGGAGTATCTTCTTCGCTAGGAAAAGGAATTATTGCAGCTTCGTTGGCCAAATTATTACAGTCAAGTGGCTTTTCTGTTACCATTCAAAAATTAGACCCATATATCAACATAGATCCGGGAACCTTAAATCCGTATGAACATGGTGAATGTTTTGTCACTAATGATGGAGCTGAAACCGATTTAGATTTAGGGCATTACGAAAGGTTCTTGAATATTCCTACATCACAAGATAATAATGTAACAACCGGAAGGATATATCAAACTGTTATAGACAAAGAACGCAGAGGTGATTATTTAGGAAAAACCGTACAAATAATTCCTCATATCACGGATGAAATCAAGAACAGAATTAAGGCATTAGGTAAAACCGGAGAGTATGATATAGTAATAACCGAAATAGGTGGTACTGTTGGTGATATTGAATCCCTACCGTATATAGAAGCTGTTCGTCAGTTGCAATGGGATTTGGGTAAAGATAATGTTTTGGTCATACACCTAACGCTTATACCTTATCTTGCCGCAGCCAAAGAATTAAAAACAAAACCAACGCAACATTCAGTTAAAGAACTGATGCAAAGTGGAGTAAGTCCTGATATTTTAGTTTGCCGAACAGAATATCATCTAAATGATAATATCAAAAGAAAACTGGCTCTTTTTTGCAATGTTGAAAAAGAAGCTATCATCGAATCTATTGATGCCAAAACCATATACGATGTACCAATTTTAATGCTTGAAGAAAAATTAGATAAGGTTGTTTTAAACAAATTAAATCTTGAATCGAGAAAAGAACCAACACTTGAGTCCTGGAATAATTTTTTGAAAAAATATAAGAATCCAAAAAATACAGTTGAAATTGGTTTGGTTGGTAAATATGTAGAATTACAAGATGCATACAAATCAATATTGGAAGCAATAGATCATGCAGGAGCTCAAAACGAGATTAAAGTTAATGTTCATTCCATTCATTCTGAAAGTTTAAATATAGAAAATACTGCTGCTAGATTAAAAGGTTTAAACGGAATTATAGTTGCTCCAGGATTTGGAGACAGGGGAATTGAAGGTAAAATAAATGCAGTTCGTTTCGCAAGAGAAAATAATATACCCTATTTTGGGATTTGCTTAGGGATGCAAATGGCAGTAATTGAATTTGCCAGAAATGTATTGAATTTAGAAAATGCGAATTCGACCGAAATGGATAAAAACACACCATACCCGATAATTGATCTCATGGAAGATCAAAAAATTATTACAAAAAAAGGTGGAACTATGAGATTGGGCGCATGGGATTGTAAAATTGACAAAAATTCAAAAGTTTACAAGGTTTATGGAAAAGAATTAATTAGCGAAAGACATAGACATAGATATGAATATAATAGTGACTATGAAAAACAATTGTCTGAGAACGGAATGATTGCTACTGGAATTAACCCCGATACTGGGTTGGTTGAAATTATTGAGCTAGAATCGCACCCGTGGTTTGTTGGTGTTCAGTACCATCCTGAATATAAAAGTACTGTATTAAATCCACACCCTTTGTTTGTTGCATTTATAAAGGCAAGTTTTAAAAATAAATAAAAAAAAAGACCATTAGTTGTTACGAATGGTCTTTTTTTAGAGAAACAAGAAATTATTCTTCACTCTTTTCTTCATGAGCTTCTTTTTCTTCATGATCTTCGTCTTTCTTTTCAACCTTAACCAAATCCATATTACATTTAGGACAAGATCCTGGTTTGTCATATGTTTTGTCTCCTTCACATTTCATTGAACATTGGTAAGTAGCCATAGCCATTTCACTAGAATGTTCATGTTCGGTAGCTTCTACTACTTTTTCTTCTGAATCTTTAGCTTCAGCTTTAACTTCTTCTTTTGCCTCTTCTTTTTTAGTTTGGTCGCAAGATGTAAAAACAAAACCAATGGTCAATACCAACGCAGCTGCAATTGTAAATTTTTTCATTTTGAATTATTTTAGTTTAAATATTAAATACAAATAACTTCAAAAAGCTCTTATTATTGTGCATTATACATTGAAGTTATCAACAAATAAACTTTGATTTATTAATGGTAAAAAGTTTTTAATAAAGGTATAAACATAAGGCTAAGCCGTTCATACAAAG